>Ga0056115_1001152_pt1 | contig 12201 bp, 8 predicted proteins | sample WorMetOlspDAHAB1_FD_77007 | JGI IMG/M metagenome (GOLD analysis project Ga0056115, IMG submission 77007) | Marine gutless worms symbiont microbial communities from Max Planck institute for Marine Microbiology, Germany - Olavius sp. DAHAB.1 ... | reverse complement strand
TGGTTGACCCATAGCGGACGCCTTACCCACAAAGTGGTCACACGTCAACCATGGATCAGGCGCAGATCAGGGAAAGTCCGCCGGCTACAGACCGACATCCTAACCACTGAGCCACGCCGCCGCTTTGTAAGTTGTAACAAAGAACTACCTTCTAATTGTAGTGTACTATGTAATTGTTTATTTTATTAGTTTCATTAGTGCTGTGTACTGGTTTTCAGTAGGTCATCGTTATTTGGATGCAGATTTGCTATCTTATTCCGAGCACTGCTCTGAAGTTACGAAGAAATATGTGAACTCAGCTTGATGTGTGTGGCTACACGTATATGCTGATTGTTTATGCAACAGTACTTTTGTGAAAAAACTAACTGCCCATAACTGGGACATGCTCTCATGCTTCCAGTGTTGTTGGATCATACAGATAATTATTAAATTTGCTGGTATATGTATTAATTTGATCAGTATATAACGAAGTTATTGGCTGCAGAATAGTAGCGTCTGTTTTCGGTCGCAGTTCCATATTGTGCACACAGTTTTTCCGATTCAAACTGTTTTCAACAAGTGTTTTCGTTATGTGATGGCAGGAACTCACAGTTGTAGTGACGGTTCGCAACTGTTTGGCATGCCAGCACTTCATCAGTACACGAATAAGATTCCTCTGCTGCAGAAGTCTAGAAAACAGGTGTGTTAACTGTTGAAGTGACAGTCGTTTGTTGCCAAAACGTTTCATAAATTGAAATAAATTTGATTCACTTGTGTGCCACATAACTCTTTATTTAAAAGTCCCACTAACAACTTAAAATGACTGTCTTTTTATATTGTAGGGGATGAGTAATAAACCGTATTTGACAACCTTGTTGTTATTAGTTGCTGATCTGTGTTTCTTGCTCGGTGTGTCGCTATGCTGTGATTGCTTTTGAAATAAGTGTCTTGTCTTGGGTTATAGTTGTTAGTAGTTGGCAGAAAATATGGATTGCTGATCGGAGCTTAGCAAATAAATGAAATGGTCGGATGTTTTAATGCTTCGATTTGCAAACCACACATAAATGATACAATAACTGTAATAAGTCATTTGAACTTTGTTATGTATAGTGTCATTTGCAATCGTTTATGGTACATAAGTTGGTGGTCTTGCTGTTGGCCATTGCTGTTTGCTGGTGTAGTAGGTGTCTATAAATAAATAATATGTATGTACCGTAAATAAATACTGTCTTCTTCCACTCTACTATTGCATGTTGTAGAGTGTTTACTGTACATCACGACTCGGCAAGAAGCGTACTGTACATGTTGTCAACAGCTTGTTTCGGTTTCCATTGTCATTATTGAAACAGCGCAGTGGTGAATGGTGCAAGGTAATATATTACTCATTAATAATAATAATAATAATGAAATATTTGTATAGCACCATGTAGTCAGATATATGCAGATTTGCTGATGGCAACTAGGCTAACTGGTGTATGAAGGGAAGAGTTTTTAGGTGTTGCTTAAGTTTCAAACATATTGGTACAGTTACTGTGAGCATTTTGAGATTAACCATCACATTGTACTTACTACTGGTAAAATATAATTGGAGTTTTGTAGTTGATGGGATCTATTAAAGAAGCTACTTTGATACTGATGGTTCGATTCCAGGAAAAATATCTAGCTTGTATAGCCTAAAAAATTATGGGTTAGAAAGGATGCTGGAACAGTCCTGCCTTCTGCTCCATTAAAAGCCAGACATTGTTTATAGTAGTGGTTGTTATCTCTGTATGTGCTCGTACTGCCAATCTCTGCAGCAGAGTCTGGCTCATACTGTCAGGTAGCTGTGTCTTCAGGCTGTGGAATTTGGCGTTATGTCATGGTTACCCTCATTCATGCTGATTGGAGCAGGATGTTAGTTCTCTCCCTGCTTATCTCTGGAGGCCAACAATTTTGCAGTCATTTGAGAGCAAGACGACATCTCCGGCTCACTTCACAATAATAATATGTTGTTTACACTAATTGTGTTGAGGAAAACCTGTTTTCGTGCTGATTTAGATCATATATCCGTCTGGACAAAGAATGCACAATTGTTTGAGACATTTTGATGACGATGATGCTCGACTTCTGTCGGACTCGTTTGAAAACAGTGACAAGTGAGCTGCTGGTTGAATGCTGTAATTTCAGCAGCTTATGTACATGTATGTGTGGCTTAATGCCAGAGTGGTTAGGGCATTGGACTTGCAATTGGAGATCGTAGTTCAATCCCAGTTGCTGAACTGTTGAGTGTGACCTAGGACGAGTTGTTCACACACATTTGCCTCTGTTGCCAAACATAATTTGGTACCTGCATAAGCTAGGGGGTAATCAGGCACACCATGCGACACACTGGCCCCATGTCTATGGTCGTATAGCTTTTGCTTGTGTCTGGCTGAGGTTCGAGAAATCATCGAGAGCTATGTGGGCTTGGAAAGGACTTGTATATGCGTAGTTGTTAATTTTTACAGTATGGATTACCTCGTTGTGTTAAACTGTGTCCTGTTAAATGCTGGTGGTTAAGAAGTGATTACAATTATTATTATTTGTAGCTGATGTTACTGGAATTATTTTTATGCTATAACAATTTTGTGTTGTTGTGACTGTGATAGGCTTGACAGTTTGAAAAGGCACTGTTTCAACATGTTTGATCAGTCAACTGATCTGCTGCATCACTTTAACGTAAATAATTTACCATTTAATTTTAGTGGACTCTCCAACATTGTTGTGGGTTTAGTTTTGCTATTACCTTTTTTGTATATTTCACACACTTGTAACAAGTTCAGTTAGTTCACTGTATTCCGTCTGTGAAAATGACATTATATCCATCTGGGTTTTTTAATTTTGTGAAGTAATGACTAATTATTGTATTTGACGATTACGATTAACGAAATAAAATGTTTCATTGCGGCTGATTGACCATTTGAATCAGTGTTTGTGGTGTGTGCAGGTGGCTTTTCAGTACCAGATATGCCAAGTGAATGAGTCCAGCGAAGAAGCAAAGTGGTACGGTTGGATGGTGACGGGGTCACAGTCAGTTGGCATAGGGTCGTGGGGTGACGTCATTAATGCACATCGTGTTGAATGCTACCTCTTTCACCTTGGCGTTGCCTTTGTTCCGTATGTCACACCAGCCGATAACGTTGGTTGGTATCGTTGCCTGCACATGATTGTTTCTAATTCATGTAATTTATGTTGATTATGTTTCATCAGAATTGGCACGTGCAAGAACCTGCGTAGGAGTTCGTAACAGCTGTAATTAACGTCGAGCTGCTGTTCAAAAAGTGTAGCAAACTTTCTGTATAATTTTTAAGTTTCTTGGTTTTCACATATTGCTTTCCAGTAATGGCTGCTTTCAGTGTGCTTTTTTTCCAAAAGTTTATAAAATTCAGATGTGTGACTCGTGTGTGATTATGGCCATTTATGTGCTTAACAGCTGCGAATAACATTTAACATGGTAAATATCACTAGCAAGCACCACATTTTGGACACTACAGTTGTTCTTTTTGTCGAGTTGCTTTCTTGTCTGTGGAGGACTAGAATCGTTTTGTTATTGTTATTGTTCTCTTGTATTAATTTAAAGCACCAAATAATCCAACACTTGCTATCTTCTATTTTTGTTGCCACATTTCTTTATGACGATTGCAATATCCTTTATCTTTTGGCATGTTTTCTTTTCAGTTCATGCACTGAATCTGGCGTCTGTTTGTCCATTTTCACCGAGCAGACTTGTTCCTTACATGGCTTGCGAGCGGCCTCACTGCCCTGTGCCATTCAGTCGACAAACAGTGCCAGAGAAGCCAACCAATATGTGCCGAGATTATCCGCGACAGTCCACTCTTGCATGTGGTGCCATGCTTTCAAATACTTATCGTGATCAGGCAGGCGTGATATGTCCTCAGATATCTTCATGGCAGCACTTTGAGCCCCCTCCAAGGTTGTCGAGTTTGTCTGTTGCTCAACCAAACTCGACGTGGCAGTCACATACCAACGGTGGTGAGTTGCTTCTGCTGTTTAGAAAGGTAGGCATGAGTTATAGTACTCTAATCATTTCTGTATAATGTTAAATTTGTTGTTGTTGTAGAAAATTGACTTCATACCTGTGCTGCTTTTAATAGCATCAATTTATTTAACACTTGCTATTTCCTGTTTCTGTATCGGTACATTTTATTCTACTGTGTGATATCCTGTATTTTTGTTGTGTTTTTTTTTTAGTCTGTTTACTCAAACTACTACTTACCTATTAGTTACCAGTCATAAATTTGCCATGATTCTCAGCAGAATTTGGTGCTGTACGAACTGTGTACTGGCATAAGCTGAGTATATATATTATATTTTAACGTTACACGTCTCCATTGATGTTAGGTGACATGGATGAAGATGAAATGCTGAATGCATGTCGGACCGGTGGTCTGGAGTGGTTTGAAAAAAAGTTTCCTGTGTAAGAATATTTCTGTGTATTTGAAATTGTTTAAACTCGACTTGTTGTCATCACTTGCCGTACTCGTTGTTTTCAGTTAGTTTATTATATGTCACTACTGCCTGCATTCTTTGTTTTCTGTGTGTAAAAATATGCTGCACTACACCGATTGAAATTTCTCCTAATTACTTGTGCTTTTACGTAATGTCTTGTGATTGTTTTGTAGAAAGTGACGAGTTCTTAACTATTAAATACTCGTATAAATAACAACTCACAGTCTGTAGTTGCAAAATTGCAAATATTTGGTCTGATTATGTTGAACATTGCAATTACATATGAACTGCAGTCACAGTCTTTTAAAGTGTCCTACTTCATCTTTGGAGATAATTATTGTGAAAACTGCTTGCCTGATACCCGAATTTTCTGCGTTGCATTGCATTTTGTTTAATTGCTTCAGTATCACACTTCCCTGGTGTGGTAACAGTGTACGTGCGGATGAAGAGTTTATGTTGGTGAAGTTAGGGCACATTTCCTCAGACACCAAAATTGTCAGGTCAGGAACAGGACTTTTATGATTTGGTATCACGTGCAAATCAAATTCATTTACTGCAGAAAGATATTAAATCATGTTGACGTAATCTCTGAAGATGCCCACCCGAGACAGTTGTACATTAACACATTAGCATGCGGTCCTGAGTTAAAACGATTAAGCACACTGGCACTGATATGATATGATGATCACATAATTATAGAAGGAAACACTGCTTTCCGTCAATATTCTGCTGTTGTGATCGATTTTTTGTGTGTGTCTAGTCCGTCGCAGGAAGAACTGGAAGCGATTACGATGAATCCGACGCGAACTATGTTCGAGATGGATTGGCTGCAGCAGCATGTTCGCTCGGTCTGTGGCGGACAGTTACCACCGCTCGTCGGACCATATTCCATTCCGTTCCTAGTCAAGCAACTTGAAGGCATGCGAAACCATTTCATCGATGGCTTCTCTGGTTAAGCAACCATGTTAACCACCACAGCAGTACTGTTTTACAACAGTTGAACAAAATGGTGCTAATACCATAACTTCAGTCGCTTCAGGATTTTTTGTATGTTGATGTTAGTTTTTGAGTTTGTATTCATTGTTAGAGGTCCGCCCATTGTAGTTTGACAGGGTTTTGATTGGCGTTGCTTGACTGTTTGTGCTTTCTGTGGTTGTTAGAGCGATTAGCACCACTTGACTGTTGTATGTGTATCAATACTGTTCTGTTGCATTCACTACTTTAATGACGATGAAAATGTAATAAATGGTCCTGGTCTTGTCTGTTCTGCTGCATCGTTGATGTTAAATAATATACCAAAATGCCAGTATCCTCTATATTCAATAGTAATGTGTGAGTTTTTTGCATATAAGGCACTGAAGTCGTTTATGCTTAATGTGCAACATAGAGGGTGTTTACAAAGTTTTTGGCGTGATAAATTTCTCGGCCATTCACTGCCGAATTTTATTTTTCAGTGAAAAAAATGGTTAGCAAGGTTGTGTCCACTAAGAGCCACAAGTAGTGTGTTAGTAGATATCATTTATTGTATTGTTAGTATTAAATATTCTTTGTTCATAAGGTGGGAGAGGTCGCATTGGACTGGACTGTTGGTTTTGCATTGATTGCTGTTGTGACACGTTCCAAGCTTCATTCTGACATTCAGAATTCCTCCACCTCTCATACATCAACTTTGGACTGAAGTGTAAGCTTTTTAGGCACGATATTGCTTACAAGTGCTGTGAAATCCCAACCGGCCATTGCAGACTGTCGATAATGCTGACTCTTTGTGCTAGCTTTGTGATAGCTGAAACATATCCTGAACAGCTGTCATGGCATGACCATCCACAAACAAAACTTAGCTGTTATGTGCCATTGCCGGTTTTACACTGGTGCATTTCGTATTTTCGTCGTTTCTACTCGGCGAGTGAGAGCAGTTTCTGTTAATTTCGTTATGTTGGTTTATTGATTTGTAATGAAAATGTCATTTTTACTGATTCTTTAGTGCATTTGACGGATTCTAAACTAAATGTTCAGTTTCATTATTCCAAATGTGCCACTTTTTCTTTTTGATGAGTAATTGTGAAGATTTCTGCTGTTACTCGTGACTTCAGAGTGACGGTGCAAATTCTGCATAGTTATGCTTGTGTTCTTCTTTGTGAAGGCAAAGATACTGACTAAACATAGAAGCAACCCGTTCTCAGAACTCGTATTGTCACGAAAAGCCAATACTTGCGTCAGCCAGTTCATTGTGCAGAATACAATAGGCGTTACGTCATCACATCTATGTGCAGTTTTCAAGTATCTGTGCTTTGTTGATAAACACACGAGATGAACATCTGTAGCTACAACAGAAGAAAAGCTGCTGCCAACTGCAGGAAAAAAGTTGGGGGGGGGGGAATGATGTGGTTAACATTGTGGAGCAAGCATAATTAAACGATCTCACCATAAGCGAATTTTATCGGGGAAGAGAGGCTCTGTTGTCTCAAATTTGTCAGCCAGGCAAACATTCCATTATTTTGCGTCTTGAGTTTTAGTTATTTTACTTTTATGCACAGGACTTGCCCTCCCAGTTCGACGAAAATCCGCGTAATTACTATGGTTCTATATAACTGAATATGCAGATGAATGAGTTCACATAGTGAATTCTGCTGTGTGGGACCGAACAAGTGGAAACATTGGAAACCCGATTTCCATTTGTAGTACTGAAGTGGCTGTATGCAATATGTCCAGTATTTTTAGCAAATGATTTGTTTTGAGCGTTATGAAGAAACATTTAAATTGTTGTGTTTTGTGCTTTGCCGTGCTTTGGCCGGCAGTTGTCGGGGAACATGGCAAATCTCTTCAATATCTACATGTCACAGACCCGCACAGGCCTTCAGAACGAGCAGGATGAAAGTATGCGTTGTGTTGTGTGTGGAGTTGTTTTTATTCGGCAATAGACGGAAGCTCCGGGGACGAGCGATGGCTGCCTGCGGTTTTCGGTTTGGCGGTCGACGACGGCGGTCTGCTGCTCGTGAACGAAGTTTCGTCATCATCCTGCGTAGGTCGAGATGGATAGTCCGGCTTGGTGGGCTGCTTTTTTGCGCCGCCGTATGGCGTTGGTGTCTCTGGGTCGTATGCAGTGGCCATTGGCGCAGGCGGTGGATGAATGTCATCCGTACGTGTCGTGTCTGGCTCATCCGGCTCAGATCTTCCTATCTTGTCCTCTATCATCTTCACTTTGTTGGCCATGTTATCCTACGACCAGTAAATTTGGCACATTACGCACACTGACAGAACTATATCGTTAGTATACAAACTTTGGTAGAAAACTCACTTAAAACCAGTCTCTATTGATTTTTATGCAGCCTGTTAATACTTTGCTTTTGACATCGTTTTTTTTTCAAATTAAAACGCGGAAAAAAAGGAAAAACGTGATCTGAATAAAACTTAAATAAAGATTCATTACATAAATTACATTAGAATGTAGGCTACAGCGTAACAAACCAACTTGAGAGAACGAAGTGAACGACAACTGACCTGTATCAGGTTGAAAGCCATTGCAATGATGGCGAGTCCAAGTACGATGTAGATGCCATCGATAATCAAAATGATGGCGTCGCCCTTTTTGACAATTCCTGATGCAGCTGCGGGCACGATGTCACCGAAACCAATGGTCGAGATTGTGACGAAGCAGAAATATGCAGCTTCCATCACTTCCCAGTTCTCCCAGACACCGAACAACGTTGCACCCATTGCAATGTAACCGCAGATCACCAGCAACGTGATAGTCAACGGAATTCCAACCGTTTGATCCTACACAAAAAAAACAGGAAATATAGGCTAGTCGGCTTCCTTATCAAGCCTAGTTATACGAAACCAAAAATCTGCACTAGTCATTCTTTGTTTCAACAATGTATGATCTCTGCTGCGCGTGTGTAACCACTTTTGTAACGTTTGTAAAACTAACAACATTTTAACAACTCAGTTATCTCCTGCGCTTCTGGGAGAGCTACAGCTATAAGTTCTATATCTGTGGCATTTGCCGTCACCGTCTTGTAGGGCAAGCGCGTTGTAGCAGTAACGTAGCAAACTTAACTATGCATGCCGTCGTTGTGTGTGGAACCACCTGTCATGCAAGCTGTGCAGTGCGTGATCGAAGTACTTCGGAATAATAATTTTAAAGATTTGTCTCAGAAATGCATAATTAGTGCTGGAAGTCATAACCGCTTTTTATTGCTCATGAAATATATTTAGCGCAAAGTTGTGTGCCGATTAATTATTTGCGGAACATTTTGAGGCAGATAAATCGATTCGTTCTGTATACAATTCAAAAGTAATCAAGAGCAGAGTTTGCTGAAACGGGCTAACGGCATACTTCGTCGTCGAGGAAGTCATCGTAGTCGTCGACAATGATCGGCGTCTGCTGGTAGAGTTGGTTCCACGAAGGCGCGTTCCTCGGCTGGTTGCCTGTCTGGATCTCCAACTCGCGGCGTCGGCGCTCGATCGCCTCACGCTGACGACGTCGACGCCGAGCTCGACGGACGCAGATGCCGCAGCAGCACAGCTCCAAGTAGACGAAGCGAAACACTTCGGCCATGACTTGGCCGATCATGGCGACAACGACCAGCATGATGGGAATGCCGATCATTGCGTACGTGAAGACCGTGATGCGACCCCATGTTGTCTCCGGTGCTATGTTGCCATAACCTGAACACCATTATCATCATCATCATCATCAATTAAGTTAGACCTACAGGTTACATGGGGTGTCAGTGACGTCATTCTGTCAACACCCACCGCCATGTTGGAGGCATGAGGTAGGCTTAGGCATATGTTGTTGCGGTACCAACTTATAGGCCATGTGTGCGAAGAAGGAATGGGGTAATCGAGGGGCAAAGTTTACAGGGCCTATATACTGCATAGTTGGATATTTAAATTGCCTCTGTTTTTGTTTCATGAATGTTATATTTGGATTTGGACAGCAGTGGAGCAGTAATTAGTTGGAGAATTGTTGCAGACGGATTTCAAGTTTGATTTTGGTTTACAGAAATAGCGTGGATTAAAGGTTGGCTCATGAACATGAGTCGAGAACATGTATTTTTTCGAATTTTTCAGATCTTAAAAACGTGACTTTTATGCTTCTTAATGACATGCAAAAAGTGGTTAATAAAAGTTTAGTCTTCTTCAAAATCATATCACAACTTGGCTGCAGGCTAAATATTCAATTCAGTAGGAATATATATAGGTATACAAATGGAGTTCAAATTAACGAAGTTAAAATGTAATTAATTTATTTCAAAGTGTTACATCAGTACTCGATAATTCAAAGTCGAACTGACTGAGTATTCTCCAAAATTGGTGTACAGAGAGGCCTTCGTTTTTGGTTTTTTTACGTTTAAAAAATATAAAACATGATTTTTACGCATTTTGGAGCTGTTGCACACGTTTTCCCGAACACAGCTCGCGGCTATGAATTGTAACGAACGACTAAATAAAATACAGACCGACAGTGGTGTAGATCGTGATCGAGAACAGCAGAGAACCGACAAAGCTCCAGTCGTATTCGACTCCATCCGCCGTTCCCATCAGCGAACAGTTGCGTCCGTCGTATCCGTTTTCGCTGAAGTCAAGAACGTCAGCGGCGTACTGTTCGACGATCTCGCGCACGTTCCCCAGCGCATCACTCAGCTGCGCTTCGTCGACTTTGCTGAAGTAGCTCTGACCGACGCTCCAAAGCTTCTGCGTCATCGACGCCTCGACTGAGAGATAGCGTGCCTCACTCTGCTTGCACTGTTCCAACTCGTTGGCACTTTCCAACAACTGGACACATCGAGCACTGGCGGGTACACGGAGGCAGCGGTTTTAAACAGTATTTTACAACTGTGCAACCTGCTTCTCTCCCCTCCACTTCCCCTTTCCCTGTCCTCCTCCCCGTGGACCCCAGCTCCTCCCATATCCAGCTATGGGACCTGGGGAGGGCTATAAAATGTCACTGCCTTCCTAGCAATTACTGTAACAAATTATTAGTCACCGTTGTAGCTTATGCATGCCTAATACATGTATAGGCCCCTAACTGAAAATATGCAGTATTTTGTCCGTCATATGCCTGTAACTAATAGGCTAATGATATAAAGAATTGTTCAAATATTTGCATTAACCCCTTTCGTCGCACTGCATTCCGTCGGCTGTAACAATAATGACGATAAGTAATGAATGGTCCCCAATTAAACCGTCAGAAGAATTTTACAGGCAAAGTATAAGCTATATTTTGTGGTAGACATCAGACGATAGCTCCGCTCATGTGTACCATGTTTTGTAACGGCGCGATATCAGCAATGGAACATCGGCACCAGTTAAAAAAATAAAGAACGAAATTTATGTGATCACACAAGATGTGTTTTCGGGAGTCCAAAATGGTAAAACTAAAACTGCGTCGGCGGCGGAGTTCGTCCCCAGACATTAGTGGAGAAGCTTCCAATGCTCCCTGGAATTAAAATGGATATGAGCATGTTATATGTTTTAAATTTTCGATTCTCTCTATACAGAAAATGGTCTGCATTTTGAAGCTTCGGTTCTCCCAATTCAGCGCCCTTTTTTCTGCGACGCACTGTAGAATCGCGTCATCAGAGACTCAATCGTGACCAACAGACGCATTTGAGGACGATTAGTCGACGAACCTCAAATGCGTAAGCTCCGATGACAGTGTAGCCGATCAAGACGGAGAATATAATGAGCCGCTTGATGAACCAGAATATCGCCTGCTTCACACTGAGCTTTCTCTGGTACTGCACGAATCGTTGTTCCGCTGTTCGTCGCTTCAGATCCGCATATCCCATTGTCGCGTTGTCACATTCGTAACCTGCAGTTTAGTGTTCGACACACGATAAATAAGCAAACGGTAAATTGGGTAAAATTGTGAAGTCTATACCGCGTCGACGGCTTATGATATACAATTTATTGACAAGTTTTGGTATGGTAACTAACTAAACACTCACTTGTTCAGTCCAGTTTCCCTAATTGTTAGTAATTGTTTCACAAATGACAGCACGTACAGGGTGGCCCAAAAAGTAAGCCACTACCAAATGATAAAAAAATCGTAGGCCTATTAAATCGTATTAAAGCCTGTCAATTAGATTAGATTTATTCGTCAAATGAAAGTATGAATCAAGATTTATTAGTAGTATTAAATATTCTACGAGTGACCTACTTTCTGACCTCAGTAGCTATGCCTGACCCGCAAACTAGCGATATGCGTCAGATACGGTAAATGATGTCAGCGCTTCCTCTGACATTAGCTCGCCTTAGCGAGCTGATGCCAGAGGAAGCCTTAGCTATGTCTAAACGATGTTTCAGACATATATTTATGTAAAAATATCTTTTATTTCCATATTTTCTCCTTTTTTCTGTTTTTTTTCATACATGACTTTATTAGATGCATTGATTTTACACGTATAACAGCATCAAACACCGCAAGTGATGACGTCACTAATTAGGTCACACATAGAATATTTAATATAGACTTATCGTATTCTTGTGCTCATTTTGTAGTCAAAACTTATGGAAAATCAAGCCTTAATGGCGGGTTTTAATAAGATTTAATGATGATTCGTGATAGTTGCTTACTTTTTTGGAGACCCTGTATAAACTGCATAACACAAAAACTAAATAATGGCCTAATAGTTACACTAAAAACAAATTAGAATAGATAGAAAGTTATACTGTTAATCAGGCACGTAGCTACATTGGGACAAGGGGGCAGTTGCCCCCCCAAAT
>Ga0056115_1001150_pt1 | contig 12207 bp, 10 predicted proteins | sample WorMetOlspDAHAB1_FD_77007 | JGI IMG/M metagenome (GOLD analysis project Ga0056115, IMG submission 77007) | Marine gutless worms symbiont microbial communities from Max Planck institute for Marine Microbiology, Germany - Olavius sp. DAHAB.1 ... | reverse complement strand
CCCTGTATACATCCCCTCCCCTTCATTTTCCTCTAACCATCCATCTCTCCTTTACCCTGTCCTTTAAAGCAGTTCCTTTCCGTCAGCTCCTCACCCTCCCCTTGTCGCAGCTAAGCACTCTGGAGAGAGCGCTGTAAGTTTCCCAGTGGAGTCTAGTTGAAATTGAATTTGATGCACTTGAATCATAAAAGGAGCCGGTTTTGTGGCATCTTGAATAGCATTTTTTGGGGTGAAACTGCTTTTAACATTTCCTAGCTGCGTCCTAAAATTGCCCCCACACCCCTGATATTTCTTTTTTACCCAGTTTGCGTGTCCATCATTGGTCACGACGCCGCTGCTCTGTGAGTGCGAGTTGTGTGTTATAGATGTGGACTTCTAGGTTCTGTTTAGGTTTGCGTGTGTGTGCATGTACATCTGTGTGTGTGTGTGTTCTTTTCTAGCTTTGCCAGTTTGCATCTGGTGCGGCACGGTCAGTAACAGCGGATCGGTCGGTCCAGTAATCGGAAGTGGAGCCTCGAGTGATTGCCTGAAAAACACGTTCGTCAGAATCTGATAACGAACGTTATATTGCTGTCCGTGCTAAGCATTGTGCGTCGCGAACGCTGACCGAAAGCGTCGCTGTGATAATTCACCTTGTCATGTGCGCCAGCCTGCTGCGGGTTATTCTTCGTTCATTTTGATGTACTTGAGACGTTTGGACCTTTGTCACCAGTTGCTGGTTGTCATCTCTGTTTGGAAAAGGATAAAAGTACTTCCCGAGCCGACGGTTCATCTCCGATTGTTCGACCCTCAGCCCAACATTCAGCCGAAGCTGCAGGACCATGACGCGGGGCCAGTGCGTCGCACGATTTGCCTGATTACTGGGAAAATCTTGCAGTGTTTTCCGTGTCCTCTCTGCACGCTGTCTTCCTCGAGCTAATTTTTCCAGATTGCAGTTGGAAGAACACAGCATAGGCGCCGAACCCACAGGGGCAACGGGTCATTTACCCCGGTACTTCTAAAAGTACCGGGGCGAACATATCTTTATGCCCCGGTACTTTTTGGTCAATAATTTATTGGCGATCGTCTCCTCCAATTTTACTTGTTGTAGCCTGCTTTTTGGTAATTAAATAACTCGCTGTTCGATTAGGTTAGTAATGTATTACAGAGTATACCCTCTGTAATGTTTAATGGGCATAAACACATTTTTAGACCTATAGTAAACGTTACTCTGATATAGTCTCTTAAGTTGTGCCCCTGTACTCAAAATGAAAAGTCGGCGCCTATGGAACACAGTAATAATTTGTCGATCTCTTTAGAACGTTCCAGTCAGCATATTAGTTCCTAGTGTTTTACTGAAATCGAACGAATACTGTGAACTGCTTCAGCAGTTGTTGCGTTTTAGCGAGAGGCATTGATGTGTGTGTATGTATTGTATATCATAGTCCACTTATGCGTGTAACTGGTGTGAGCTGCCGCGTTCGCTTCTATTTCATATGAAGATATCACAAGAATTGGTTTGTTGGAGTAGTTTTGGCTCTGCATTCTCATGACAGCACCGAATTATACAGGTCAGACGTCGTTTGCCAACACAACGCAGATCGTGGCCTTCAGTGATTGTCGGTCGGTTCAGCTTTACCAGTGTCACAAATAGACAGTATTTATCGACCAAACACTAACAAAAATATGGAAGATGGACGAAAATCTGTTCCATCTACTGCGCCAGTTAATTGTCGGCACGCGGGATCCGCCCGTCAGTGGCATGGGGACCTCCTACAGTCTTACCAGGAAATTTCTCATCTCCTCTTAATAAATTTTCCGTGTTTTATTCGGCCTGTAGCTGAAGGCCTGTCATCTACCAAGTGAATGAGTGGCACTAGCAAATGTAAGTTTTAGACCAGAGTTTGGTCCAAGACCAAAGTTACAACCGAAACTTAAGAGTCGCTTTATTTCTGCATTAATTAGGTCTTCAACCATTGTTTTGGTCTTAAACCAAAGTCTTAGGGCCGGTTGCATGAACGTCACTTAAATTTAAGTGTAGCCTAACACTTAACTCCCGAAACGTGTTCAGTGAAACTTTAACCTTTTACTTTAAAACTTGAACTTTAACTCAAACCGTTTAAGATTCACATTAACTTTGAGTGACCAAAATTGGCCATGACTGGTTAAGTGACAAGCAGACAGAGTAGGGTTATCGCAACAATAGGATAGTATTGACAATACACAGAAAGTAGCCTATTAGAAATTCAGTCACTGCAGTGCAGATGCTCTTTCAAACACACGAAAAATATGCAAAAAGTCGAAAAATACTAACAGATCATATTCATGATGTTTACTGCAGAGTCGAGTGACATTTGGCAAACAGAAACAGTCTCACTCAAGTAAATAAAGGCATCACACCACACAGGAAAAATGGGTCAAAATGTATACGCACAGCAGACAGGAAAATGCCGTTAACAAGAAGGGATCAGTGAAAAAATAACTGCGCACGACATTTACATAGGTGTTACATGTTCCACTTGCTAGGAACAGCAACCTATATCAATACAACAAACGAAATCATTTCGTTGCACTTAGTTTTAGCTTATGCGTACGCAGCAAACTAGATTAACCACTAACGTGCCGTCTGGCTGAAAAACTACCGAGAACGCTGCAACTATGACTATTTGCCCGGAGAAAATAGTACACTAGGTTAAAATTATCGTCATTTGCATACACTATATCGGAATGTAATTCGGTTGTAAGAAAAATAATCCTAAGAGTAACATCTTCGCATAAAAATACTTGCACAAAACGTCCAATAAAGTAAACTTACGTCGGAAACATTCAACCCGCGAGTTACAAACATTACTGGCAATCTCGTCCTCGGCTTCCTAGTTGGATCCCATTCTCAGAGATCTACAGTCTGCAAAATCCAGACAGGCACTGTTTTTGAAGTGTGGAGCAAGGCGAAAATTTTACGACAATCCAAAACTCAATGAAATGCATCAAATAAGCGAAATATGTCGACGTTTCGAGATTCGGAAAAATTTTTTTGCTACATTTGAAATCGTAACACGAGCATCATATAAACACGCACATCTTTAAAAGTTTGCACCAACTCCGTCGTGTTTACCCATATCGCTGCCAACTGCCCCCTCCAGTCGGAAATTCTGCCCATGCCACTGGGGCGGCGCTGGCAATTTTCCGCAGCGTCGACGTCGATGCTGATAGAGACCGTTCCACTGGGTGAACCGGTCTCCACAGTCGCCGCAGAGATACGGTTTTTCGCCGGAGTGCGTCCGCATGTGCCTCGTCCGCAGGTGGTTGAACGCAAACATCATTCCGCATTCCGGGCACTTGAACCGCTTAACCCCGCTGTGGATCACCATGTGACGAGCGAACGTCCTCCGCAGGCGAAACCTTCGACCACACACCTGGCACGCGTACCGCTTCTCCATCGTGTGGACGGTCCGATGCTCTGACAATCCCTTCCGCGACCGAAACGTCTTTCCGCACACCCGACATTCGAACGGCGTTTCGCCCGTGTGGAAGCGGAGGTGAAGGCGAAGGCTCGAAGCGTGGATGAATGTGCGACCGCAGACCGAGCAAACGTGGTGTTTGCCAGCACGATGCAGCGCCATGTGCGTCTCCAGCGCGTCGACGGTCGAGAACGTGTGGCTGCACTCGCTGCACTGCGTCTTGCTGCCTTCGGCCGACAGTCCAGAGCCATCTCGGTCCACGGCCGCATGTGACCGCATGTGCGACTTCAGTCCGGCGTCGTTTTCGCACGTCCGGTCGCAGATCGGACACACGAGCGATTTGAGGCAAGTCCTCGACGCCATGTGCGTGCGCAGGGTTGCTGCGTTTCGGAGAAATTTGCCGCAGTCGGGACACATGCTTGGTTCCCCGGTGCCATGCATCCGCGCCATGTGTTGAGCCAGCTTCGTGTATGTGCGACCACAAACGGTGCACTGCTGCGGAACACGGCGTCGCATTCGCTTTCGTTTTCTCTGCAGTAACATCAGCTCCCCTGCTAAACACATCAACACCGTACGCAAGTGGACAGACATAGACAATAACTTATGGGTGTCAGTGGCACACGAACGCTGCAGTACGATTTACAAAGCAAGTTGGGCAGAACTTTGCAGAAACTATGGTGGAAATTATTACGTCAAAATGAACTTGAGAGACTTGTGCTGAGAAATCTTCAGAATGTCTTACAGCAGGCAGTTGCAAACAACTAATTGATCAGCACAACTACTGAACCACAAAGCTGCATTTGCTCACAGCATTTGAGCATCGATGGATATGCAAACCGATAGCAGACCAATAGTGACAAGCGATATTAAATTATGCGACAGTAACCAATATCAGCTACTGATGCAGCTTACAGAGTACAAAAAAAGCAGTGGAATGCTAGAAATAACGCAACAAAAGTTTTACATAAGCTTATAATTGCTGAAGGGAGTGGGACATAGGAGGGGCCCTGGGCCCGTTAGCTAGGGAGTGAGGGCTCTACTCGGATAAATAATTTTAGGGGCACCCCAAGTTCCTAGTTACGTCACTGCTCATGGGGCTGGTCTGCCTAATTAATCAGGGCCGGTTTGAACAGCCAGTCCAGCCCCTGCATTATGCTATTATTCTCTGTGCATGTGTCTCCCGCGATAAAACATACACATTTCTTACCTTTGCCATCGGCTAAATCCAGTCGCTCAGATCCATCATCCTCGCAGGAGGTCTCAATTCCAAGCAACGAAGATATCGAGTACGGATTCTTGCCGCTGTGAACACCGATGTGCGTTGCAAGCGACGTGAATGCACGACGGCAGACTGGACAGCGCTGGGCTGGTCGCACTCTGTGACAGCGGACACAGCGATCGTCACTGTTCGCCACACCAGACGCTGCAGCCGATGCAGTGGTTGAGTCCTTCGCATTTGCAGTAGTATCAGAACCTGTGCCAACACCTTCCACATGTGACAACGCAGTTCTTTCATCGACAATGGTGCCGACGTTGAACTCTGCAGTGGTTCTCGCGGGATCCACAGTGTTGGAAAGGTGTCCCGCATTGGCAGTGGTGATGACACATCCACTTTCACCAAGTCCAACACCCCACTGACCAGTTCCAGCTACTTCGTTTTCATACAATACCGAAGCAGTTCCGACACTGTATGCAGTTCTTCTGCCAAATACGGGCACATCGCTGACTGCCGAACAATTATCGGCAGTCCTATCTATACCACGCCTAGTCACAACACCAACGGCATCACTAGCCATAATGAATGGACTGTCCAAGAACAAATCAAAGCTAGCAGCATTGTTGCTCGCAGGCAGTGAAGAAATTTCAACACCAGATGACTTATTGGCACACCCAGATGGTAGAGTTGTATCAAATTCCACGCGAGAAGAAATGGCAGCAGCAGTGTCACCAGGTAAAAAGCAGCCTTCAGCAGTGGCAAAAGTGTCGGAAAAACTGCTGGCAGACATCGATACACTGGTGTTTGTGATGCTGACGTTGTAGTCTGGGAAATCGCCGGTCGCAACACCGAACCTGCTGACCACATCAGTTGCAGCTGCAGCAGAAGTTTCCGCGGTGACAATGTCTCTCGTGACACACGACTGGTCACGACGCGCAGGAATGACGGATCCAACAAAAGACGACACATTTCGGTCGAGATCTTCGTTGACCACGCAGCCAGGACCAGAATCACCCGTGTGACATGGGTGCTGTGACTGCAAGGCTCTCGTGTGCTCCGCTGACAATGAGACAGCATCACAACCTGTTCACACATAAACACTTATTTCATTGCAACATTCTGTGCCTCCGAAATAACCCACATTATGTTGGGTGGGGCGTTAAACTGTATGCACTCACTCGCTGCAACATACACACCCGCAGTGGTCAAGAGTTAAGTAGGGTGTTTCCGATGCAATGAAATTTAGTTAAAACGTACGATGACAATCAATTCTGCTGCTTTTGACACAAGCTGCCATCGACTTACACGTATATACAAACTGTAGCATCTATGTATTTACGGTAGTAATCCCGCGAGAGCCACAAAACACAACTGTCAGCAACCCATGCTTGCTTGGAAAGGACGCCATTAATGCCAAACACTTTGTTGCTCAACAGTTCTGAGGTGCTCATCTGTGAAACGAGAATTTTCGTGTTGAATTTGACTAAATGTGTCACATGCCACTCCTCGCAACAACTGTATGTGCAACAGTTGGAAATAACATTGTTCCATACCGTACATTCACTGTGTAGAATGAAGACGAAACTGCTGTGCGTGTTTGTAAGTGCAAGAACAGCGAATACCTGTAGTGTTCGGTGCACTGTTACAGCATTGTTTGCATTCATCGCACATATAAGGTTCACTGGAGTGAGACAAGACATGCCACGCTAGCCAGCCATGCTCTCGGAACTCCAGCCCACAATCAGCACATCTGCACCACACATGCACGCACGTGCACTCCAGTCACATTATAAAGCCAAATTTGACGTTGTACTATTGGTCACTCAAATCAAGTGAATGCTCCCGACACATGTCTGTTGCACTATGTGACAATACTTGGGTAGCTAAAGTATTTTTGGGTACCAAAGTTACATTCATCCCAAAAGTCTTGAGCTGAGACTCATTTGTGTCGCATTTAAGAATACGTAGTGTATCGGGTTCCGGCAACCGGCACCCGATCCCCACGGATCGCGTACCGGCAGTCGCTATGATTAGCCGACATGTGGCACTCCTACTGGGCTGTGGGCTCCAAGCCCAGCAAGCGTCAAATCTCAAAATGGCGTCGACGTTCAAGCGATTAGTAATCTGGCGATCGGTTTTCCTCTTTTTTGGAACTAGAAGCTTAGTTAAGGGTTAGGGTTAGGGGTAAGTTTAGGTGCCAGCTTATTATTCATAGCCGGTTGCCGGTGCATGATCCCTTGGGATCGGGATCTGGTTGCCGGTGCAGGATAAACGACCTTAAGAATAAATCGGTCAAATTTTTATCGCAAATGTGGTTTGACAGCGCAGCAGTTAGAACAGTGTATTTGCAATCAGCACAAGTGTCCAGTTCTCACTCAAGGTGCTGTCAAATATCGCCTTCAGCAAACTGCACATACAAATTACTACAAACACGTGCCTCTATTACCATTGAGCAGTAGAAATCAGTATTAGTGACAAAATAGCGATATTACCAAGCAACCAAAGTAAGCACAGGTCTGGCACTGCATTGACCATGGAACAGAGACTTTGTGGTTCACAAAACAACACAGCTCAAACCCCAAAAACAGGAAGATGCCATAGGGCGCTGTGAACATCACATCACACCCTTTATCATCTGCCGATGTTGTTGTAAGCCTACTACCTCCCGAATAACAATAATAATAACACGACAATTTATAAGGCGCAGTAACATGGCTAGAGTCACTACAAGGGCGCCGAATGGCAAAGTTTCAATAGACAATCTCCGTTTGACAACAGTCCACCTGTGTACAGTTCCCTGATGAGCGGCTCTCAGGTGTTGCCTCACGACTCGTGCAGATTTGAAAAGCTTTCCACACTCTGGACATGGCAGACGCGGCTGTGTGGAGTGCGAGTATCTCTGGTGACAGCGGAGAGAGCCGCGGCTCGTGTAGCGACGGCCGCACTGGTGGCACATGTGCGGCTTTTCGCCGCTGTGCGACTGCGAGTGAATTCGCAGCTGGTACGGCGTCAGGAACAGTTTGCCGCAGACGGGGCACGCGTGCGTCGGCTCACGGCCGATGCCATGTTTCCAGAGGTGACGCTTGAGCGAGTTCTGCCAGAGGAACTTCTCGGCGCAGATGCTGCACTCGTAGCGGAGCTCGTCCGAGTGGATTCGCATGTGGACGCGGAGGTGCGACATGTGGTGGAAGCGACTGCCGCATTCGGCACAAACGAATTTCTTCTCGGTCGTGTGTGTCCTGATGTGCGTTCGCAGCGACATGGCCGTCGTGAAGTAGCGGCCACAGTAACTGCACACATGTGATCGGTCCGCCGACAACTCTGACAACATCTTCTAAAACACACACACACTGTAGCATTTAAAAACAGACATATCCCCAACAGCAACAATCAGCCAATTGATTGATTGACTGATTGATGGACTGATTGATTGGGGTTTAACGGCACTTTCAGCAAAAATAGGCCATATCATGTCTTTGATAATTATGTTGCAGTTAAAAAAACTAAATTAATGAGAAAACTGACAATGTTACGTACTGGGAACACGCACAATAAACCATTACAATAAATAACCTTCAATCTGGTCTTCATAGAGGAAACCCTTTGACACTAAACATATCACGAGAGTAAGTCTTTCCAGCCAATCAGTAACAAACAAAACCAGATGACACAGAAAAATACACAACTCAATAAACCTAAACAACTAAACACAATAAGCAAAAACTGACCCCGATTTGTTCATACTCTTACGACCCTTGGTCAGGAAATAAGATGGCCCCTTTCGGGAACAATCAGCTTATTACAGTAGTCACTACTACTTCTGGCAGAAAGCCACATCTACAATATGATGCCCCAGACACACACAAAATTTGAGAGACAGCAACAACAGTAGGCCATATATGCACATGGATACACAGGCTCAAAAGTTCAGCGACTGCAGATAGCTGCTAATGATAGCGTAGTCCATGCAGAGGGTAACTGAATTAGACCGTGTGTGTTCTGTTTAAAAGTCATAGGCCAACAATATATTAGCGCAGACACACATCATCACCTTCTTAAAGACAGAACCAGACGGTGTGCAATTTTTGGACATGTCATCTGCTCCTCCTCGTTGGTCTGCTTCTCCACCTCGGACTGAATACATCTGGTTGTCCATTTCCTTGTGCAGCTGCAGATGTCGCTTCAGTGAATTCAGCCAGACGAACCTCTCGCTGCACAGTGAACACTCGTACGGCTCTTCGCGCGTATGTTTACGCCGGTGGACGGTCAGATGTGACCTCGTGGTGAACCGCTTACCACAGTCTTCGCAACCAAATGGTTTCTCTCCTGGTGCAACACCACAGAAAGTGCCACAAATGTCACGAGTAGCCAGTGATTTGTGCATAACATTCTGCTAGACAACGACGTTTCAGCATCACAATTTCACTCAAACTGGAACCATCTACGAAGAGTCATATTCGTCTGTGATGAGCACTATAGCCGACCTTTGTGATGAACAATACGACTTCTTCCGACCACAACATACTCACACTAACTTGCTAATCATACCACCGCATACGACCAACCTTAGTCACTATTCATTATTCACAACAGCCAATGAACACTGACCCAAAATGTTTACTAAGTTAAGTGTGATGTGTCTTTTACATATTCTGCACCTATCAGTTCCAGGACTACAACAAAACTAAAACGTTAGAAAAGTTTCTACAAAACCAGGGATATGTTCGAGTACAGAATGTTAAAGACCAAGGACAAGGGCCAGAATCTTCAAGGCGAAGGCCATAGCCAAGGCCACGACTTTGTCCTCGAGATCGCCAAGGTGGCGCTACATCTAATGACCTGTCATCACACAACTAAGACCGGAGAGTTAAACACGTGAATCGCAAGCCCTACACAGTTCTAGTGACCCGCAGTCCCGCACAGCGACTGAATACAATACTGAGTAAAAGAGATAGATTCCTCGAGGCAAAGGCCAAGGCCAGGCAACTTCAAGGCCAAGACTTTTTCCTTGAGCTGTCCTCGAGGTCGAGGACAGTCCTCGAGGACCCCATCCCTGTCCCAAACACACACCCTATGTCTGATAACCAACAAAGACACACGTCTAACCTGTATGACTCCTCATGTGGACAGTTAATGTGCCTGCGATTCCGAAACAACTGCCACAAAGGATGCACTGATGCCGTTTCTCTCCACTGTGTGTCAGCATATGCTTCCTCATGTCAACGACCGACTTGCCACAGACTTTGCACTCCGAACGAGTGTCTGACCACCGTCCCTTCACTTTCTTGTCACTGCTGAACGAAAGCAAAGAATGTTCCAAGCCGTGAGCTGCCGACATGTGGCACTTCATCTCGCTTGGAGTGTCGAACGACTCGGAACAAACAGAACAAGACTTACTCTCCGTCTCAACCTCGTGCGTCCTCATGTGTCGCTTCAGCGACTTCAGCCAGACAAACTTCTCTGCACATTGGCTGCACTCGTAATCACGCACCTGGGTGTGTGTCCGTGTATGACTTCGCAGCTGTGAGATCGTCGTGAACTCTTTCCCGCAATCATCACAGACGTGGGGCTTTTCTCCGGAGTGGATCCTCGAGTGAAGTTTCAGGTCTCGGGAGATCTTGAACCGTCGGTGGCACACGTCACACTCGTGAGGCTTTTCCAGTTTTTCGTACCGATCAGAGACTTTCTTCCGACTGCTTCGCACACGAAGAGAGTAGCAACTATTGACGACGGCATCAGGCATCTTTGGCAACCGGTTCTGATTACACGTCCGCAGTCTGTCGACAGAGGCAACTTCAGTTCCATGAACGACCCTTTTATGTGCACCCAGAGACTTGTGATGTGAAAAATGCTGGCTACAGATCTCACAGCAGTAACTCTTCTTTATTTTTCTGCGCTTTGTTCTCTTCGGTGAACGTTTTCTACGACTGCATTGCTGATCAGTGGTGCAATTAACCACAGCACCAGACAAATGCCGTTTTACACTGTCGGCTGTTGCATTGGCCGAGTGGATGGTTATCTCAGCGTCTTCTGTGTCAGAACTGCAGCAGAAGCATTCCACACACATATACATGTATTATAAAGCTGATGACATCAGGGACACTAGTAAACAACAGTTGATTCCAGATGGCTGCAGTTTTTAAATCCAGATCTCTAAATTCAGCAAACGACAATGATTACTGTTACTTTAAATCACACATGCTAAACTGTTGTCAATATTCACAGAGAGATAAATGATACATGCACATACGTGTATGCTCTGCAGTTCTGTCCTTTCTCTCAGACAATGCAAAGTAATAGCATAAAAACTAATTCAGATCTTTAGCTGAGAAGCAGGTAAAACAGTAGCAAAGTCAAACAATTTGGACCACCAATTCAATGCCCCCTCTCACCCATTTTACAGCCTAAATATCCCAAATATACTCATTATAATATTAAATTACTTTGCTCTTCTGAAGTACCTGTCATAATGCAGATCATCTTGAAGAACAGCTGTACTGCATTTTTTGGCTCCTTCTGCCATCCACTCCTCCTGTAAAAAAAATTTTTAAAATCACATCAGACTAAAGAAATTAAATGAAATTTAAATCTACAAACTCAGCCTTAAAAATACTTCACAAATTATTTATAGCAACAGCACTGGCATATATGTGCCAAAACTGTAATGAAGAAACAGCATACTTCAATTTCAAGTTCGCGTCTCACTTCAGCGAGCAGTGTGTCATCGCCAGCCAAACTGCTGTCTTCCAATGCTAAAACCTCCATTAGATGACGCTCTGTCCGCACTCCTTCTACAAAACATCACCATTTAATGAAGCACAGAATGAATTTATTAGATATCATTTAAACCTATGGCATTAGCTTGCTAAAGTAATGCCAAGCAGTATCACAGATGCTTACTGGGCAATTTGAAGTCAAACGAACTTGATGACGGCAAATTTTTGAAAATCACATTTACAGCGATTATTCTCTTTTTACACACTGATGTCAGTGTGCGTGTGCACTTCCAGTCGGCCATTTGTGATCACAAACAAAGAGAAGGGTATGGTCGCTGAGTTGTTGGGTACTGTTGCTAAGCACCGTTTTGTACAGAAAATATTTGTTTCAAGCTAGTAAATTCCTTCTACATTGACAAAACTTCATAACAATGAACTTCTGTCAGTTAAAGCTGCAGATTGAGTTAACTATGTCGTATTAGCAGGTGTGTACACGTACAAACAGTTTGTATCGCACCGTTCAATCACTGGCCAGTAAAATGCAGACTGCGGATTTGCGGAACATACAATAGGTAAGCATAAGAATGCAAACAAAACCCTAACCCAAACCCTATCTCTAATAGGGATGTTAAACGAGGCTCGAAAAATCGAAACTCGTTTCAAAACCGAGTACTCGAAATCGATTATCCAAAATCGTAACTCGATTTCATATTTTCTGTTTTTTTTTTCAGCCCAATACATGTCAAAGTCCAAACAAATAAACCAATCAACGCTCACCGGCGGGACGTACGCGTCCCTGGATCACTGGTATATGTGTATACAGCAACAATATTGG
>Ga0056115_1001149_pt1 | contig 12210 bp, 8 predicted proteins | sample WorMetOlspDAHAB1_FD_77007 | JGI IMG/M metagenome (GOLD analysis project Ga0056115, IMG submission 77007) | Marine gutless worms symbiont microbial communities from Max Planck institute for Marine Microbiology, Germany - Olavius sp. DAHAB.1 ... | reverse complement strand
ATGCATATCTGCCTATACGACTGACCCAAAAATAAAGTTATAAAATGTTAAATTAATAACATTATGCAGAAAATGTGCATTTAGATGCAACCAGTAAATTAAATGCTCAGAATCGAGAATAAAGGCCTAAAATGTACGAGATTAATTATAATAGGAGCTAAACATTAAAATACGAAGGCCTAAAATGTTCGCGACAAATATTTATACATTGGAGAAATATATCCATCACATTTCGCACATAACCAATGCATACAATTTGCACAACATTTGGAACAACGCGAGGGACGGGGAAGAAAAATGGGAAGAAAAATGACCTTTGGACTGACAGCTAACTAAGTTGAACTAACATAAGCTGCTTTAAGTGACCTTTAGATAAAAATATGTACAAGTGTAGCTAATTCAAAGGTTGTCTCCCAACTACTTAGCAATTGTTGAATGACCTTGAATGCATGTGACTATTAATAAATTAATTACAACTATTTATAGAACTCCCTTTCTTTCAATCATCATGAAATCGTTTAAAAAACCATCGACGAGGCTGGATTTTTTTGTCAGTTCATTTTACAAAATAAGCACACGAATTGTATTATATTTTCGTATTAAATAGTCCATATGTGACCTATTTGTGACGTCATGAGTTGTGGTGTTTTGAAGCTGCAATGTCATTAAAATTGATGTATTTGATAAAATCGCGACTGAAAAACAAAAAAGAGAAGGTAAAGAAAGAAATTTTTTTACATAAATCTCCATCTAAAATATGCTTTGGGAATGGAATTCACAGCTTGCTAAAGCAAGCTGATGAGCTTGCTAAAGCAAGCTGATGCCAAAGGAAGTGCTTACATCATTTACCGTATATGTGATGGATATCCCTACTTTGCAAGTCAGGCATTGTTAATGGCGTCACACAGTAGGTCATATGCATAATATTCATTACCAATGGACAGTATTATAGTGCTTGATTGATACTTTAACGAAGGAACGAATAAATCTATTCTGATTGGCAGGCTTTAATATGATTTAATACAATTTTCGGATAATTTGATAGTGGCTTACTTTTTTGGGCCACTCTGTATATCTAAGGCACAGGAGCACTGTGCACATATATGCTCAAGTGCACAAAATGTAAGAGGCATGCTCAAAATAAATTCTGGCATGTGTAATTCTCAGCTTTCACAACATTTGGTCTAGATATCTCACACACAAAACCAGCGCTTGGTTGCTGAATCTCCAGTGTTACCACTCTGAAGAGCAAGTCCTCCTTCCAATTCACCTGAAACAAATCAGAAGAAAAGTTATCCACTTTTTAAATACCATAATCATAATACTAATACTATACAACACAATTTGTGGACAAACTGACCTGCATCAATGCCAGCCTTTGACGGAGGCGAGCGAGGCCTCCTTCCAGTGGCGGTTTTGGCTTTTAGGCAAGGCTGCAGGCCTCGCAGTATTGTCCATGCCCCCAATTTTGTAGAAACATATGAATTGCTTCTCCATCATGAAAGTTAAAAGTCATGAATCAGTTAAGACTCTTCCGCCTTTAACATTAGAATGTGTACTGTAATTCAACATTTTCTCCAGCTTCTATTTGACATCGTCCCAAGGTCCCCTATACCACTTTGATCCAGTTAAATCGATTTTCCGTGAAAATTCACGTACAGTAACCGACGGATTTCGCTATTTTCCGTGAAGCTTCACTGCAATTAACTTACTACAGTTAACGGCATACTGGTAGCTAACGCTGTCTTTACTGTCACCACGTTAAGGATATGGTTATGGATAGGTTAGAGTTAGGAATAGGGTTAGGGTTAGGGTTAGTATTAGTTCTAACCGTAGCGGTTTCCGACCTTAGGAGTGGCGACAGTAAAGGGAACGTTTACCGTCGTGACTCGTGAATATCCACGAATAACGACCTCTATCATAAAAAAATGGTAGTGCAGAGTGCAGACAAGCTCCGCCATCTGTTGCTTATTCAGCAGAACTTGTTCTGCTGAATAAGCAACAGATATTGGGTGGCGGAGCTTGTCTCCACTGTTACCAAACAATTTTTCATGGAAAATAGTGTACATCTGTCATTTGTCTCCGTGAATATTCACGGAAAATAGCACCTTGCATTTGATCCAGCAATTCCTCTCGTGTTCGTCGGTAATCGCTGACGGAAAAGCAAATAATTTATATGGCGGTGAGCATACACAAGAGTCGTTGCCTTGTCCCGTGCAATTCGCAAATTTCTTTCACTTTAGCAGCACAGTTCATGACTCGCTGCAACTTGTCAAGCAATTTCTTACAACATTGCTTGCAACCATACCGGTAAGCTGTTCCAGTAATCGAGTCTTGCAAAAAATGACACTGTTGTTCACTCCATTGTGGTAGCAGCAAGCAGCATCCAGTGTCACAGCACGTCGAGTCGACTCGACAGTCTTGATGACATACTCCAGAGACAGAGATAATATCACTATTCTCCTGGCTTTGCCTATTAGATGGCCATATTCTAACTTTCTGTATAGGCCTATTGCCTACAAGCCAAGTCAGCAGTATTGGCCAGCAACAGCACTAAATTAACGATATTATTTTTATTGCCACTATAGTATTTTCAGTGATGCATGGCACTAGTTAACTAAAAAAAGTTGTAACTAAAAGTTTAACTACTTTTAAACAACTATTTTTGATTTTTCAATGCATCTGCACAAGTTTTGACTGCTAGACAATGCCGTATACAGAAAACAATGCTTGACATGCACATATTTTTGAGATCGATTCTCAAGCACTAAAAGCTTTTCTGATAACTTAGGAGCTTGTCAGGCCGTTGGTGGCAGATTGGCAGTAGACAATATACGTTACAGACTGCCTTAGTCTGCCTGTAACTGTGAGGGAGCTCAGGGAGGCTGTATAGCTGTTGTTTGCATTGCAGAACTTTGCGGCTAACTACTTTAATTCAGTTTAGTTGAGCTAATTTTTAAAAATTATTCAACAAAAAGTTTAACTCTAAAAAAGTAGTTGAGAAATAGTTTAAACTATTTTTTTCAACTAGTGCCCATCACTGAGTATCCCCCCGCCCATTAGTTGCTGTAACATCATTCTGCACCTTGCCAAATTTCTCCAGCCCTGTAATTCTTATTCTGTCCATCATTTTCAGTTTCGCAAAGTACAAGTTGCTGTTGATTACTCCGTGGCCCGTGCATACTTGACTGTCGTGAGTCGTGACTGTCGTGAGTGGCCACAAGCGCACTGTCAGACTGTCAGTCATGTAGTTGGTGTGGACTAATCACAGTCTGCCGTGGGCATGTGTGGGCGGAGTTTGCTCTGATTTGTCAAGACGTCGCCCGCCGCGTGTAGCGTAGAGTTGAGTCGTCCGCTGTATCGTGGCACAAAGGGTCGGCTGATCGCCTGGTATTATTTATTAATATCACGAACGACCAGTTGCAGAAAATAAATAAGCAAGTCGCAAACCGGTGTTTCAGGTCCAGTTGTGATACGACGTTTATACAACGTATTTCTCACTAACAACATGTTTCGTCTGAATTTCTGGGGAAAGTCGTTAATGAGTCCTGGCGCCGGCGTGTCGCTCGGCACCGAGTCACCGTACATGCAGTCTGTTCTGCCGCCGCCACCTGCAGTCTCCATGCTGTACACGTCATCACCTGCTCCACTCGTCCTTCCGGCATCACTCTATCGTCGTTCATCTGTCAACGGTTTCATCAATGACGACTCGGAAAACTCAAGTCCGGTGTTGAAAGACCGAGCTGTCGAATCTGACCGAGTGAACGTCTCATCTCCTCGACTTTTAGGTTGTCATCGTCAACTAGATGGTGCTGAGAGGACATCAACGACTTACCCATCACTGATGCTACACACTCAGCTGGAAGCATTGAGCCACTATCATTACCGTCAGCTGCACATACACGAAGAATCATTGACGGATATTAGGTCTACACACTGTTGCCCAGCTACCAAGTCACCTGCAGTCGAGGAGAGTTGTGACGCATCAGCGTCGGCGACAGCGTGCCGTCAGACTGGCAAACGGAGTTCCTCACCAGTCAGCAATGCAGCTCGTATCATCACTGTGCCTGCACAATTACACACCGATGACGCGAAGTCACCGACTAGAAAATCAGGTCAGTCAGATGTCTTGGCTTTATGAACTGACATTATACTGCTACCTTACAACTGTCGGCGAGGAACGGTGCAGCGCCAGCCGCTGCGTGTGACGTATATAGCCAGGAATGTGCGATAGGGTGCAGGGGGTGCGAAATATGGTTCTTTTTGATTCAGGACGTCGATTTCCAGGGCTACCGTAGCCGTATAAGGGAAGGCAGCAGGTACAAAAATTAGATGTTCGGACATAACCCCCCTGGTCATAACCCCCTAGGTCATAACCCCTGTAATGACACATTGGGACCGAATCCCCTAGGTCAACCCCCAGGTCACAACCCCCTCCCCCACTAAAAGTAGAGTTTGTATTCTGCGCGTCATTCTATCGGATACTTTAGCCTACTCTCATCTTTTATTTACCGTGTATAGATATATAACTGTGTGTGTGCAATAGGAAAAGGCAAGTCAAGTTTAAACTTACATAGGCCTACTGGCAGTAGGTCAGCCTATATGTGCCCTGTATGCGCAATGATTATGCACATCAAAGGAATTGCCGGCGCTGCCTACTCAGGTACAACAAAGAGTTCTGTGAGAATTCCGACGCTGCTGCACCATCTATACTCATCGCCTCACGACAACAGCTCTCGGATACTTTGCACCCCTGCAGGGATCAAAGGCCTACTATTCATAATATGAGCAGTGCACTTTCATGTGGACTCAAGGCGTGCACAAGGCATGTACCGGTATACTTTACTAACAAAGCCAGCATCCTGCGCGAACACCATAGGAATAAAACGATGTTTTAACAATAGCTGACCTCATGGTTCTTGACAGGCACGTCAGGCAGCATCGAAAAATACATGATGAACAAGTAGCGGAGTTACGATAGAATCTCATTTTACATTTTACTTTGAGTGAGTAATTATAGCATTGGTCGATACATAAAATTTACGCAGGAATGGGCATAGGCCTATGTCTACTTTCAGGTGTTTGTTTGACATAAACTGAATCCTCAGATACTTCATATCGTGTTCACACGGCATCGTGTCGCTTCCATTTTACACATAGTTTTAAGTGCTATCATAGGCTTTGATTTATTCATCGGTTTTTCGGAACGTTCGTGTTAAAATGCAATTTATTCGGTAGTACGTCATTATTGTCATTGTCTTATTTTACTCTCACAAGGCATGATAGTCAGGCATGACAACTGCACTATACGACTACAACTACCACAGGCTACATACAATTAGAGCGTGGAAGGGGTTGTGACCTATAGGGGGGTTTTGACCTAGGAGGGGTTCGGTCCCACAGTGTCACTATCGGGGTGGGGGTTATGTCCTCCAATCAAAAATTATGTACTTTCCTGACGGGGTGGGTACGCACCTATACGCAGCACGCACCTGTAGAAGGCCTGTCATACGCATGCACTGGTGTGTTGTTGTAATTCCGGTGTCTGCTTGGTCACACTCTTGGTGTAGATATTCTTCGGAGCTGTTTAAAGTTTATGTTTGTATGTAATCCGTGATGATATGCATGGTATTTATTTTATTTTATTTTTTATTCTTTATTTTTATCTTATTTTTAGAGCATTTTGAAATACACATTTTTGTTTTGTTTTTTTTAATTTTAGGGGTTTTTATGCCAGTTGTTTGCACTGTGTAGGCCTAGTGTATACTTTATGCTTTCGTACTGATTTTATTATTGCTAGTTTTATTATATTTCTTGTGTAACGCGTGCATAATACTGATAATAAATAATAAACACGCTAGCTAAAGCGATTTTTTTAAAGTTAGAAAAATTAACGGTATTTCTGCACATAAACACTAAAAATCTCCGAAACATTTGCAAATGGCGTTCCGTGTTACCAATTTTGAATTGAAGTGCATGAATCAAAGGCTACTGTTGACTCTCGAAATTCAGGTAGGCTTAACTGTAGGGCCTAATAAAAAAGCGAATGCATAAAATGAAAAAATAACACTTGAAAACGATCCGTAACGGCGACATAGCCTACATCACACAACTAAAACAGCAAAAATAACAAAGTTTTTGCAAAGTTTTTTTCATGTATTCTCTATTCAACTTTTATGGGGCTATATACGATGACGATTAAGGGTATAGCATTAAGCATTCCCGTTATAACGCGGTTTTCGGTCGCAAAAATGTCCTGTAAAAATCGGTGAGCAGACACCCCTGAACCGATCGGTTGTCTAAATCCTATAGTCGGATATTTCTCAATTTTGGCGAAGATCGGTTACTTACAGAGTTTTAGTGTGTGCTTTTCCGTCGACTTTTGTCGTCGCCATTGCAACACTCATGCAATGTCGTGCGAGTGTGTTGTGTGCAAGTTCGCAAAGCGTTCAAACGAATAGTATACTACGCAAAAATGTCGGCAGCGCTGTGATGGCATGATGAGTTACAATGCTCTAGTATTAGTGACGTACGAAACTCGAGTATACAGGATGGCCCAAAAAAAGTAAGCCACTATCACTAATCATCATTAAATCTTATTAAAAGCCGCCATTGTGGCTATATTTTTCATCAATTTCGACTAGAAAATGAGCACAAGGATATGATAAGTCTCTATTAAATATTCTATGTGTGACCTAATTTGTGACGTCAGCACTTGCTGTGTTTGAAGCTGCGATACGGGTAACTTCAATGCATCTGATAAAATCATGTTTAAAACCCAGAAAAAAAGAGAGAAAATATGGAAATAAAAGACATTTTTACATAAAGCTCCATCTAATAGATTGTTTTCGAATGGAATTCACAGCTTTCTAAGGTGAGCTGACGCCAGACAAAGTGATGACATCAATTACCGTATAGGATGCATATCGCCAGTTTTGCGGGTCAGGCATAGTTATTGAGGTCAGAAAGTAGGTCACGCATAGAATATCTAATACCAACGAATAATATTATAGTGCTTAATTGAATAATATTATAGTGCTTGATTGATACTTTAATTTGACGAATAAATCTAATCTCACTGACAAGCTCTAATACGATTTAATACGATTTTTTGATCATTTGGTAGTGGCTTACTTTTTTGGGCCACCCTGTAGATATACGCCCGTATGCTGTAATGCACGTGTGACCACACGTGTTCTCTATTTGGTTGCACTTCAAAATAGCGCCGTCGCTTCGCTTTACACAGTCATTGTGGCGGATTCAAGGAGGGTTGGGCGGGGCGGCCGCCCCCTGTTGGCCTCATGCAGTTTTTCATAAGTCGTATAAAACGCGTATGTGCATTTGCGATGGCTGTGCTGATTCATTGACTTCAGTCCCCTTTTCAAAAGTTCTGGATGCGCCACTGCACAGTCATTGCTGAAGATCTCGACTATGAAGCACATTATATATTTTGTCAATTAAGAATCAATAAAATTATCTGATAGGCCTATAAACCACGTCTGTCGCGGTTTTCTACGACTTGAACTGGATTTATCGAGTAGGCCTACAGGTAGGCACATTCGATATACCGTGCGACCAGATTGCTTTATTACGCTATTGAAGTGTGTTCAACTAATAAGTCCGATGTTTTTGTCACATCAGTACGTCATACTTGTTTCAGAAACATATTCAATTTGAAATCGAAGTACATGTATGTTGTGAGACTGAGTTCGAGGCGTTCCCAGTCAGTGACGTTATTGACATAATGAAAAGTAAATTTCTCGTGAAGTATATAGGCGGGCCTATGACCTCTTCGATAACCTGCAAGGCCTATGCCAATTGTGCAGAAAATTGTAACGAAATTGTTTGATATACTGTGTCACAGTTCATAGATTAGTTAAGTTTAGTTCCCGTAATCCCATCCCATGTATCATAATTAATTCATTGTCGCTTACTATACTGGTTTCTGGTGAATAAAAGTTGCGCGTGTTAGACCTTTTAAAATGTAAAAAACGTAACAGTTTAAAAAAGTCTTTAACGGCGACACGGCCTACATCACACAACTAAAACAGCAAAAATAAAAAAGTTGATATTACTTTGGCAGCACATCGCCATAATGTCAACGTGCTCGAAATAGCACCTTTTTGATTTTTGCTGTTTTAGTTGTGTGATGTAGGCCGTGTCGCCGTTACAGACTTTTTTTAAACTGTTAAGTTTTTTACATTTATATTTGCTGTTTTATTTCATTTATAAATTTTCACAGTCGACGTAGTTTGACTCATGCACGTTAACATGAAAATAGTAAGATTCCCAAGTGCGTAAACGGCTGTTTAGGAGCTTCCGGTCAAAAATCTGACCATGCCATTCGCTCTGGTGACCTCGATTTCCTATAAGACGGCTAAATTTCCACTATCCGATATCGTTTGCGGCATATATTTCATGTTTTTGTGCAGAAATTTCATTTGACCTTGTGACCTTGACCTACGACCATTTGACCTTGGCGATGTCTGATGAATTAAGCTTCGCATGTCCAGTGCACATACCACATTTTAGCATCCTACAATTATCCGTTCCTGAGTTATGTGTGACTCAATCTGATCACATTACCTTCCCAGGAGTGAGTGAGTGAGTAGAGTTTAACGCCCCACCCGTCACAATAATAGGTCATTTCGGAGGCGGAACCTTCCCAGGAACGGTCACTGCGCATGCACAGTATCACGTGACCTGTGCGTAGGGCGTCCCCCAAAGCCACACGTAACAATTTTTTGACCCCTAATTGTCTATTCGCTATACAAGTCTTATGGGGCTACGATGACGATTAAGAGTAGTTTTATACTAGAGCATCCCCATGTTAAAGCGATTTTCGGCCGCAAAAAAACTAAGTCCAGTCAAAATCGGTCCCCAAAATAGCGGTTTTTCGGAAATTTAAAGGCCTAAATATAAAATATAATCATCGGGACCCCGAAAAGGCACTTCCTTACCTGGAACGACGTCTTTTGAAGTATTTTGCGTAAAAAATCTGTTTAGAGGTGCAGGCTGTAGCCTTATTGAAGAACCCAAAAAAACGAACGTAAAAACTAGTCACATCAAAAGGCACGGCAAAATCACGTATTTGGGAAGCAGAAACCCCTAAACCGATCGCCACAAAATTTTGCATGCCGCGTGCTATCCAGGACGTAATCATGCCTGCCAATTTTTATGAAGATCGGTTAAGGGGTTTTGGTGTGACGATGGGTCGAATTTTGGCCTTTTCCATTGACTTGCTTCGTCGCCTTTCAAACGATAGGGCTGTAATGGGCGTAATTAATAACTCACATTTAAAATGTAGCCTGCATGAAGACAAAATCGACCTGTATTGTACATCTGTTCTTTATGTTTATTCGTATTATTGTTGACACTGTTTTTTTTCAAGTTGCTGTAGCGGTAAACACGGATGAAATAAAGTGAAGAAATACATGCAAACGACTCAATGCACGATAGTAACACGATAGTCTATATCTGTTACTTAATTGCAACAAGTTTTAACATACCACACCAACTTCTATCATTATTTATACCCTCCAGTAACTCCAGTGTGGACTCCATTTGCGTTAGAGATTTTGTCGGCTCGGCTGTTGTAAACATTTCATCGCCTGGTCGCTCACTCATGAAATTGCTTTACAGCAAAGGCCATGTTGCAGGCTCATTGGTCGTGTATAGCCTATGTTCGAGTATCTGGCTGTCAACCAGTTCAATATCGCGTCTTGGCCTCGCGGCTAACGACATTCGTGCGTGTCTAAAGTCACGACAGGCGATCGGGCCATGTGTGATTTTGTCGATGTGATTTACAGTCGGTAATTGCGAGATCGACGCATGCACACGCCGATCGTTGAATTGTCTCAACAGATCGACACGGCTGTTGTACAGTCTTAATCCATCGTGACGGCCAGCAGACAAACACACCGGACTGCCGGTCGGCGCCTGGTTGCATTGCCAGGTACGCGTGTCAACTGTAATCCCGCTAGACCGTCAGATCGTTCCGTGTGCTTCATTCGAACGCCATCTCCCTCGAGACTGAATTCGACTGACTGCAGAAGGACAATTTCTGAGTGAGTGACGTAACGAGGTGGACGCTGATGTGACAGACGCGATGGTGACTGAAGACACAATGAACATGACATGCACATGTTATGCTTGGTCTTCGTTGCTGCCCATGTTGTCGTTGTTAGTGAAACGTAATGAAAACGTCGTTTTCTGTCTAACTGACAGTTGACCGCATGTATCGCAATACGACGTTAGCACGATAGCACGTGACCACGATTTGTTCAGCTGCCGTTGTAACCGCCGACAGAATGCGATACAGTATGCATATAATTATAGGCCTATACCAGGGAGTGGCCTATACTGTCAAACTCCATGAAACGGATTTAAACGGATTTGTCAACACATGTCTTAAACCAATCCATTGTCTGTTGCATCCGTTGTGCCCGTTGGTGCTCATGTAATGTCAAGGAAAGCTTGTTGACCTTATTTGGATACATCAATATGTCGGAATTAATGTCTGACATTTAGACGATGATGACGATACTTTAAGGCGTGATTTTGACAGGCCAAACGCGTTTGCGGTTCGGTTCACTTGGTCGCATGCGCGGTCAAAATCACTACGTTTCACTTCGGTTCAATATGGCGTCTGTTGATATAAAAAAATTTGAGAATAAGTATGATTATCCCGATAACTACGAATTGCAGCAGCATCGGCGAAGCAGCGTGGTAGTAGAGTGGTATAAAAAGTGCAAAACGACAGCCAGCAGTACGGTATTACTAAGTATTACTAGGGCCTATACATAAAAATGCACACGGCATAAGTTTGGCGCCATACCTATGTGACGGTGATTTTTATGCTTCACTTTCACTTTCACTTTTAATCTTTAAGAACCACCGCTGATCAAACGTGCACTCCTACGAGAACACCATATGTTTGCAATGTAATAGTGATCAGTGTATTTAAAGCGCTGCAAAAATAGCAACTTACTACACATGATAATTAAAATTACAACTTTGTTATTTTCGCATATACGCGTCCGACATATTGAACCGAACTGAACCTGCTCATGAGCTCGGTTCACTTTGGTCGCAAACCGAACCGTAAACGCGTTCGCGGTTCACTGAACCGGACGAGTGAAAATCACTACGGTTCCGAACCAAACAGAACCGGGACCGGTCAAAATGACGCCTTTAGTTGGGCCAGTTCCACAAAAATTTTCAGCATTTGTGCACTTTTGTGTAATAACGGAGGTCTGATGAGCGTTAACGATATTCTCGATCGATAACAACCGACTTCATATCTGCAAGACTGCATTACTATATTTCTGGGGCTGAATTATATAATTTATATATAATTCGTTACACTACAGTATATCACACTGTGAAAATAAGTAAAAACAAGTGTCACTAAAACGTCAAAATTCACGCGCAAAATGCTGAGCTGTTAGTTTGTATATACTGTCTTATATCATTCGTTTTGCCTTAGCCCACTAAGCTCAATTATATTACTTTGCAAACTGTCTAATCTCATCAACTGATTGCGCACCAGCGTGCCAGCTACAGGGGCACAAAAAGGATTGCAAAGTTGGGGAGCAACATTTCGAGCAAATTTTATTTCTACGCGTATTTATCTACTGAATATTATTATTTCACAAATGAATTAATTGCTTTCATAATTTGAAGTAATTACCTGTAACTGTACCCTCTTACCCATCAATCACACAGATTTCGGAGTGTGTGGATGCCGTTGCGGCGTGGATGAAATCAAACAGGCTATAATTAAATCCAGCTAAGACCGAGGTCCTGTGGTGCACAACAAGCTGTCGTCGTCTTCAGCTGCCATCGACATCTATGCTGATAGACGGCGTTCCAGTCACCCCGGTGCAGAACGTGCGTGACCTCGGTATCTACATCGACAGCGACCTGTCTATGCGGACGCATGTTCAGCGAACGACGTCGAGCTGCATCGCTGCCCTCCGCTTGCTACGACAGATCCGTCGATTGGTACCGACGGCCACATTCCAGACGCTGACGGTCGCTCTGGTCAACCAACGGCTGGATTACGGGAACAGCACGCTGGTTGGCATACGCAGCTTTGGGCACGGGCTGCACACTGACTGCAGTGCCTAGGTCGACTCAGCCTTCCACCCTCCGAGGGACGGTAAATGAGTATCAACCTTACGGTTGAGTAATAATACCAGTGGCGAT
>Ga0056115_1001148_pt1 | contig 12211 bp, 8 predicted proteins | sample WorMetOlspDAHAB1_FD_77007 | JGI IMG/M metagenome (GOLD analysis project Ga0056115, IMG submission 77007) | Marine gutless worms symbiont microbial communities from Max Planck institute for Marine Microbiology, Germany - Olavius sp. DAHAB.1 ... | reverse complement strand
GATCGTCTGGCAAATGATGTCCGTCGAAATGGCACGCACAGCAGTGGGACGGACGACGATCGAGTGTTGCGTGCGCTGGTGCGCAACGAGATGTGCTGGTTCAGGTACTGCGGAGATGACGTCTGCTGAGTCTTGAACGTCAGCACGATGCGCTGTTCAACAGGCAGCCAATGCAGCGTCTGGAGCAGCGAGTTGACGTATGATTGTTGAGGCGCTTGTAGAACGATACGCGCCGCGTTGTTCTGGACTCGCTGGAGCTTCTGAATGGTGCTGGATGGAGCGCCGTACAGCACAGAGTTGCAGTAGTCGATTTTAGAGAATCAGGCTGCATGCAAGCGTCTGTGCTAAGTCCAGCGTCAGTAGATGGCGTACGTGGCGGATCGCACGCGCGTGGTAATTGCACGATCGCGCTACGGCTGACGCGCATGGTTATCGAAAGTCAGGCGACGATCGAGAGTGACGCCGAGAATTCGCATCGAATCTGCCACCGGCAAGTCGACATCCGCGACGGATACTGAATTCAAAGATGACACCGCTCTCAGCTGTGTGGCTGTGCCCATGAAGAGCGCTTCGGACTTGTCTGGATTCAGTTGGAGTCCATTCTGCATATACCACTGCTTGACGTCGGTGGTACAGGCGGTGAGAATGAACAGGCCGGCAGCTGTGTTGTCTGTTTTGTGTGTATATTTTTTAAAACTCCTAAATAGTTAACTGCGTTCGTCCATAATGGACGTCCCAACTTGCCTATTAAGCTGCTGCATCTATACCGGTCATCGAGTGTTTCGTCTTATTCGTTTGTCATAATATTTTCGCAAGAGGAGATACATGATGAAGCAATACTACATAGAGTCTCATCTACGATCTATCGAACAGTATTGTCGTCGATGACCTCAACTGAACTTTGAGGGACATTTCGGCCACGGAAATAGTAATTACGCTCGATATCGCAAAAAATACGACAAAATACATGAGATTGTTATCCAAGCTCAATTGATATCAGTTTGTAGTGCTGCCATTATGTCCCAAAAGGGGTCAGCATTTCACAGAAAATAACAGCAAATTCTATCCGTAACTTTGCAGTCGGCGACTGCGTGTGGAGTCGTACTCGTGGACGTAAATTAAGGTGCCATCAGCAATCACCGGTCATCGACGGCGACTGTTTAGTTTTCATCGTTTATTGTTCATCATCGAAAGAGTTGTGTCGTAACAGCTGATTCTCTAAGTGGTTACTGTAACTGTCATGTCTGGTTTGCGGTCAGAAATTAATCGCTAGTTTAATAGAAATACATGTACAAGTAGTAAGTGAGTAATACATTGTGGTTCAAATAAACATGCCAATATGAAAGTGAAAAAGCATCGAGAGTTTCACGACAAGGTCAACATTAATATGCCAATAGTCGTCAATAAAAAACAATTATAAAATTAAAACAGTATGACACATTAAAAATGACACAGATATCGCAAAAATTACATAAACCAGATGAAAGTATAAACATAGGCTACATAACAAGCAGATAAACAATGAGAGACGCCGATTTATAAGACAAAGTCGCATGACGACAGACTGATTATGCAGGTAAAGGTAAAGGCTTAGCACTTACAGCGCCGCAAGCCACATGCAGCTGTAGCGACGCTGTGCGTCACAGACAGGGTCAGGCGTTTAGCCTATAGGCCTGCACACACGGACGCCGGACCCTGCGGCCATGCATGATGCAGCCATACGCAGCCCAGTCTGCAGTGTAATGGTCTCAATCCCCGTAATTCATATAAGTGCATGGATTGATGCTAATTTACCCACCCCGGGAGGATGGTAGGCTGAGTTGGGCTAGTTCGAAGACCTATAGCTAACAGTGGCGCCGGAACGAAGCGCCGCAAAAAAAGTATCGTGTCTCTCCACTTTTTTGGCTCTACAAGTACAATTAGTCGTTTTGGCGATCGCTTTTGTGATGGTCAGTACAGTTTGGTCAGTTTCTTGATTGCTGTTTTTCTACTCACGATGCCCGCCGTGCCCAGCCATTTGTAAAAGTGGCGGGCACGTGTCTCCGTGTCGTATGGAGTCGGCGCCGGTGATAACGAATCACTCTAGTGTTACTTGCATGACGAATTTTAACCTTTGATTGCACCGTCCGAACCCGCTGTGGGAGCTAAAGCGCACCCCTAACCACTCGCCCAGCCACCCTATCCGCCATAAAAGGTGGGAAGGGAAAAGGAAAGGGAGTGGAATTATAGACTATCGATGAGAAGGAATGGGAAGTTAAGGGAGTAAGGGAAACTTGCAGGGAAGGGAGAAAGAGGAGTGTAAGGTAGGTGGGACTCGTACAAAAAAATCCTGGCTATGGGCCAGAACTTCTCAATAGGTTTCATTTGAACTCTATCTTAGGCAAAAAAATTCTTAACATTTCCTTTTTTTGCTAGAAAGCTATAAGGATTCTTAACTTTTTTTATGAAAACTAAGATTTTTAAACGAATTTGCAAATTTTGATATGTGTAGGCCTTTTACCTGTAAATGCCGGAATCCATCGAGCCAGAACGCTGGTATGTGCGAGATGCGGTTGTCACTGAGGTCAATATATACGAGAGAGAACAGACCTGTCAGTCTCACGACCTCGGTCAACCTGTTCTGCTGCAAGTACAGTCTACGTAGACTCGTCATTGTCGAAAGGTTTTCGACGACTGTCAGTTTACCTGCTTCAAGGTGTAGCGTCTCTAGACGGGTAAGGTGATTGAACAGATCGGGCTCCACCCACTGAAGGTCGCTGAATGCCACATCTAGAACTAGCAGATGGTGAAACTGACCGAGCACGTTATTATGTTATCATCGTCATTATTATGCTCTGCTTCGTCCTGGTCGTCTCTCCGTCACGACAGTGTCTGATAGTTCATTCGAAAGTGGCGTGTGTAGTGCACACTGCTGCATTTTCACGGAACTGCATGAAGCAGAATGTGGAACTGAGCGAGCATGTCCACCGTGAGGTTCCCGACACTCATTTCACCAATCGACAGTCGTGTCAGCGGCAGCCCGTTCTCTGTGGTCCGTGACGCGTTCTGTTCGATTGTCTGGTTGTCACTGACCATCAAGCCCATCGGCGGCGGCGGCGTTCCACTGGCGTAGTGGCTCAGAGCATGTGCTAGGTTGTCGGCGTCGAGTGGGTTGCCAGTCAGACTGAGGTACTTGAGACTGGTGGAGAGTGGACCTAGTGCTTCGTCCTCGATGACAGCAAGTTCTGATTCGGCCAAATTGAGCACGTCGAGTGGCACGTGACTCAGTGGTCGCAGGTCCGCAGCAAACAGGAGGTGAATTCGATTGCGGCTGAGATCCAGCTGGCGCAGCGACGTCAGTTCCGCATACGAACTGTCAAGTGTCGCTGATGTTATCTCATTGCAGCTGAGGTCGAGGATCTCCAGGCGCGGCGCAAATGACGATAAGTCGACGGGTACTGCAGTGAGCAGGTTAAGACTAAGGTCGATCTGACGGAGCGCCACCGATACGCAGTCTGGTTTGCGACTGACGTGGAAAGAGTTGATCATATTGGCGGACAACGACAGTTCTTGCAATGATTCTAGCATGCAGAATGTGGCTGTGTATACAGTTGTCAGACGGTTGCGATCGAGTACCAGCTGTGAGAGGCGCTCTGACCTTGTGAACTCTTCTGGGCCGATCTGACCTATATCGTTGTCCTCGAGGTAGATTCGTCGCGCTGACTGGGGCAGGCGACCGGGCACAACGTGCAGACGACGCTGACTACAGTCGAGCGTCTCCATGTTGTTATAGCAGTCGCAAGCGTCTGGGCACCACATCGTCTCCGGTGATACTGTCGGAGGATCTGATGCAGCTGATTCGGACAAAGTTGATGATTCAACTTGATGTAGTGCTAGAAGAATGACCACGGATATAACTTGAAGTATCATCTCACTTGCCCTGTGCAGACAATATTCATGATAACGACGTAATCCTGGTAATACGAAAACCATTATCAGCTGCGATTCCGGTCAAACATATCGACGACAAACGAACGACTGTATTCAGTTAAGCAAAAGAAAACGCGACAGAAGACTCCTGTAATTTTTCGCCATGCCCGCGGTTACTTTCCCAGCCGTAGAGCATCAACGTCGACACTTTTCGATGCAGTCTCCGGAAGCTGAACCTTCGCTTATCATCGTCATCTGCGGTAAGATGACGTCACGGTGACGCCACGACTAGTAACCTACAGAGTGCATATAGCGACTGCAGCCAGCCACACAGTGTGGCAGCAGCGATTGACTGGCAGATCGGTCGTCGGTGGTAGGCTACACTGCTGCCGATTGGACTGCTGCGCTACGCATCCAGCCGTTAATAACTTTGTTATCGTCAGATCGATGCCATGAGCACCGTTCGCTCACTGCGTCCGTTGCCTCCTGTTCCCCTCCGGCGGCAAAACTGCCACTTACAGTCGCACTGAAGAGCACTTGCTCCCCAAACTTCACAGCATATGTGCGACACTACATATATGTATGCGTCGAGCTCACGTTAGCCTCATGTGAGAAAAGCGTGCAAACGAAAAACATCGATACGTCCATGGCATGAGATTGCTTGCCGATAAACACAGTTTTTCGCAGTCACTCAACATCTTCGGTGATTCTTAAACTTGCACACAGACCCACAACAATGTGCTGATCTTTAAATCATCGGGTAGAACTCGATGAGGTGCTACAACCGATGCAGCAATAAAATGGCACCAAGCAGTGCATTTCGCGGTCGTATGCCGCCCATCGTCTGAATGCTCATCGACTGATATACTGCTTGGTGACAGATGCAGTGCGACGTGAGCAACGGCGCGTGGACTGCACTGGACTGGAGAGGCGATTTCGGTGGAAATCGATCTAGCAAACACAAATTAGACGCACTTCCATTATGCCACCTCGCTTTGTGTACGTCACTGTCGATAGGTCTAAAACAGCTGCACATTACAACGATACGACCCGATGGCGATATGATGCCCGCCTAACCTGTCACTGTGCTGCTTCTGTTTAAACGGAACGCGTTATACCATACTCGTGGTCACCATCCACTCCAACTTTGCAATGATGATGATGATGATGTTAAATATTTTTCATTTTCACTTCAGTCGACTTGTACATGCACATTTTTGTCCACGTATATTTTTGGCTTACTTTTTACTTTCTTCATTCATGTCGACCGCAACCGGATATTCATTCATTCAAACATGGCTGATGTGTGATGAATATTGTCATTTTCCAGAGAGAAAAAAACAAATTTGACAATTTTATCGATATCTTTGTCGAATCTTAGCCGATTTGCAAAATTATTTCACTGTTAAAAAGAAAATTAATTAGCAATAAGTTACACCACAACCGAAGTGTTTGATGGCCGTTTTTATGCTTTTAACGTTCAGTGTACCATCCATTCTGCACAGTTTCATATTTTATATGAAATTTTGCATTTCACACAAAGTAGTCATCATCATCGCATAGTAATCCGATAGTGAGGCTGTGCCATTTTCTGATAACGTTCGTCCAAAGAACTGACGGGATGACACCACTCACCAGAGTCTTTATGAATGTGCGACAGCTATAGATTCTCTGGGAGTCTGGATCGGCCACGGGGTCGCTTCCACTGGGGGCTAGTGACGCAACATAACTAACGTATGGAACAAAATACTGCAAGTCTTTGTAAAGAATTATATGCTTATATTTATAGCGGTGAAAAAATTGAAATCGGTTGACATTCGGCGTACTGTATATGTAAACTGTTTACATTCACAACGTATGCTCAGTACGTTTGTTGCGCATGATTTCTTGTCGGTTTAAACAGATTGTGTGGTCGAATGCACTTTTTGTTTGACGCGAGTGTTAAGACGATTTCGCGCCATTCTCGCAGTGGCCGTAATCTACGTCGTCTTACGCATGCGCAACGACAATTGCAGCGCACACGTCCGCGCCAAATCCGCGCCCGCGCTTTCACTCGGCGCCGCGCACTAAGCCGCCTGTTCGGCGCCCGGCATATCCGTCATTTTATGCACACATTTCACGTACACTGAGAACGCGCGCGCGATGTGGAGCGGTCGGCCTAAATCATACTCAGCCGGTCGGGACGCGATTGTCGACGTAATTTGTCGCGCTAACAACCGTAATAATGCGCCGTTCGACCGCCAGACGATCGCTCATGCGGAGACTTCATCATGTGGCCACGCCTACCACGCCTCAAGCCGACTGTCGCTGTCCTTTCCGTGACCTTTAAATCACATTAAATTGCACTCACAGGACGGACCCACAGAGCCGATCGGCGTACCGAGTGGAACGCCGCCGGACGCTGGTGTAGCGCCTAGGCCGGAAGCAACGCTGTCCGTCCGTCGAGTCTGCTGCCCAACAACATTCATCAACCACGATCGGCGCTTTCTGTGCTGTAGCTTGTGCATGCCGGAGAAGCCGACGGCGCCTACTCTATGCACAGCGTTATGTATAGCCGTGGTGCCGACTTAACGAGGGAACGCAGGTCAAAGGTTGTGGAACGGAAGTCCGTTGGGGGTCGGAGGCAGGTTGCAGGCATCGTGCATGGTGACAGCTGGCCGTTTGTTTCAATCATCATCGTCGTCATTTATTTGTTTCAAAACAGCACGAGAAAAAAAAACCATAGAAACACGAGAACAGATATGAAATCGGACAAAATGCTCTTTAAAGCATTTACTGTATACGGCTCATCGCCTGAAGCGGAACAAAACCAATGCGCTCATGGTGTCAAACTCCATCTAAGAGACAAGCAGACAAACGGACATGTCTGCTTGTCCGTTTATCCGTTTGTCTCTTAAATCGTATTAAAAACCGTCAGAGCGCTAGATTTTTCATTATTTTTTGACACTTTTGAATACAAAATGAGCATAAGAATATTATAAGGTTGTAGTAAATATTCTACATTTGACCTAATTTGTGACGTCATCAGTTGCTGCGTTTGAAGCTGCGATACGGGTAAAATCGATGTACATGATAAAATCATAATTGTAAACCATAAAAAAGAAAATATGAAAGTCAAAGAAATTTTTGCATAAATGTGCATCAAAAAGATGGTCTAGGAATGGAATTCACAGCTAAGGCGAGTTGACGCCAGAGGGAGCGCTAACATCGTGTACTGTATGCGACTACTGTATACTTCGCAGGTCAGGCATAGTAATTGACGTCACAAAGTCACAACGGATATTATTGTGCTTAGTGGACACTTCAATGTGACTGGCAGGCTTTAATACAATTTAATACGATTTTTTGATACTTTGGCAGTGGTTCACGTTTTGGGCCACCCCGTGTTGATGCTTACCTTCTGTCCCAAAACTTGGTAACATTAATACCGTTAAAACAACGATTCGTGTATTTTGTTAGTGGGACGATCCAGAGTCGAACATGCGATCTTATACATTTTAATGTCAATGGATGCTTTTAAAACCAATTCAGCTGCCATGAAGCTGGTGCTTATAATTTAAATGATCTTTTCTGTCCTGTGGTTACATGCAGCAACACAAAGCTCGTCATCAGTGGGATTGACGTCTATGGTCGAGATGCTCGATAGGCTATAGACTAAGTAAGAGGCTTGCTGTATTTTTGGGGTAAGGAGGGTTTAATCACCCTTAAAACAGGCGATCTCATGCTTGACGTCAAAACAATGGTTTTTAACGGCTCAGCACTTTCCTTAACGATCTGTGTGTTTGTAGTATAATTGTATTGGCGACTGTTACTTTGTCAACTCTACTGCTGAACATTACCGCTGACTGATATGTTTTCTTAGTGCGCAACAAATTACTTACTTACTTAATTTTTTACTTACGTTCCTTTGTTAAGTTGTTCACGCTAAACTGTGACTCCTCTGTTGAAATATGACAAAATTCAGCGGTGCCAATACATTGCTGGTGTCACCACTCTGCAAACATGCACATTGCTCTATGCTGGTGCGGGGCGACTGAAAATGCGGGAGTGGAAAATGCGATACGGTCAAAAATGCAATAGTGGAAAATGTGGGAGTGGAAAAATCGGGAGCAGATCACAGGGGTGGAAAATGCAGGAGTAGACTAGCCGCACGGAAAGCCGAACCGACGATATTATACAGCGATACGACCTTAAGGTACTTTCTTAAAATAGTCTTTAGACTTTTGAGTGAATAAAGGGTGATTTTTATTGCATTCAAAAATAGCGGCGGCCTTTCTTTTTCTAAAGTGGTAGCTTGCTAGATGCGGCATTCGTGATGTGATGCAAGGTAGCAGTGAACATAAAATGTACCGGGTTTGCAGGATACCTAAACGCTAATTTTTAGTTTCACTGTAGTAACATGTATTTGATACTATCCAACACAAGCTTTCAATCGAAAGAAAATCATTGTAATTACAAAGAAACATATGCGTGCAAAAAATGAATAAACGTACGACATTCTAACAGACAGTTCAATATATACGTACATATCATAAGCACAGAGTCAGTTTAGAAGAAACTGAATTAAGATTATACTATAATTATGGAATCCCTAAACCTAACGCTGTTCATGAGCACTGTTCAATTCACTTTAACTTTACTACTGGTATCTTATTGTATCTCTTCTTACGGATTTCAACGCGTTATCGCTCCTGCATTTTCCACTCCCGCATTTCAGCGACCCCGCTGGTGCTTGTTAATAACAGGAGTCCGGGAATAGTTTATCTCGGTCTCATCCGGTCGTCATTAGCAGCAGATGACCACAAGTCACGCTCCATCATGCGATCCAGTCTGACTGTGAGAGTGTGCACTGTGCAGACGCTGCAGCTACCCGGACAGTTAGCTGGACGCGGCGGAGGCGTTAACGCAATAACCGGCTGTTGAACTAGTTGAAGCAGTCAGCATGCTGTCACCGGAAAACCACCATACCTCAGCGTAGCACCGTTTCTTAGTGACCGACCGTGATAATCGCTTGGAAAGAAGTGCCCGAGCTCGACACCACGATTCGCCTGTCACTGGATCAATCAAATAACAGAGTACGCGGGGTAGAGATAATTTGCGAATTGTCCCTTCTCGAATTTGGCAATATTTCGATGTGTTACTCCTGTTTACAATTAGTAGTTATCACAATTTAATCGCTCTCGTGTTTATACACAAAGCAGGCAAGTGTTCTCTAGCTGCACTGCAGACCCGTCGCTGACGTTTTGGGAAGAGACACTGGACAGAAGGAGTTGATTATATGACAGCAGAGCGTAACTGATGAGATTGCATGTAGTAGATTGACACAGCAATCTAGCAGTTCCGTTGTTAGCAAGTGCGTTGTCAATCATGGCTCAGCTACTATGTCTGCACGGCATCATTGAAAGCCACTGCGCTGCAGTCCTCAATCAGAGAGAGAGAGAGAGAGAGAGAGAGAGCGAGCGAAAGAGAGAGTTGACTGACAAGCATGCAGTCGGTGGTGTGCGACTGCGAATCGGCGACAGAGACTGATAATAAATGATATTCACTCATCATCGAAGTGTCATCAGTCAATCGACCTGCGGCCTCCTCTTGGATCCCCGGCCTCTGCCCGCCGCCATCACTGCCGCCGCTGCCGCTGACAGACATCGATTTGTGCAGCGGCGTGCAGGCGCTGACAATGGATTAGTTCATCGACAGATTTCACACTACTGGACGCCGCATCGACCGCGCAGCTGTTGTCATTTGCAACTGGCGCTGAAGCAGACCTATGCATCAACACGGATCATCATCGCGTGGTCAAGACGCGCTTTCTCTGTCGCCTTGCACAATTGTTTGTCAGTATATAGCGCTCATGTGAATTCCATTTGACAACCAGATTGCGCATCTATATAAGAACTAATCCATTATGAGTGATAATGATGTTGTATCAATGGGGTTTACAGTCTGAAATATATGTTTGTTTAATACTGTTGTTGACACTTGCTGAAGACGTTTTGCAAATTGTCATGAGCAAGTATAGTAAGTAAGATGACTTAAAATTGTAGAAGCCTAACGCACGTGCGTTTTTGGCCTACCTGGCATTTTTTGAGGCACTATACTTTGTAAGCCTAATATTATGAGTGCAATATTATTACGATGAATGATCAGCCTGGTAATTGAGGGAGCTAGAAAAATATTCGCATTTAGCAACATCGAAGCGCATGGCATGCAGACAGACGCACACATGCACACACACACACACATCACACACACACTGAACAAACAATGATATTACAGTCATGACTTGCGAATTGCACTGGATAGGTAGCCTAAAATACAAAGGATCTCCACTTTATGAAGCCGCTTTACAGCCATGTCGTTATGCAAGTACAACTCGATAAAGTCGTTTTATTGCGATGCGTTACGTTACGTTGGTAGTGGGGAGGCTCGGGTATGTGCGTGCTGAAACATGAGCCGCGAAACTACGACGACCGAGCGATGCACTCGATCGCCTCTTGCAGCGTCGTGTCGCAGCCGACGCCGCACTGGACGGCTGGCCGGCCGTCTGCGCTCGTGACCGAACATCTCCAGTTGGGATACTGTTGCTGCCGCAGTCGCTGCAACTGCGCATGTCTGTGACGTCACTGATAAGTTAAGCAGACGAGGCGCAGCGAGTGACGTATGGCCGATGCTCGCCTGTCCCCGCTCCTATACTCCTCTGCCCCCGAGCTGAGCTGAGCTGATCGGCAACTGAGTGCTCTCAGCCGTTTAATGAGCTTACGGCGTGTTAACATCAGGTGTGCCAGCGGCGACGCGACGGCGACATCCAAGCTGACAGCGGAAAATCGTGACTGCGCTCAGGACTCGTTTGAATCGATAGAACGAACGCGCATGCTAATCGGCACGACCCGATTTGTAAGGTCCTCTGTTCTTACGGGCTCAAGAAATGTAAAGACTATTGTTATTATCATTAACATTAAGTGTTTGGGTAGTTAATGTTGTTTATGGTTGTTCATGGATAAGTTCACTATGTAACGCTAACTCTAACCCTCAAATCATCCATTATACCCTAATCACAAACACTGTTACTCTCGCACGATTAGGACTTTTGTTAGAATGCTAGGAATACTATTTTTTATTATTATATTGTTATTTATTGCTCGTTTTTACAGCAAGGGGGAACGGTAAGGCGTTACAGAGTCAATAAAAATGGAAAACCTTAGTGGTATTAAAATGAATGTTAAAATAATAAGTCCTGAGACGAGATTTAAAACATCGCTTATTGGTAGCAGAGCGGACACGTCGGGAAGAGAGTTCCAGATGGAAGGTCCGGCGTCTGAGAACGCTCTCTCGCCGAACTTCATTCTTGTCCTTGTCCTTTGCAGTGTAGTTTGTGTCATCAGAGGCACGAAGTCGGCGTTGTGATGGGCCGCAGCTGACTGATGTCACGGCTTCACTGATATACGCCGGACATTGGTTCGTCAATGTCAAAGTTCATGTGAATGTAAATGCGCTCGACCAGAATATCAGCAGTGCGACCTTGAACGTGATGTGGGAAGGAATTGGCAACCGATGTAGATCTTGAAGTGCTGATCTAACATGGTCACGTGGCCTATTACCCGGTTGAGCAGCTGCATTCTGCACTTGTTGCAGTGGGACGATGGCTGACCACGGAAGACCGATCAGGATGGAGTTACAGTAGTTGAGACAGATCAGGATGAACGCCGACACGAGTTGCTGCATCACACTGCGGTCGACGTAGTGTTTCAGCTGTCTCAGCCGGCGAAGATGGTAGAAACAGGTGCTGACCATGTGCTTCATCGTCAGTTCACTATCTAGCAGCACGCTCAGATCTCGAACGACATCGGCAGGTGGTACAACAACAGACCCGTCTTTGAGGAACCAGTCAACTGATAGATTGCTAAGAGCGGCACGAGAACCAAACCATATCAGTTAAGTTTTGGCTGCATTCAACTGCAGGCGACGCGACGCTCATCACGACTGCAGATCCTCGACGCAAGTTGCACGCCGCTGCAGACCGCTTGACACATCACCAGGATACACATAGGTGTAGACCTGAGTATCTTCTGCAAATAAATGGTGACTAACACTGTAACTGGAGAGCAGATCGTCAGCATCCTCGACATATGCGATAAATAAGATAGGGCCAAGCACAGAGCCCTGCGGGACACTGGACTAAAGAACTGCACGGGGACGGGGATAGCGGGTTCCCCGCGGGGCCCACGGGGAACCCGCGGGTATGGGGATAAAGTTCACGGTTTAACCGCGGGGATGGGGCCAATAACACGGGGTCACCGCGGGG
>Ga0056115_1001147_pt1 | contig 12212 bp, 7 predicted proteins | sample WorMetOlspDAHAB1_FD_77007 | JGI IMG/M metagenome (GOLD analysis project Ga0056115, IMG submission 77007) | Marine gutless worms symbiont microbial communities from Max Planck institute for Marine Microbiology, Germany - Olavius sp. DAHAB.1 ... | reverse complement strand
CTCCAGAAGGTGATGGCATCTTCCTCTGGCAGAGATGCCCGAAGTTCATGAAGGTATTGGTCGATTTGGGCATGCATCGTGGCACAAGTGCTGGAACTGCTGCTCTGACTCCGGTCGTCTGCAAACCCAGACTGCTGCAGTTTCACTGAAAGAAATTTGAATCGTTTCAGCGCTGGGGTGGTGGTTGCAGAAGTTGATGGCGTGGCTGTCGATGATGATGCCAGGGTTGCCGATGTCCGATGAACAACCGTGGGCGAATTAATACCATGGGCCGAGATGGCATGACAAGAGGTAGCGCCCACGTAATGTTTCTGCTGTGTCGTCTCGCTGTTGTCTCAATTTCTGTGAAACGGTGGAGATGCATCAAATGTGACAGATGAACGTGCGGCCGTGCCACACACAACATGTGCTAGCCATTAGCCAACGTTGCATAACTTCTCAAGAATGTACAGCCTCTGCATCTGCCCAACTCGCAATACACTGAACTAGCATTAATGCTCTAGTCATTAGTGTCGTAATCGGCTGCTGTCCGTTGTCACAAAGTCAATAAATGGAAGCAGAGAAATGCCAAATTTTTAAAAACATTTTATGTAATCATTTTCGTTGTGAAATCAATTTCGTTTCAATTACTATTATGTTTTATGTGCTCTGATTCACGTTTGTATTTTGTTTCCGTTTTGCAAAACATTTCCGTTTCACTTAATGAAAATATGTCCATTTCATTTTCAATTTCAGTTAACGAATATAACACTGGTCCTGTGTAAAGTCGAAGTGATTACAATCACTTATCGGTGACTGAAATTTTGAAGGTTAAAATCATCGATCGGTGATTTTAACCTTCCCGTTTACGATCACCTATCCTGTCTAGCTATTTTTAGCATCAGTCGTGCGATGCAATTTGCTATTAGGCCATACACGCTCTAGTTATTTTGTTGTCAATTTGTTCTTTTTTGTTAATTTTTAACGCAAATATAAGATATAACAGATTCAACAAAGATCAAACAAGTTCATTAGCAATTGCATACAAACTGCAAAATGGAAATTATATTACCACTTTATATTAAGACATTATCGATATACATAAGCAGAGCTATCATTAAGACGCTGATAGTTACAACTCAACGAGGCCTTTATCATATAGCACACTTAAGATGTGCACAGTTTGTTGGTTGGGTGATTGTTGACGGATAAAATATGTGATTAGATAGAGCAAAAGTACAATTAAGCCTTCTGTACCATGAAATAGTCGCTGTAGAAGTATAATTCGGTAATTACATAGGCAAATAGGGATCGTATTCGTATTTAGTACAGGACTATATACCTTACAGTGCACCTTATTTCTGATAAGCGAGTGGTGGTTTTTTTAGTCCAGTCGCGTTTGGTAGCTAATTGGTGACTTTTACCCACAAAATTTTGATCAATCAATGATCGTAGTCGAAGAACATCAGATCACCGATCGGTGATTTTAACCTTCTAAATTTAGGCCACCGATCATTGATGTCATCGGCCCCGCATAAAGTCGTGCAGTTACTATTGAACGTACTCGTTATTTTATCTGCAGTTTCATTTGATAGGCAGATTGCGTTTTTTGAACACTGAAGTTATTGAATTTATATGACAACATACCAGGGCAAACGCTCGTTCGATCTACTGTCCCCACACCCGTTTCTAGCCGTAACCTAACCCTATCCATAACAATAACCCTAACCCTAGCCATAACCCTAAACCTAGCCTTAACCCTAACCCTAGCCGCAACCGTAACCATAGCCGTAACCCTATCACTAACGTGGGGACAGTAACATAAAACTGAATTATGAGCATAGACAAGGGTTCTGTGCTTGTATTGTTTGTGAGAGAAGCTTTTATAACGTTATTCCTGAATTTCTCTGTAGCTTCTGATGGTTGTTTAGGTTAAGTTTTCTTTATAGTTATATATTATTTGTGATTTCCAGAATTTATCTGAACAGTTTTTTAATGAATATATTGACGGGGATAGTACAAGGAATTTAGGCACACTGGTCCAGATACTGGTAACCCTGATAGTGAAATTAAGCTCGTGTAAATCATATCTTGGCCTGCAGTTTTCTTGTATTAAGGTTTTATCGTTTAAGGTTTAATCTCGGTTAATCATTCAAAGGTATGATTATATCACTAGAGGCAATTGGTGTAATCATCCCTTTGATGCGATATTTGAGTGCAGGCAATAGCAGAGTTTGTAATCTCTGCATATTGATCAGTGCAGACACTTGTACATACTTTAGGTATTTTTGGTTGAGACTGTTTTTGCAAGAGTCAGTTGTTGCATGTAGAATGACGAACACAACTATGCAATTGATCCTAGCGGACTGCTAGATGCAGTTGGCACATTGCCGCCATTGAACGCAGTGCCGCAACCGCTGTCCGTGTCTGACGAACTAGCGGCGTTCGTCGACATAGAAGATGTGTCATGCAACACGACCGTTGTGACTCAGGGCAATGATCAGGCGGACGCAGCAAGTGCCGATGATAGTGATGATGATGACGATTACGAGGGAAGCGTGACTCGGTGCATTTGTGACTTCCAGCACGATGATGGATACATGATTTGTTGCGATCAGTGCAGGTCTTTTGCGTTCGTCAAATATGATTAACCTTGTTTTTGCGTTCTGCATGTATTCCCGACTCGGGACTTGGTTTATCTAGCTATGAACATCTTTATTATCGCACCATTGCTGTTCAAATCTCAGAGAAATGCTCAAATTTCAACGGGCCTAGCCCTTAGTTCTACAGAAGGTTCCCTTAGATTCTGCAAAAATGGGAGTGAATTTGGCTTTGTTTTAACCCTATTGTTGTTTTTTTTTGTTTAGTCTGTTATAAAATTTTGGTCGTTACTTGTGTGCATGTCTGCATGATGCTGTAAACAAATCTGCTTTGTACGTTATCGTGTGCCATATTGTAAATTGAAATGTTCGTAAGCAGTTGTTCAGAATGTGTTGACTAAGAACTGTGCTTGTTTGTCATGAATTGTTGTCAGCAGTTTTCATTTGATAAGTAATTGACCATGTGAGCATGCTGTCTGTTTTTAAAATGTTAACGTAAACGTCAGCGTGAACGTGTGTATGTAGCGTGTGGCAGCACGTCGACTGTATGGGAGTCGATCGTAACGACATCCCCGACACGTATCTGTGTGAGTTGTGCTATCCACGTCCGATCAACAAACGACGAGCAGTTCGCTTGCAACTCGTCAAGAGAGACCAGCTTGGTTTGTGCATTTTGCGTGTGTCAGCCACTGAAGAAGCCATGATGGTTGCTTGGTAGTAAAATGTGCTGGAATGGTTGGCATCAGTTGGCATACAGATCTCCTCTGATAGTGTTCTATTCATGCTTTGCAATTCATTTCTGAGGAAAGCAACAGTTTTTGGTTTGTGGTTATGTTTTGATGATACCTGTGTAATTACAAACATCCATGAGTATGTGTATGTGTTTACTATTTTGCAGACTGGCTAATCATCTTTGAAAGTCTTACTTTTTTTATATTTTGAGCCCTTGAAATTGTCAAAAACCAAGTTAATTTATTGGTATTTATTTTATTTTATTGTTATGTTTATTTGAAAGGGTCGTCTTTGATAGTCTTTACCCATCCTTGATATCCATTTTTTAGTTTCTGAAGCCATTAAATATTCCTGAAAATGCAGTAGGTCCCTGAAAGTACAAAAATTTGGAAAATATCCTTGAAAGTTTCATTATTTTGGAAGTTTTATTATCTTAATAAACCTAAGAGAACATCTGTAAAGCATAATGTGTTTGAGCAGGAAGTGTGTCGGTGGTTTTGTAGAAGCGATAGACTCGAGTGCAACGGACAGTGGCACGGAAGACGTGCTTGGTTCTCAGATGTTGTCGAAGAACTACCGCGACCATGCGATGAGGCACGTCGCAGTGGCAGACGACCAGCCTCAGCGTTACAGGCCGACCAAGTTGGAGAGCAGAGATGTCGATTGGATGGCTCAGAGGAAGGGTCGTGACACGCCGTCAGCACGTGCTCACAAGGTGTGACATTGTCAACACCTGTCAGCAGCCGTCTCAGAAATACACTGCAAATTTTTTTTGCCTGCTTCGTTTCCTGTGTGATGGAACCAGGGTTGTTGTGGTGTTTTGGTGTGATGTTGCAAATTTTTTTCCGTGCATCACTCTTTTTGTCTTCTTTTCTAGCTTTATTACGTCATTACATTCCCATTAGCGTAATATTTTAACTTTCTGACCAACGTCAACTTTCTGGTGAAACTGTGATTTATTATAAAGGCAGGATGTAGTCTAATTGTCAAATCCTTGTGCAACCAGATTGATGGATGTTGAGTGACATAGCATTTTGCATTGTGTCAGTTGAGAGGCGGAACATCTCCCGGTCGACCAAGTGTCCGAGGTCGCCGCCGTGGCTTTCTGCTCGACGCGTGTCAGAACGTAACGATCGACCACAGTCAAGCCGACGTCGTTAACAACACGTACACTGATCGTCTGACGTCCGTCATAACCGCTGGTCTTAACACGTTTCCACTGCAGTCCGTTCCGTTTGTCAACGCGGCGCTCTTCAAAGAACAGCTGTCCAGGCAGAGATTCCGTATCACGCAGACCGACCCGAAGGTAGGTTTTCTTTGGCTGTGGTGTGTTTTGGTCAAGTATTCTTGTGACTGTTTTCCCACAGTAACATCATGACTACGTATTCACTGATGGTGTCACCAACTTGTGGCCAGGCAGTTCGATTTACGGACTAGCCAATTTGCAGTAATGTTCACCTGGCACCAGTATGACAGGAATTGCGATTGGTGAATAAATTGGATTTTGTTGTCGTTGCAGTCAGCAAATTAACTAGTCCACGAGTTGACCAGTCCACGAGTTGACCAGTCCACGAATTGACTGACTGCAAGCTGGTTTGTCAGTGAATTGTAGACAGAAACGTGTTTTGATGTTGTTGGAGCAGACTTGACGATGTCATTGTCAGCTGTCGTGATAATCGGAATGCAGTGCGATGCATATTTGATGCCAGAACATTTGCAGTTCCTTCCACTTTTAACAGAGATGCCAGTATTTGCTCAGTGATAAGTCGGTTAGTAAGTGTGCTTGTCGATGGCAGTTTTAGATCACGTTACACTTTGTTTTCACTGCCCAAATACGTGAATGTAAAAAGTGAAATATGACACCACGAAGGCGACTATGGCAGAAATCTCTGTTTTGTTCACTTAATTTGCTGACTGCATTTCAATTTTCAATTCTGTTGCTGTAAAGTTGTTTTTTTCTGTCTCGATATTGTAGACAATGGAGGCGGCTGAGAATCTGCGGATAAACCAGCCGGTGGCCGAGTACACTGGTCGTGTCATGTTGCGTGAAGAGTTCGAAGAGATGAAGCCCGATTCGTGAGTCCTGACTTTGGCACAAATTCTGCACCGAGTTTTTTTTAGCGTTGGTCTAATGATGATGATAGTAATAACACTGCACTGTACAAGACAGTGTAACACGGTGTGGGAGTCACTACTGTGGTGCATAACAACGTTTGAACGTGCTTTGGTCTGTGTCGTCCATCACAAAGCTGCCTTTCAGATATTCATTCACACTTGTGGCCTTCGAATTGGCAGTCCAGTGTGTTTACAGTGCGTTAAAGACATACTTGTTTGGTTGACTGAGACTCCAGCACCTAGTGACTTTTGTTTTTAGTGTGCTATACAAATGCTCTTACTTACTTGCTTTACATCTCGGTGTCGGCTGCCTAGACAATCTTTAGGTTGCAACTTTGTTCGTTCGAAATGTGTAAGCAGGCTGCTTTTGCTTTTCGCTACTTTCTGCGCTGTGTACCATGTGCTTATATGAACTACGACTCACTTTCATATGCTGTTTGCTTTCTGCCAACATTAGTACTCTTGATACGAACTCTCACTGATTGTTTGCTGTTTTGAGTAATTATAACAATAAATATTTTCAGACAGCCATTTGCAGTACTTCAGAGGCGCTGGGAAGATAATCATTTAGGAGGAAATAAAAGCAATTAATAAAAAGAAATATCTTTAGACATGATTTGAAGTGGGAAGCATCATTTGTGTAAATTGGTGTTGTGGCCATGTTGTAGTTATTTCTCATATGTCATGTTCTATTCTGGACTGCCTGGCATCATCATCTGTGTTGACTCTTCTGCGTCAGACAATCTGTCGCGTTTCATTCGATACTCGTGCACTCCAAACACTAAGGTATTTCCACCGGGATTTTCCATAACACGGTTTTTTCACCTGGATTTTTGTGGAGCGCAGAAATTCTTTGTTGGATTTTTCACCACACTGACCAGTTTTTCTCGGTATGCTGTGGCAGTAGTATGCATTGTCTGATATTTGGTTTAAAGGTGTTTCACGAAAATTTCGCGATTTATCTTAACATGTTTCGTGATCTTGGTAACTCCCGAAAATTGTCGATGGACTTGCTTGAAACAGCTGATCTTTCCGTCAAATAACGTTGAACATTAATTTGATTCCATCTCTAGCTTAGCTTGGAGTTACGTGTGACTGTGTAGAGTTTGGCAGTTGCACGGTTTATTTTGATATGTAGTTGTTAGCTGTGTCTCATAGGTATAGCAACGATCTGTAAAATATGTTAACTTTTGAATGTATTGACTGCGTTAATTATGTAGGTATGAAAACCTCCTCGGTAGTGTGAAATGTGCCGCTACTGTTGTTGTGACTGCAGATGTAGTGTGTGCTCGAATTGTCGTGCGCAGGTGGAGCATGTGCTTGAAAAGAACACGATTCGGTTCTACATTTGTGCAACAAAGAACATTGCAGATGGCAAAGAAATCACGATGCCATTCAGCTACGACTATCGCAAGTGGTCAGTCTCTTGTGTCTACCGTTTCGTGACCTGTCAATTAATTAGCGAGATGATCTGCAATATGGCTCATCATAACTAATAAGTGCCCTATCTTCACAGTTTACTGAAATAAAATACTGTATGTAGATCTTAACAGCTTATTCTTGACTGGACGACTGGAGGAGACCACTGGGACATCCACGTGGTTCAAGACTGTACAGTAAGAAATCAAAGAACATCTCGCTGAATAAAGCAATTATATGGCTCACAGACGACGTCACTGCAGAGATTGTTGTCTACGTCGCAGCTGTGCACTGTTAGTGGTGCATGTCAGAAGATTACACGGCTGGGAGTAGCATCATCTGTTGGTGTTGAGAGTGAATCACGTTCAGTATTGCATTTGCATTGCAGTCCGAATGACGTGTTGCAAATAACTGGAAGCATGCACATAGTGTGTCATACCGATACACAACAGTCGTTTTGATTTGCTGAGAGAGGCACGCACATGCATGCGTTGTTTAGTGATATGACCCGTCGATGAGTGTTTGGCTTTAAAGTTTCGTCAGTTTGTGCAGTATCCATTGTGGTGCTAATGTTGCGGAAAGCCGAAACACAGGTTTTAAGGGATCGACACGTGCGGAATGTGTCGAGTGTGTTTTTTAAACATTTTTGTAGTTTTTTTTAACACTTGAAAAAGTTTTCAGTCTATTAGTTAAATTTTACATAATTATATTTTATCATTCGTTTCCTTCCTTTTACAATGTTTAGTGCGTCCATTTCTGTCTGTTGTATGAGGTGAATGTGTGTTCATTGTTTTATAGTCATTGTGTGAAGAACAATTGTCAATATGTATTACGTGATGCATATTACGTGTATTACGTGACATGTGTGGTGTGATATGTACGGCGCGATGGTGTCAGTGGTTCATCTGATCAAGTGGAGTGTGCGTGCAATCGGCCTGCGTGTCCTGTCGCCAGGTTTTTCCAACATCGCACTGTTCCACGGCCGAGAAGGTCTGACGAACGACACTTCTCCATTGCCGTTGTTTTCTCAACACTCTCGGGACTAATGTCGAAACAAACAGCACTTTCCTAACTCTCAACTTTCGCACCCAAAACATAATATGCTTAACAATAACATAGTGAGCAGTGAGTAAGTAGAGTTTTATATTAACATAACATTGATATTAATAATTTAATTTAAGCTGTTCTTATTGCTATTCTTTTAATTCAGTCCATGTTCAGATTTGTACCAGTTTGTCATTTGTTTAATAATCGAATATCTGTAAATTATCATATGTATGTGCACAATATATCTATAGCCTCGTTGTTCATTTTTGTTGCTTGTGTCGTAACACTGTAAAATCTTTCGGTCGGTTTTTTCTGAACTGCTTACAATATATGTTGGTTTTCAAAGCAACTTGTCAGCTTCCATTAATTTTACCGTTTTAAATTTAAATACATTTTTTTTCTGCGGCGATCGTTGTCAGGTCAAGTAAAGAGAAGCCAGTGCCATCGTCGTCTCCGTCGGCAAACGATGAGAAGCAAAAGTCGAAACGTCGCAGAACTCACGATGCAAATGCTACATCGTCACTAGTAATCGACACCGATATCAAGGTATCATACAGCGTTGTTGCTGTATTCATATTGTTATCATTGTGCGAGGCATTGGTGCACTAATGCTGATACGTCATTGTACACAGGGTCTCTGCACCTGCACACTCAAAAAATTGTTGAATTGTTTTTTTTAAATGAAAAGAAAACCTTGAAAAGTTTGGAATTTCCCTCCCGAACTTATTGTGTCTGATGCAATCGGATTAAAAGTTGACGGCAAGCGTGTTTGGTTGCGCGCTGTCACATGCACGTGTTGGTACTCACTGAAATGTTTACTGATTGTAGAAGAATGGATTTTTAGCAGTACAGTATGTTGACGGATCTTGGAGAAAAATTATAAAAGGCTTTGAATTGTGTTTGACAGGAACCCAGCTTCACATGTGTCTTCATGGTTGGGTTGCATGACGCTTCTTTGCGTCATGCATTGTATTGTTTGTGTTGATGCTGGCAGAACTGAGACTGTTGCTGTTTGGTTTTACACTTGATGCAGTGTTGCGGCACTAACGTGACATGGCATTCGTAACTGAGTGGCTGATGTTGCAATAAGCTGTTTAGTATTGGTTGCCAGTGAAATTATGTGAGAAATGCTGTGTTGAAATTTAGCTTTTGTAGCAGTGTGAAATTTGCAAAAAGTACAAGATCGACTGTACGGTTGTATGAAGAGTAGTGTGATAACACTGTGAATGTGTATCGGCTTGAATGTCGGCGGCCGTTGAACAAAAGATATGTTTGTGTTGTCGGATGTTGCAGCCGCAATCACGTTTTGAGGTCTCGGAGTCGCGCAACAAGGTTTCAGAGTCGCACAAAGAGGCTGCACAGGCACTCTGTGATGTTGCTGCGTCACAGTTTGAGGTTCCAGTTCAGATGGATGCAGCAGATACACTGAACTGAACTGAACGACCATTCTGAACTTGTGAAACGAAGCCGTTTGGTGATTGAATTAACACCGTCGACGTAATACATATAGCAAGACGAACGTATGCAAAGTGAATTGGCGAATTGTGGATCGGTGAATGTCTGTTGCCAGCGGTTATTATTGGTGTCTGCAAGCGTAGCCTGGTTTGAATGAAGCTGCCATTTTAGTGAATACTTGTTTATGCATTGTCGGCACACACAGCTCGAGTTAATGCCAGTTCTTAGACATAGAATCGGTTTTAAACAGTGGCGTATCAACTGGTGGGAAGGATGCGGCTGCACCGGGCAGCACTTGTTAGCGGTGGAAAACGGGAGAACATTGTATTAACAAAAAATTCGCTTGAAAATTCCGATTGTATGTTTCACGTGTCTGTGTGCAATAAAAACAAAGCAGGTGATGATAACGCACTGTACTGACTGATATTTGAGGCGTGCTGGATCGAATGAATGGTGAGCTTTTACTGACTCGGTGGTCAGCAGCATATGCTGATCCGTGTCGACCGACAAAAGTTGCAGAGTTTCGTTTCTGAGATGTTTCAGTTCTGTTGCACGCGTTGCTCGGCTTTCGAGATCTCCGTGAAGTTCGCCTACGAGGATGCAGTCGATTTTCATCTTTTCCGGATTGTATATGCTGTCAACGACGTACTTTTCAGCGATGGTGTTGATGACACCCAACGGAATAATTGTCGATATTTGCGGACAATTTTTTGATGCACCCTATGGTTGCCAGCGTCTGCCAAAGAAAAGATGGTCACTCGTGTGCAAACAGATGTTTTTTTCCGAGTGCGAGTGTTTTTAAGTTATACGCAAGTTTTTGTTGTTAAGTTATCTGAACGAGCTGGACTGTAGCGTTTCCTGGACTGTCAACTTGCGACAAGCATTTGTGTTGTTTTAGATGTTTGTTGTTATATGTCGTTGTCACTGTAAATCTGTACTCCGTGGGCAATTTCCTTGCGAGACATGATGTTCGTGTCCTAAACGTTACGATGTTAATGTATTTTGAACATTTGATGTAGCGAATTAGTCGACCCTTAGAGGCTGAACTTGATTTGTAAAATATCTTTCTAATCTTTCTGATTTTAGGCCTTTTCTGCTTTACATTGTTCCTTTGTTGGGTGATGCTCGAATCTTCGTGTATCAGCATACAGTGACATGTTACACCATCGTGCTGCATGTATCGACGACTTAGAATTGCTTAATATTTCTCTGGAAATTATTCTGAAAAAAAACGAAAAGAGGTGTTGAGGCAGCCTACAGTGGGAAGTCGATGAATGCAGTTTATGAAGTATTGGCTATGAAGTAGTGTCGCCTATGCCTCGCTTTTCTTTGAACTTTTTGTGTAATCTGGGAAATCAGGCGTGCAGTAACCATTTTTAAACGGGTGGGGGGAGTCAAGGTCAACATTCAAGTTCTTGTAACATGATGCGTTGATTTTCACCCCACCCCTTGAAATCGTGCTGATTGTTAATGCAGCATAAGGCGGAATGGACCTATAGATGCAAATGATAAATGCAATTGTAAAGACACATCACAAAAATGACATAAGCACCATGTGCTATTTCTGACTTCAGCTCCAAATTTTGGGGGAAAGAGGGGATCAGCTGGCCCAGTCTTCCCGAGCCCCTGTGGGAAATTGATGCAATGTTTCCTGTTTTGTTCTAGTTAACATAGTAAGGGTTCTTGCATTTTTTACTGTCGCCCAAGGCGTCACAGTCGAGGATTGGTCACGTTATTGACTGAAACAGAAGTTGTTAGTTTGTATGTATAGTGTAGCAGAAGTGTACAGTGTACATACGCTGTAGTTGGCAGTAGAATGTTTGTTGCTGTGGATTTTTCAGTTGCATTCATACATTTCATCCTTGCTTTTTATGTATTCCGCATTGCAGTTGTTTGGTAGGCACATTTATTTAATTAAGTATTTTTCGGATAAATACAGAATCATTGTGAAGAAATGTTGTCGCTTTGGTTCTTCAAATGTGCCTCCCCCTCACCTCCATTTGACGACATCTAAAGTTATGGCGACTGTCTGGAGGTTAAGAGGCAATATTATCATAACTGTTTTATATATTATTATATTATATTAACAAAAACAGTTCATACAGCCCAGTTGGGCCGTGAGTTTGTCTTTGTATTTTTTAGGTTGAATGATTTATCTTTATGTTTGTGTATGTTTTGTTTTACCTTGGTCAGTTGAGTCATTTCCTTCATGTTTGGCGCTGGCGTAACAAACTTAAATGAGCCCCCTTCGAGTTTTCTGCTCCCTCCTCGTTGCTGTGGGTTGGGAGCTGGCTTTTGCTTTAGTTTGCAGTCAAATGGGCTATGAACGAAGAATTGATGTTTGCTGCAATTTGACTAATATTTGATAATTGTAACATCGTGAATAATATGAGTGAAAAACAACGCATTTCATCAATCAAAACGTGAAAACGAATTGTTTTTCTGCGCATCCCTGTATTTACGCTGAGTGCGATGTTCATGCATGCGCGTGTAATTATTGGTGCATTCTATTGCGATTATTTTGGAGTCAAAATTCTGCAAAAGCACTTCGCGTTCACGTTTTCGAGCAGCAAAAATTTTCTTCGACAATGTTACAACTGTAAACGTCATTTGACAATGTGGACACGCAAGTGTGCTGTTTCTCAAATCTGTCCACCTGATATGAGCTGGTTAAAGGTGATATGCTGATTGGGATTCAGTGGCACTTTCAACACAGTTAGGCTTAATGTCAATTTAGTTAAAAGGTTAACACTGATACATTTATCAGTTTGTTAATAAAGTTTCCTGCTAGTTTGATATAGCCCAAATTCCACTTGGCTCGACACGACTCGACTCGACACGTTCGACGTGTCGAGCCCATGCATT
>Ga0056115_1001146_pt1 | contig 12214 bp, 8 predicted proteins | sample WorMetOlspDAHAB1_FD_77007 | JGI IMG/M metagenome (GOLD analysis project Ga0056115, IMG submission 77007) | Marine gutless worms symbiont microbial communities from Max Planck institute for Marine Microbiology, Germany - Olavius sp. DAHAB.1 ... | reverse complement strand
TTCTGCACGTTCTATCCATTAGCTTATGTAAAGTGAGTTGAGTGATTATTTAGTGTAATGTCCCACCTGACACAATATAGGTCACTTCAGAGACAGAAACTTATGTAAAGAAGACGTCATTAGCGTCAAATAGTCCCCACTGGCCGAAGTGTGTGAAGAGCCCATCTGCCTGATGCTGCGTCATCTGTCAGCTTGTTCTGGTATCAACTGAAAACTTGTCCAGCAATTTTTCTGCTGTTGGCAATAGTGTACCTCGTGTCAATCTTGATAACTTAGGCGACTATATGAAGTTGATTGATTGATCGACTGATTGATTTTGAATATGAGAATCTTCTGACAGTGCAGTTAATTGACTTTGTAAACAGCTTGGAAATAAAACAGGACTAATGGTGCAGGTGGATCTTGAGCATTGAAGTTGATATATCTCGGTCATTGCCACTTTAGCAGCGGGATTTGATAGTTAATTGTGTTGTTGTATGTGTGTGACAGGTTCAGATCAGGCCGTGGAATCTGGGCGATTCGGACTTCGTTATGGACGGATCTCAGCCGCTCGATCCTCGGAAGACAATATTCGTCGGTGGTGTTCCAAGACCACTGCGAGCAGGTAAGACAGTTGCATTACATGGTGAAAACTGGACCCAGTTTCGTAAGCGGCAACAAAATTGTGTTAGCTTATTGTTTATTGTGTTGTGTATTATTTCCCATCTTCTAGTTATTTGCTTTTCTCAACTTTTCTCTCATTTTGTTTTCTTCAAAGCGTAATATTTGTCAATTTTCTCACTAATATCAAGTTGTAAACCAAACTATAATTTAAATTCTAAGTGCCATTAAATCCAAAACAACCAAGATAATGTAATAATATCATTGTCAGTGTTGTTTGTGGAGACGTGGAGGATCAGTCCAAATGGCATTAGTATATTGTCATTAAAAAGATTTTACCGTACATACAGAATATATATATACATACATATTAAATGCATATATTGAAGGTGAAATGTGTAATTGTATTAAGAGGCATCTTTATTTTCTAACTTTAAAATATATTATTGATGTTAACGAACCTGAAAGAGGATAATTTTTGTGTACTGGTATTCAAAAACCCACAGATGGTGTTACTCGGCTTTTTGTTGCATCTGATTAGCCGGTTTTTGTGTTACAGTGGAGTTGGCTATGATAATGGATCGTCTGTATGGTGGAGTGTGCTATGCCGGAATTGATACTGATCCAGACCTTAGGTATCCGAAAGGTGCCGGACGAGTTGCGTTCTCGAACCAGCAGAGCTACATTGCTGCAATCAGTGCACGATTTGTACAGCTGCAGCACGGAGACATTGACAAACGTGTATGTTAGCTTGTGGTTGCATGTCTCTAACTAAATCCCGTTACTGTTTGTTGTTTTATGCAGCTTCTGCTGTCAGTATCATGTGATTTTTCCAGTGTGATGTGAAAGAATTTTTTTATCCATTTTTGAGAGACTTCTCACACTGTTGGCTGCAGTATTATCGTTTTTTCCCTACCACTTTAACCAGTGTGGTGTCATCTATAGCAGCTGCTGTCATTATCACAAAGGGTGGAAAAGGCTACGAGTGTTAATGGTTTACATTAACTAGTTTTCCTTTATATTCGTGAATTGTCATTGAAGGCAACTTCATAAATTTTTAACTGTCAGTGAGGCAATCACCAAGTCTTGTTTTTATTTTTACACTGTTCAGGGTTCCCACTTTTCTTGAAAATTGCGATGACACCTGGATAAATCAGGGAATTCAAACTTCAAAGACAATCATTGAGATGTTGAGTAGACATAAAAAGTAGGGATGTACCGAATATTCGCTTCGTATTCGCTTCAGTGCTCCAAATAGTGTATTTGGACGAATAGTTTTGTTAGAACGAATACAAATAGTTCGTCTGTACAGTGCAGAGCTAGAGACGTCTACAGCCGACTTCACTCAGTGCCAGCTGCTCTTGCTCAGACTGCCTGATTATGGGAGACGAATGAAGGGGAGAGGGTCATGGCTAGGCAGGATGCAGACACCGCCGTAATTAGCGAGGGACATAAGGAGGTGCTAAATATTAGAACAGCAGGTGCAGCATCAAAATGCTCAGCCAGCAACGCTATTCGTATTCGTATTCTTATTCGGCCAAATAGTCTAAAACCACTATTCGGTACACCCCTAATAAAAAGCCATGGGATTTGTCTTGGTAGGAAAACTTTGGGTTTTCCGGGCAATGGTTGATTTTTTGTTGGTTCCTACAACTGTGATTTAGATGAACCAAGTTAGGAATTCAGGGAGCTATTTTTCTGGAAAGGTTGTGCAATCTGGGAAATGGCAAATCTGACAGTTATTTACTGTTGAATGTGCCACTTACATACGTTGTATTTATATCATACCTTTATCACTCGGAATTCCTCGTTTTAATTATTCATTCCTTCTCATCAACATTCATTTGAACATGCCAGTTTAGCATGCTGAACCCTCCGGTACCATCCATCACTTCATTGCTCCAGCACTCTGAGCTTAAAACTTAAACCATTCAGAAAATCTTTTTCTCCACCTGTCTGCCATTGTTGTTTGTTTCTGTCTGTTAGACTGATCTCATGGCTTTAAACCTGCTACTGGATTCCTTGCTCATCAGTTTTATGGTTTTGTTTTGTTTATATCTTTATGATTTTAGTTGTTGGTTTTGCCAGGCAGACTAAGTTGGCCAGCTCTCTGGTTAACTTTTTTGGCAGCATGTTATGCATCTTTAGTTTGACTGATTGATTGATGCCTGACGCTTTTTCATGTGGCTGTTCGATGTGTTCAGGTCGAGGTGAAGCCGTATGTGCTGGACGACCAGCTGTGCGACGAGTGCCAGGGTGCACGTTGTGGAGGCAAGTTTGCACCATTCTTTTGCGCCAGTGTCACCTGCCTCCAGTACTACTGCGAGCACTGCTGGATGCAGATCCACTCGAGGCCAGGCCGCGAGTATCACAAGCCGCTTGTCAAGGAAGGTGCCGACCGACCTCGGTCGCTGCCATTCCGCTGGTGCTGAGACCAGTGGCTCGTTCGGCTCGGCGCCGTTCGGCCGACAACACGTCCGTCGTGTTTGTCTATCCACGTTTGTTTTTTTCCGGGTTTTCAAACGGTTTCTTTCTATTTTTATTGCACAGAAGCTTAATATATTATGTTGTCTAGCTTTCCGGTGGCCAATTCAGCGGCTATTTATTCAGCGAATGCAGCTTTTTTTGAAGTCGAGTTATTCGTAGTTAAGACGTATACATTATTTGCTCATTGAATGTTCGAATGGTTTGATTGTTGAAACTTTGTGATGGTTCATCAGCCTTTCATGAACGTTTGTTAGTTACTGCAACTGGCCGTTTTTAAGCAGATTTTGTCTTGTGTAATGTGCCCGCCTATTTTTTGCACATAAAAACGTCACGTTTTGCATAGCTTCAAATTCCTATACTTAGTTTGTATGCATTTTTACTTCAGTAGGCTTTTAATTTCTCCCATCTATTTGCCAAACTAACTTGTCTTGCTATGTGGGTTAAGCTTTATTGGTTTTCTTCCATGTTGTTTTACTCTGTTCTCCCTTGACAGAGTATGCAAAGTTTAGTTGCTAGTTCGTTTATGTTAACATCCAATATATATCTTACCAATGCATGTTACGTTTTTGCCCTTTTCCCCATTAATTTTGCAGGATGTTGGCAACATTGGGCGTGTAATTAGACATGAGGCTGATAGCACACAAGTCACAGTGGCCAACCTTCGATTCCACCATCTTCAGCATACATACTTCTGCACACATGCTGCTCCGAGTATTCAGTGTCTACGGTTTTGTCATGCTAATACCAGTCAGCAGGTGGCAGCAGAGGAGATTCGAGCAAAACCTACTTAACTCGGTTGACTGAAGCTAGCCACCCAGTGACGTGGTTGTCGCTTTTTGTGGAGACTCCGGAAATGGGGATAAGCCAAATTCAAAAACAGTAAAAAAAGGTCGGGCAAGAGTCGGGCGAATTCATGGGATTTGTGTTGCAGGGTGGATGGTGAAAATGTGTTTTTTTTTCCAGCAGTAGTTAATGCAATTATTTTTGTTCCCCTTATGTTGATGCAGAAAGTTTTCCTGTAAAATTTGAGTAATTTTTCTTCTGAAAAAGTGCAGGAATTCGTTACCGGAAGTGGCAAGCCACGTGTCAGGTCACAGTTGACAGTCTTTGCTGAATGTTGATGATGAGGAGAGAATGAAAGAGAGAGTTTTATGGCATTTTCTCAGCCTAATAATGTTTCATGCAGTATAGTAGCAGTTTTGCAGTCAGCTGATGGAAAGGTGAGCACCAGCTTATGCTTAAGGCACAGTTTATACGTATTTGGCTCGTGCTTTACTAGCAGTCGCCATGGCCACAGTTTGGCAGCTGATTGAAATTTTAACATCGGGTAACGTAAACAATTTGCGTTCAACACTAGTATGCCATCCACACCCACCTTTTGTTTTCTTGCCATGCTTTGTGGCAAGGTAGACTGTCGGCTCTGTCAGACAGGCCAGTATGTGATATTGTTAGATAATTTATTTATTACTTTGCACTGGCTTTGCAGTTTCACATTTTCCTTATGTTGTTATGTAGTCATATTCCAGAGAGCATAGCAGCTTTTTAGTGTCATGCAGTATTGATCATTTGCAGTCATTTTGCCGGTGTTTTGTATTGTGAGGGTTATTCTACAAATAGTAATTTAGAATTCACATTGCATAGGAAGTTAACTTTTAATCTAAATTTATTTATGGATGGACTGTTTAATGCTTTGGACAATAGTTGAATCACCTTTGTACCGAATATGAAATATGCAAAATATCTCCAACAAATTTGACCTGTCTTGGGCATAGTATTTTCTACTTGTGTCAATAGTGTCTTTGCAACTGAACTATGAAATGCTTACTAAAAATTTCAGTTATTAGCTGGTATTTTAGTCACTAAATAACTGCAGAGTGTTTCAAATTTTTGTCTCGGTTAATTCAATACACAATTACACATTTTGTGTTTTTCTTTTGAAATGACCCTCGCGTAGTGTGCTTTTCAGTAACGAGCACTGAAACTGTGATTTGTTAATGATTATGTTATTACTGATTGAATGCTGGGTTTGGTTAGGTTTCGGTTTTGTTTTGATTTGGTATTGCATATATTGCTTATTGCACTGTTAGTGAAAATGTACTTGATTTTTCATCATGAAATGATAGCGGTACATTTTAGTGTTAACTTGTTCAGTTGTAGCTTTTGCTGTAATATGAGAAAGCACTGTAAGAGGCATTATTTCTTACTGCACCTTTGTTGGAAATAATTTCAGTTTTAATATATGTTTGTGTTTATGTTTAATAAGCAACCAATTATTGCTGAGTGATTTGCAGAAGTCGTTAATTTGTAGAATTATTATTTGTCATTTATGTCAGGGTTGCTGTACTAGCTGTGAACTCAAGGCTGGCCTTAAAACAGACTTAACATTTAAACACTCAAAAAGTCCTTGAATTGTTTTTGAAAATAAGAAGAAGGCCTTGAAAAGTTTGGAATTTAGCCAGTCAGACGTCCGACAGAAACGGGTTAAAAGTTGACAGCAACCGCGATAGGTTGCTCATTGTCACGTACACTTGTCGGCTTAAATGTTTTTGGTTGGTAGAAGAACTGGCTGCTTTTATAGTATGATATAGTGATAGATTGTGGGTTAGTAGCCTTAATATTATGTTGGAATTCTTGGAGGAAATGGCCTTGAATTGTCTTGGAAAATAGGTTCGGGAATCCTGTTTTGTGTATGAACAAAAGTATTAGGTTGATTGAGATCCAGTGCCACTTTACAGTATTTGCCATTAGTACTCTTGAGTGTAATTTGTGTAATGCTTGTGTGTAATTTTTGACGGTGTTGGGTCTGTGTGCTTCACAATGGGAATAATGTGTGAAGTTTATACCCTTGAGTGTGAACAGCTGTGCGTTGGTGATTTATGCAGGGCTGGTGTTCAACTTGTTAGCAGTTTCTGCAGCGTTTTTGTCGTAGTTTCGTCTGTCACCCTTTTATCCCAAAGTGCAGTATTTTTTTAACTTCCTCGCTTTTAACTGTAATACTGGTTTTTTTTTCGGCCGGGAGGGAATGATATAGCCTCTTTGTGCTGAAAGTACCATCAAGTCCCAACCTGCCTTCAGCCTTTTAAAACGCTGATTGAGTTCATTCTTAGTTCCATATAGCCTGTAAAAACCCAATAACATATATTGTGGAACCCAATGAGCTTATTTAAAATGACTTCGTATGTGTCGGATGGGACGTTAAACCTTACACACTCACTATTCAATGTAGCTTGGCAGTTATATCCGGATAATCTCATCCTTTTTGTACTTTTCGTTGTTAGAAACTGTTGGCTGGGCAACAGAAAATGCCTCCAGTAACAAGGAACAAGGTTGCTCGAATCGGTTTTCAAATCTCTAGCTAAATCAGATAATGTAAATGATGTATATTCGTTGTCTGCGGTATGTTGCCCAGTGGTTACGAATGAAATAGAAGAACCTTGATTTGTAGTTGAACAAACGTGCATTTGTTTCGTTAGTGCTAATTTATTTGTTTTGCGTCATATCGCTAAATGCGAGCAGTGTATATAATGCATTGCAGTTTATATAGCATTGTGTGAAGTCATCTGTACTGTAATTTTGTGTATCGCAGGATTACTGTATGCCGCTGATCTTTCATTGTGCCAATTGATAACTTATTGTGTACGCAGCGTAATGTGTATATATTTGTACTGGTAGCTGTTTCTTATTGTTGTAATGTCATATCCATGTAACCTATTGAGCAGCGACCTCGCGCGTTTTAAGCTATTCCGCCAGCGTGACGTTTTTGGCTTGTTCCTGCTTTTCTGGAAAAGTCGTGTCTAAATCCGTAGCCGATACAGTACAGTTCACTTATTTCTTATGTTAATTTCCGGCCATGTGTTTAGCAGGGTATATGCATGCATTTCGTGGAAGTTTAAGGGTTTTAGCGATGGTGTGGCGTCTGGTAAAACTCGCAGAAGATGTGTGATCTGCAGGTGGTGATTGGACACGCTTGGACGGGTGTACAGGCAGAACGGATGTGCGTCGAGAGTGCCGGTTGGAGCACTCGACTTGCAGTCAACAGGTGCCCGGTCCCAACTCTCACCTGAGCCAGCGCACTGTCGAGTATGGCCCTCGGCAAGCCTCTTCAGCACATGCGCCTCTGTCGCCAAGCAGTATTATTTGATATTGGCCATTTTTCGCGATGATGCTCCGAACGAGTCTGGGACGCTAGGAAGGTAGCCGAAAAATACTACTTTAGAACTGGCCGCACGTTGCGGAATTTGTGGTACATACTTCCCGCCTAGCACGAGACGACGGGGTAGTTATGTTGCTGGTCATCCATTAGTGTACAGACTCCCAGTGTCTATTCGCGTCCGAAATGATCTATATTGTGTCGGGTGAAGTGTTAACTCACTTACTTAGTTACCCTTTGGGCACAAAGACACTGACAGATGATCGCCTTGTTTGTGATTCTGTAGGTATTACAGTACGTTTAGCTAATATGGGTAAGCTATATGTGTGTATGTACCTGAAGATTTTTGCTGCTCCATCTCAGCCTATCTCTCATCTTTCACACATGTACGTTTTAACTATTTCACTGATACAAACCTTTAAACTACAGACAGAGTGGGCGTATAGTCTACGCTAAGCCTGCGCCCACGGACTTTGACCTGTAACCAAACAGCCATACGCATCCCTGGTCTGCTGTTGAATGATATCCACACCCATAATCCATGTAATTGGTTTACTACTCATTTACCGACCCTGGATGGATGGAAGGCTGAGTTGGCCTGATTGGTTGACCCATAGCAGACACTTTGAATTAGAAAGGTAAGTGAAAAAGTTGTCCTATTTTTAACGCAGCTTACATGTGCGGCACTTGGCAGCAGCATAGTTTTATTTTGGCTTTGCTATTTGCTTCCAGCCAGTGTGCATTGTTCGCTTTTGGCCAGTTCCATTTTTAACACGAGTCGTCGCATCAGTATTTGCATTTCACTCTGCTGTGATTATAGTGTTTGATATCCGTGCGTTGATGCACCCAAATAATTAATTATCGCATTTTATTTACCTATTTTACTACTTGAATACTGATTTTAGAATGTTTTTTTTTCTGTTTTGAATTCGCTGTTTTGTTTTGCGAAACTGGATTGTTTTGTGTGTTTTAATCGAGTTCGGTTTCACAATGTTTTTTTGCACCTTTTCTAGATTTGTATTTTTCTGTCGATTATTTTTTATCCAAATGTCCAAAACATGTATGACAGTCTGAATGTCCCGTGGGTGAAGTTTGGCGACATTATTGTGGCGAATTCAGCTGCGATTATCCTCAGTTGATACAACATGTGTCATTATTTCCGGGTATCCTGACATATCTCCTTTTGTGACCAGCTCTTACATGTGAACATTTTAAATGTGTTTCAAGAGTTGAGCACATTCTGTGTATTTGCACCAACTATGAGGAAACAATACTTTCCTAACTCTCAACTTCCACACCTGTTATTGTGTTCTCCAAAACGTAGCATTTTCAGCTATCTCACTGATATTAACCTTTTAACTAAACTATTAAGTCTTTTTAAGGCATGATATCGCCTTATTGTGCTGAAAGTGTCATTAACCCATATCAATCAATCATTCAATGTCGCTTTATGAAAACGTTCCCGGCTCAGAACTGTTGTTCTGTGTCTACGTTAGTGGCATTACATATAATATTATGTGGTGTGTGGAATATCTGTGGTGAAAGATATTCAGGCTGAATGCTGCATTGCGCGGGCTGTTGCTATATTTCACAGTTCAGGTGAAATCTGTCAGTTTTGACAATCCAACTGCTATATATAGTTTCTGTGATATCGCATTCTGTACAGCCTTCCGACTCGGAGTCATTGGCACTTCGTTCAGTCGAATAATAGCTTTGATGTTTTTCAGTGAAAACTATTCATACTTTGTTTATTGCTCTGTCACGCTCCTACTTGCGAACATTGTGAATGTGTTTTAACAATCGAACGCATCACACCTATTGTGAAAACAGTAGGATACTTCTCCAACTCTCAGCTTATTATTATATTCTCCTTAACGTAATATTTTTTACTATATCTCACTGATGTCAATCTTTTAACAAACTATATTTTTAAGGCACTGTATAGTAGATAAATGTAGTATAATAATAATATATAGTAATCAGTAGTAATATAATAAAGCCTTTCAACCCCAACAAATCCATTTTATTCTGTTGCTGTTCCACATCAGCCATTTCCCCTTTCATCATTGTGCCTGCGTGAGACTTTGTTTTATAATTCTCGTTTGTTGTGCGCTAATATTCAGAACATTGTTGAGTGTTCGAGAAATTAATGTGAATTGTAGGAAGTTTCTGAGTCGGTCTTAAGTGTGGTTTCACAATTTCGTCGATTTGTTGTTTGTAATGGTTTCTGGTTACAGCATGGGTGTTTTTTTGTTGTTCTGCTGAGGTTAATGTAAGATTTTCTAGCTAGTTGCATATCACGTTCACATGCTGAATCCATTGTCCATGTTGGCCCAGTGTGTTCTCGCACTTGGGTCAGTTTATGCTGCTATTCTGAACGTGCTGTGTGGCTTGAGGTGACATAGTTGCATATGCTTTTAAGTACCAAAGTAGAACTTTATTACCTCCTTATAAAAAACACTATACATGTCTCTAATCAAACGTACAGGGTGGCCCAAAAATAGTAAGCAGCTACTGAATTATCAAATAATCATATATTTAATCGTATTAAAACCTGCCAATGAGATTAGATTTTTTTTGCGTCAACTTAAGGTTTCAAATAAGTACTATAATATTACTACTTCATATTAAATATTCTATGCGTGACCTAATTTCTGACGTCAGTTATTCGGGAGCTGTGTTTGTGTGATGTACTGTAGGTTATATACCGGGTAATGCAAAATTTTTCCATACCAAATATGCTTGAAGCACAATAATCCATGACGTCACAAAGTAGGTCACGCATGGAATATTTAATACCAACTGATAATGATAATAACTGGTGCTAGTGCTGTTTTTGCACTCAAATTTGTTTTTAAACCTATTGACGGGTTTTCAATGAGATTTAATGATAATATTATTTAGAAATTTCTTACTTTTTACTGGGCCACCTGTACATTGCCTTTTAACAGTGGAATACATATTATGTGCCTGCATTATGTATGAAAATAGTAAGAAAATAATAGGATAAAATACGTAGCTCCCAATTTTTACCTACTATTTTTCAATACACTGTAAATCCTATCGTACTTTATAACATAAGCTGCCAGTGTGGATTCATCAGGATTCTTTTTTCCGTATATTTTTCTGGTGTGGTAGTGTTTCATTTTTACTGTGAAACTGTTTTTTTGTTTACCGTTTACACTGCGATCTGCAGTCACTTGCTAGTGTGTATGAAGCAGTCGTCTTTGTTGCGTTTGGAACTGCACCGGTCGCCTATGCAATTACTTTAGAATCGTTCGATGTAACCAGTTCTCAATAACGTTGTTGTTGTTGTACTTTCTACAGCTTAAACTTCTGTTTGTTGATAGTTTTTAGGTTGGTTCTCTTCTTATGCTGTGAATTTTTCGTAATAAAACATTTGCAGTCGGGTGAAACTGTGCGTTTTTTTTCGCCTACGTTAACCAGCGAGACGTTTTTATCGCCAATGGGACTTTTGACTGACCATACTGAAGTACGAGATCTTGTTCAGAAATTGATCATCTGAAATTAATATTTTAATTGTGCGCGCTAAATCGGCTAAATCGAACCTATCGAAAATGTCACTTGTCAGTTCGAGTTTGCATTTGCTGAATACAGACTCTGGATGACTTGCTTAGCGTAGTTGCCATGTCACGCGTATTTTATATTTAATACCAACTGATAACGGGCTGTAATAGTGCTTGCTTGACACTTGAATTTGACGAAAATATGTAGGCTAATGTCACTGGCGGGCTTACAATTTATTGATAAGTTGGTAGTTGTTTATGTTTTTGGACCACCCCGTATGTCAAAGCGTCGTCTCTTGAATCAACTTTCCGTATCATTGTAAAACCCTTCCCTTCCCAGATCACGGACATCAGTAGCTGGAAATCTTTTGTGTTAGTGTTATCGCAACCTGCAACAGGGCTGGACAGTGCTGAATTGCGGACAAGGCGAGTTGACAACTTGACAGTGTTCATCGATGGTCAAGATAGAACAGATAGGACAACTAGTGATCGATGTGACGATAGAAAACGTTCGTACATTCATGCCTTTGTTGCGTAGGATGTTGGGCGGATGCAGCAGCGCTAACTTTTGAGTATAGGCAAGCTGCAAGTTGCAAATCAACAGCATCCGCAGCCAGCTGAGGGGAACGCGTATAAATACGTATATACAAATTCCAGCTGCAAGCCGGCGTTAACCAGGTGTCGAGGTTGATGATGAAGCTGGTGTACCGGACACGCAGTCAGCTACGTGTCCACTTTGACTTTTGTGACAACTTACGGTCAAATTTCAACTGATATGAAAATGTTTTTACAACTATAAAAAAACAAAGTTTGAACAAAGACATTCAGTTTAGTTTCTATCGCGCCTTACTGTAGTAACTACGGTACCTTGTGAAATGCAACACTTTATCAGCCAGTATTTGTCTGCATGAAATTGTACGGAAATCATAAGGTACGCTGAAAAACGTACAAAAACAATACAACAGTCACGCATACTCAGTCGTGGCGAAAATTACTGCTAATTGGTTCCCTCTGTAGCGATGGAAGAAGATTTTGCAATTTTGCAGAGCGGTTAAGATTGCACAAAGATAGCGTCGCGTGTCAAACCTTTTGCTGGAACAGGGTGTACAACGGTGTAAAAACATATTCCACCTGTTGCGTCACGAGCCACGACACGCTATCTAGCGTGTATATGAAAAAGTCGTACGTGCTGTGTCTCGGGTGCTGTGCAGCACGCTCTACACAGCACGACAAGTGCGACACGTCCGTCGCGACAAGCTCATCACAACGAGCGCGACAGGCGTGACACGCAACTTACACGCAAGTGTAAGTTATTCACAAATTTATTGGAGTATATAATATATATTTATTCAATTTATTTCATTTGACGTTAACAAACAGCAATTGTGTGTGTAAGGAAAAATAAGAATACATGTAAAACGTTTGAAAACTATCGTTTGCTGTAAATTAT
>Ga0056115_1001144_pt1 | contig 12220 bp, 8 predicted proteins | sample WorMetOlspDAHAB1_FD_77007 | JGI IMG/M metagenome (GOLD analysis project Ga0056115, IMG submission 77007) | Marine gutless worms symbiont microbial communities from Max Planck institute for Marine Microbiology, Germany - Olavius sp. DAHAB.1 ... | reverse complement strand
TTATGGGATACAGTGGGATATCAAGTTCAACTCTATGAAGAGTCAGTGCATCACTTTTGGTGGCTCTCATTCCTCTGATTTCACAGTTTTGCTAACTGGCTCAACTGTGCAATGGGTAGACAACATAAAATACCTAGGCTGCTACTTTAATCAAGACTGCACTATAGACTACAGCATGGGTATTCAAAAGTTCTATGGTAACCTGAATAACATTTTGTCAGTACTTGGTTGTAACCGAAATGAAATATCTACTGTTCATCTCGTTAACTCATAACTGTATACCGTCATTACTATATGGTTGTGAGATTTGGTCGCTTAATTCATCAGATTATTGTAAACTGAATGTTATTTGGAACAATGCATTTAGAAAAATTTTTCAGTGCTGTTGGTGTGAAAGTGTTTCGTGCCTTTTCTACTATTGTAAAACACTGCCACTGTCCTATACTATTGACCAAAGAAAAATTCTTTTTATCAAGAGAATGCGCAATTGTAACAACACTGTAGTAAGGTCAATTTTCACTATGTACACTTGTATTGGCCAGATCATATCAAAGTACTCTGTTCATAGTCTACACTTGCATACTTCCAAAATAAAACAGTGCATATGGGGACATTTTGTTAATGCATCCGTTAGAAATGGTAATTTGTGCATTTATTAAGTTTATATGCCTATATGTGTCTTTATGTCAATAGGCCTAGCATGTATTTGTAGGATTTCAGTGTTAGTTTCATTAATCACACGATTTTATTACTGGGTATGTGTTTTATAGTTTTTTTATTGCTGTGTTGTAAACATGTAGTCGATATTTCTTATTTTGTATTGTATTTTATACTGCATGATATGTATGTGCTGCCTATTGGCATAATAAAGAATAGTAATAACGCCCGCTCACCGAACTTTGTGCGCATAGGCGCGGAAGAACATACACATACACCGAAGCAGGAAAAACACCAAAAAAAACTAAAATGACAATACAAAAAAAGCATTTAGAAAACGAAAGAAAATAGTGTGCAACATTAAATGTTAACTGGGTTTTAAGAGCAGAGTAATAAATCACGAATACTCATCTCATAACACAAATACACATTTATTGCTGGACACCATTTTCTTTCGTTTTCTTAACGCTTATTTGCATTGTTTAACACTGTTTGGTTATTGTCTTTTGCTTCCAATGTCGCGCACAAAGATGTTCAATATAAGCTACTACAGAGAACGAACAACGAAGACTTATGGGCTTTATAGTGCCAAAGTGGAGAAGCAGGAGTTCCGGATGGTGAGAATGGCACGATAATCGGACCAAATGAGTAGGCCTAATCGGATAACGTGTAATAATGTTCTCGGCGGCCGTTAATGGTACTACCGTGTCGCGTGCAGATAAGCATGACACGAGAAATGATCAGCCTAAATCTCATGTCAGTCTTAAGATCTCTGGCGAAGTTAGTTAGTTAGTTACTTGGGATTTTACTGCACTTTCAGCTATATTGTGACTTTAAAATTGTACGTTGTAAATATAAAGAGAACACTTACGGGTAAGTTGAAATATTACCAGCTGAAAAAAATCGCAATTAAAGAAAGCTGAGAGACAAAAAGAATACGAAAAACAAAGAGCGCCGGAAACGGCACGCCACTAAACTTTAAAAAGTTAACCAAAACAACAACAAAAAACTGTCTTGATCCATTCGCCTCTTACGACACTCGGCCAGAAAACGCGGTGGGCCTATTCTGCCAAACCCGGAGTGCACCACGCCGGGTAAACCCACTGTTAACGGCCGGCTATGGTCGTAGCGGTCACCGTGCATACTCTAGTCTTTTACATGCGCCTAACGCCGACTATAATGTTATCAAGTACGTAGCGTTGGCCGGCAGAGTTATTGTTCGAACGCTGGCACACGAGCCTCTCTAACTGTCGAGTAATATACAGGGTGGTCCAAAAAACGGATACCCAGATTTATTTTTGGAAAAACTTCGGTAATTCAGCACCGATTTTAACCATTCTATCACTGTTACTAGCAGAAATTTATGGCGCGTAAACGTGAAGTTATTCCACCCACCACACCTTTATTGTGTGACCACTTTACCTTGCAAAACAAACACTACTGCTAATATCGGTGCTAAGTGTATTGTTTTATTGACTAAACTTATCTCTCGATAGTATTAACATAATGTGCGGCTGCTCAAGCCAAGTTGCAATGCTCGATGTGTCCGTCGCCATTCTTGATAACAGCTTTAAGACGTCGACGCCATTCATTGATACTGTCATCAATGAAACGCTGTGAGAGTTTTTGCCACTCGGTGACTCGGTCACTTTAGTTCTTCCACCGTCTTTAATTGTCGTTGGTGGTAGACTCGTGGCTGAAGAGCACCCCGAATAGCGTAATCCACGGGATTAATATCAGGGCTATTTGGAGGCCACATGTGAGGTTCAATAAAGTTTATGTGCTTTTGTCAGATAGTCTATCGTGGTCCGGGCGGTGTGTGCTGGCGCTCCATCCTGCTGTAGTGTCCATCTGTAATGACGACATATTGCTCTGATGTCAGGCAGCAGACCCTTTTCGAGTACGATATTGCAATAGTATGAGCTGTTAACTTTCGCAGGATCGATGAAGACTACCCTTGTCTTCCCCATACGAGATACTCCGACCGAGAACACGACGTTGCGACTGAAGTGTAAACACTTAGCACCGATATTAGCAGTAGTGTTTGTTTTGCTAAGAAATGTGGTCACACAATAAAGGTGTGGTGGGTGGAAGAACTTTACGTTTACGCGCCATAAATTTCTGCTTGTAACAGTGAAAGAATGGTTAAAATCGGTGCTGAATTACCGAAGTTATCCCAAAAATAACACTGGGTATCCGTTTTTGGACCACCCTTTACAGGGTGGCCAAATGAAAAGTAGGCCACTTCTGAATTATTATAAAATCATATTGAAAAACGGTCAACAGGGCTAGATTTTACAATCAAATTTGAGTGTAAAAGAACCATCAGAATATTATCAGTTGGTATTAAATATTCTATGTGTGACAATTTGTGAGTCATCAATAACTGTTCTTCAAGCTTTCCTATGGGAAAACTTGAGTGCATATGATCAAATCGTAATTAAAAATGTAAAAAAAAGGATTGCATATCAAACAAATTTTACATCAATTAACATCTCAGATGATTTTTACGAATAGAATTCATAGTTTAATAAAAACGAAATGATGCAAGAGGCAGCGCTTACGTCATTTGCATCATATGACCTATTTTGCACAAACACGGCTCACGAGCAATAATTGACGCCAGAAAACAGGTCACGCATAAAATATTTAATACCAAGTGGTAATATTATAGTACTTGTTTGACACCTTAAGTTGACGAAAAATCTAATCTCATTGTCAGGCTTTAATACGAAGTAATATGATTTACTTACAATTCGGTAGTGGCTTACTATTTTTGGAGCCACCCTGTAGTATAGTTCGATGTTTCCGTATATTGGACGCAAGACGTTAGATATGAGATAAACCAAAATGCACAACTAACTTTCTTATATACCCACGCTATAGCCTAGGCCTTACATCAAGTTATGCGCCCACAGCCAATCAATAGCCTATACACCATTGCTACTGCTGCTGGGGCCAGCTGGGCGCCCGGGCGAATAAGTGTATACCCAGCTGTTAATCAGCAGGCGACATCAGTCGCTTTATCATAACTCCATGACACATTGTTAACTATTTTCCAAACCCTAACCCGTTATCCGTTACACTCACCCGGAAGAAATCTTTGGTGGATCCGGCGTCCAGCGTTCCGTACTGGATCTCGCGCTGTTTTGCGAGGTCGTCCGCCGACTCGATCGGCGTCAGCATTCGCTCGATGGTGAGGAAAGCGGCGAGGTTTGCCGTGTACGACGAGATGATGATTAGCGTGAAAAACCACCACGCGCTACCGACGATCCGACCCGACAGCGATCTGCCACATATTCACTTATCGTCATTTAGTTATGCGTATTTTATTCACTTATTAACAGGGACGTCACTCCTCCCAACAGCCGTGACGCAACCTTTTGCCTCTCCCTCTCCTCCCTCCCCTTCTGACTCTCCCCCTTTTAACGGGGATCCGGAGGTATCACCCCGGAAAAATTTTTGGAACTAAAGATGCTTGTAGGTGAGTTTTAGAGCATTTTAGACATAAACATCTACTTACCAGGTTTTTACTGTAACTTTAGAATTTCACTGATATCGAGATTAATCATACCGTACTACGAATCAGAGCTGTGACGATTACTCGTAATTGATTGATAAACTGTTTGACTGTTTAATCGGTTTAACAGTTTAATAGTTGCGTAACCGAAATATGGCGGTGTTACGGCCGCTACTAATCCGTTTATCCGATTGTCCGTTGTGTCTGCCATAGGCGTCCATCCGGAACGAGGTGCAATGCTTCATAGAAATTTAAAGTGGGAGGATAAAAAACCGGGATCAACCAATAAATACACGAAATTTGGTCAGGGGAAAATCATTAAAATTATTGCCACCAGATGTCACATTTTAAGTCTATAATTCACCAAATTCAATTCCTGGTTGTAGTAGTGGTAGTAGTAGTAGTAGTCGATTTATGCAGCGCATCACGCAGCACCTCTAATGCACTACTCGTCCGTGTGCACTGCGAAAAGATGAGTCTTCAAAGCCGATCTGAAGCTGTCGTTACTCCTGGTGTGTCTGTTCGTTTGTCCGTTTATGTCTTAGACGGAGTTTGACACTCACGCGGCGACGTCGCACCAATAATTAAGCGAGACGGTGAGAAGTGGCGGGCAGCTAGAACCTGGGCGAGATGTCGATTCCCTGGCGCATGAAGGCACCGAGCGCAAACCAGAGACTGTTGAGGATCGTGAAGTCGTTGGTGAAGGTCGGCCCGTTCTCGCGGTCCTCGATCTGCCACTCGTGCGGACTGAACCGACTCACGAGGAACAAGACGAAACTGACGCCGAGGTACGATAGCACGATGCACAGCCAGATGTAGCGATCCAGCGGGTCCATGAACGAGAAGACTCCCGGCTTCTGCTTCTCTGGCTTCTTGATCATGATGCTGATGCCGAGCTGCATGAACGGCTTGCTGAAGTCGACGACGCGCTCTCGTATTGACGTGATTGTCAGCGGTGCTATGGCGAGGTCGGCCTCCTGCAAACAGATACGCTGTCGCTGACCGAAATGAGCGTAAAACCAAAATGCCATGTTGTATGTCAACATCATGTCAACAAATACTTCGATATATTGCGAAATTCATTGTAATTTTTGTGCCAATGCACTTCGCGGAGCATGTATTGACAGATACAGTTGCACACTCTACTTCTCGTCACGCGTGTTGTTTATAAGACAACTTGGGATGACAATGACATAATTCTATATACAGCAGTTGCCCGCGTCATCTTGTAGGGCAAGTGCATTTAGCTGTGCAACGTCATAAGCCAAACTATGCTCGACCGTTGCTGTGTGGGGAACAGCAACAGTCGAGCTAGGTGCGCGGGTACTGTACCATTTAATAAGATTTTTTTGCGATTTACCTAACTCTTCGTTTATATTAAGTAGGCCTACAACTATGGCGACGTGGTTTTACGCACATTTCAGCGAAGTGATTTCAACACAATCAGTCCAATATTGCATCCGTTTCTAGCTGCATTCCTTCCTTAATAAATGGAAACTGCTCTCTTGTAGCGGCCGCTGTAAGACATTCAAACAGCAATATCGATGTGCTCGCCAGTCTGTTTGTAGCAGCTGTATTGCCATTTCAAGCCAGGAGCTTATATTTTTATGGCAAAATGGAAGATGCCAAATCTTTAAGCGGCGGAAAGCATCATGCACCAAGTGAGCCATCACAGCAACATACACGTTGGCCCAAAAATGAGTCCATACCGAATTATTCAATAAATCGTATAAAAAAACTGCCCAGGAGGCTAGATTTTTTTGTCCAATTTGACTGTAAACGAATCACTAAAATATCAAATTTAATATTCGATGCATGACGTAGTATGCCACGTAACCAACTGTCGATAGTTAGGTATGGGGTGAGTGACTAAGTAGAGTTTAACGCCGATATCGACACAGTTTAGATCATTTCGAAAGCAACGAGTGACAATGACAACAAATAAACTCAATACATTACAACTCCATTAACCTAAACAACTACACACATGCAAAACACAACAAACTACCCTGGTTTACATGTAGTCGCCTCCTACGACTTTCGGCCAAGAAACGAGTAATCTGTCTTTTGTGCGCCAAAGTTACTTGTATTGAGTTGTGTACTTTCCAGTGTGGTCTACGTGTATATCAGTATCAGTCATGTAATTGGCTGGCAAGGCCGCCTCTGAAATGACCAAAACTGTGTCTGATTGGGCGTTAATGTCTACTCACTCTGTCCACCGTTGGTGATAGGGCTTCACGCATCTGAAACAGTCTGCCACTTGACGTCACTTCAGTACAATCTCTATACAGACTTTCCGTAGAAGAGGCTGAAGCCGTTTTTTGTTCAGCTGCAGTTCCCCGTCCAAATTTGTTGTTCCCTACAGCTGCGACTTTGTTCTCGGCCTAGCAGCCTTCGGGCTGAACGCCTTATTCGTTAACTAACTAACTAACAAGCTCACCCACTCACTCCCTGTCAATCAACCATGAAGTTTTAGAGTGGCCTAAGTATTTGAAACACTGCTAGGTCCACTACAGGTCCATACTTACGTACTTACTTTTTGGGGCCAGCCTGTACGTCGGCGTACCTTCCTCGTGAGCTCGCCGATCATTCCGTTCCACGTGCCGTCCGTTTTCTTGGCTCCGTAAAGCCCGTCTTTGACGAGTCTTAGCTCGTAATTGAACGGAATGCCGTAGACGGAACGCAGCTTTTGGGCCATGGCGAACGCCAGGTCGGCACAGTAGCCCTCGTATCTCGCGTTGCCCTCGAACACTTCGTCTTCGTCGTGCTTCGGCTCGCGGATCGTCAAGTACGGCGGAGACTGACGCACACGTAGAGTTCGGTGGTGATACAGGATGGCCCCCAAAAAGTAAACCACTACCAAATTACCAGAATATCGTATTAAATCGTATCAAAGCTTGCTAAAAAGATTAGATTTATTCGTCAAATTAAAGTATCATTCAAACACTAAAATGTTATCTGTTGGTATTAAATATTCTGTGCGTGACCTACTTTCTGACCTCAATAACTATGCCTGACCCGCAAACTAGCGACGTGAGACATATAAGGTAACTGATGTCATCACTCTCTAGCATCAGCTCGCTTTAGCAAACTGTGAATTCCATTTGCAAACGATCATTTAGATGGAGATTTATGTAAAATTTCTTTGATTTCCATATTTTCTCTTTTTTTTGATTTTCAATCACGATTTTATAATATACATTGATTTACCCATATCGCAGCTTCAAATACAGCAAGTGATGACGTCACAAATTAGGTCATACGTAGAATATTTAATACAGGCTTATTATATTCTTTTCTCATTTTATAGTCAAAATTGATGAAAAATTTAGCATTAACGACGGTTTTTAATAGGATTTAATGACGATACTTGACAGTCGCTTACTTATTTTGGGCCACCCTGTATATCACAGTTGTTTAAGAGTATGCAGAATAGCCAGCATTGTTTTAACTGTTTATTGCTTGACACCAAAACACTGCATACTTTACAAGGAGAAGAAGCCACCCATACGAACGGTCCCTCTACCATTTTATTTGATAGTTTTATTTTATATTACTTCGAACTGGTATAATCAATGTCCTTACAACGTAATCTCATGTATATACATATAAGTTTTTTTGTGTGTACTTAATAAAGATCAATCAATCAATCACTCAATCAATCTGTAAAAGAAATGGGTAAGGGATTGGAAAATAGTTAACAATCGTCACGGAGTTATGATAGAGCGACTGATGTCGCCTGCTGACTGACAGTCAGATAAACAGTTATTCGCCCTGAGCGACCAGCAGCAGTAGCAATGGCGTATATTGATTGGCTGTGGGCGCATAACTTGATGTAGCACCTATAGCGTGGGTATATATAAGGAAGTTATTTGTGCATGTTGCTTTGTCTCTCGTCGAGTTGGTTTCATGTCTCATGTTTAACTTTTCTAAAGTCTTGTGTCTAACATACGGCAACATCGAACTATATACTATATTACTCGACAGTTACAAAAGCCTGTGTGTCAGCGTTCGTGCGGCAGACAAAGTTGGCCAGTTCTCTGGTCAACTCCTTGGCGCAAGATAAAATAGTGATTGATTGATTGATAAACAAAATTAATAAAAAAAAGCAATGCGCTTACAATGATGGTAGTTACAATACGAGTTCTGTTGACCGGAAGCGCTACAGTCGCATGTTCAACGAGGTCCTTCTCGATGTCCAGACCAGTCGAGTAATCCCAGTCGGCAATCTAAAACGCGGATTTCTATTCAATTACACTGCAATAAGCGATAATTTATTTATCGTATTTCCATATAATAATTTTAAACCTATTGCTAGGCTGTCTGACAGTTGGGGCGGCGGACTTGTGACTCAGAGTTAGTAAGTAAGTAAATGTCGATTGGTATAGCGCGATTACCTCTAATGCGCTCACGTCTCTAAATGTCCGGCAAAGAGATGCGTTTTCAAGTCCCGCCTAAAACGTTCAGATTCAAAGGCTGGATCATGCAGCGAATGCAGCGATGGCAGTGGGTTCCAAACCGTCGGACCGGCGACTGAGAACGCCCGGGTGTCAAATGTGCTGCGACGAAACAGCGAAATATTCAGTTTGCGACGGCTGGCCGAATGGAGATGGCGGTCCGAAAAACTTCGAAGACTGGCACGCAGCAGTCGATCGACGAGGTACCTCGGACTCGAGCTCGGTACCGCAAAACACCGATGAACATACACTGAACAAGGCAAGCTGCTCATGCATATGTACCACTGTCACCAGACATAATTTGGCACCGACAAAGGGTAACTATGTTTCGCGCTCGAGAAAGTAACTGGCGTCGCACTGGCCATGTGTCACCTACGAACACAAAGGCCTATGAGAGGAACACGACGATGCCTTACTTTCGGACGTGTAAAATTAGTCCATTGTCTTCAACGCTGCGCATTCTAAACTCTTGTACGTACATTTTAAGCTGGCTAAATTTCGGCCTTCGCACATGTCTAAGTAGATAATTAAAACGCATAAGTTAAACGAATAATCCAAACTTGCAGATTTATACCAAAATGGAGAGGAGTGTTTTCCGTCTAAATGAGAAATGTGTAATAATTTAAACACAGTTGCAGTTTCGGTAGAAATTTGCAGGTTGGCTAATTATTTTATTTACAAGTAATTTGACTACATTATTTTCGCTACGTTTTTTTAACGAAATAGTGACACGGCGTTCTCATACAAACTGTCATTCGATATCTCAAGCAGTCATATCTGACAGCTGTCTTTCGCTGAGATAAAAACCCAGTTGTGGTTCCAGAAATTTTGAAAAATGGGAGCGGGCGGCGGGAGACAAGCGTCATTTACCGCAAATGCACACAATGAACTATACGCATTTTATTTTTGTCACTTGCCATGGCGTGCAGCTGTGCTCGCTAGACACGTAAATTGTAGAGACAACGATAAATTATTGTTTTTGCATAAACCTATTAGACGAAATAATCCAGTTCTTAAAGCTTATTGTGATGTGTACAGTCATTCAGTGGAATTTATTTTGATGTGCTAAAGATTTGATATAGCACTTGACCTATGCTCTGAAATTGACATGAGAAGTAAAGTTTTTAGTGCTTTTAATCACACCGTCCGTAGTCGTTGAGTGTTACTCAAGTCGACAGTGTAGTTTTTGTATTTTATCTGTTTTGTCTGTCTGCTGCCTATGGCGAATAAACATCATTTTTAACAATTAGTCTCTTTATACGGGAAAAGGCGACTTGCTGAAAAAAATGCTGAGGCCTATAGCGGGGAATCGGTCGCCACCCGCCCCGCACCGCCTCCCTTTAATCCGCCGCTGATCGTACCTTTCTCACAGGCTGGTTAAGATTCAACTCGAGTACGTTCAGTTTGAAATCTTTACGAAACCCGCTCTCGTCGAACGCAACGAAACCAGTCACACCGTGAAAACGCGTCTGTACAATCCGCATCGCAAATAGCGGTTTCACAACGTCACAGTTAATTGTGTCAATACAAACGGACGGTGTCTTTTACATATATACATAAGAACAACTTTTATTCACCGCATAACGGTAGAGGTACGATAAAACAAACAGCAAGTAAAGCAATAAAGAGCAAACGACAATAAAAAACAAGCATGACAAAGTAGCAGGTTACGTATAACTTATAACTTAATTAAGCACTACACTTTAGATCTTTACCATATAAGGACCAACTATGGTTCCGCGGCCTGCCCAGTTTAGAATTGCGACGCTTACAGTTAGATTTAATATATTGCTATAAAATCGTTTTTGGCTTGCTAGATGTTAATTTCTCTGACTTTTTTGAATGTAGCCTTGTAACTAATACAAGAGGTCATGCATATAAACTGTACAAATCACATTGCAACCACAGCACTCGTAGTCGATTCTTTGCTGAAAGAATATAGTTCTGGTGAGGAACAGCTTACCCACTTCCGTTAACTTTACCAGTCTCTCGGGTTTCAAAAGTTCTCTGTTACGAGTTGATTTGACACAGTTTTTAAAGTGCACATGATTTTTTTATTTGTATTGCAAGGACTGTACCTAGAAACCATCTTATGGTGTACTAGTTTCAAATATGTACATGCTACATGTATAGTTGCTTTTATTTTTTTATCATGGGCAACGATAAGTGCACTGCCTTGTTGTCCAGCTGACTTTGCATTATGTTATAATATGTTTTTAAACATGTTACTCGCTGAGCAAATAAATGAATGCATGAATGAATGAATGAATTATCACATGACAGCCGTAACAGGACGTTATGGACCTGAACACAGCGTATTCACCGCAGACAAGGCAGTTGACACAAACAGTTTACACAGTATGATGCAGCTGGTGGAGATTTTGTGCAAGAAGTTAATATTCGTTTAATAGTCGGATGTCGTGCGAATCTGATATAATCAGTAGAGTAAATAATTGCGAAACTTATGAATAACAATAAAATAAAGTAAAAGGTCAGTGTCGGTATGGCTGCTATCACTGTAGGTATTAGTTGAAGTTTTATATAGCTTTCAAAGAAAGAATACGCGGTCGTTCATATTAACCGATTTAGGAGTCAATGTGTTTGCATGAGTGCGCTGTCTAAGGTTATATTTTGCCTTAGTTCTGTCTTTTATAGATGGTGTAATACATTGATGTCTATTTTAAAATTTACTGTTAAAATAATAATTGTCAGTGACGTCGAAGATACCACGAAGGCTCGGAAGTTCTCTATCACAGTACCCTCTTTTATTGCAACTCCTACGCAGAAATACAGGATCTGCTGTGCTTATGTACATTTTCTGTTTTGTTATTTTCATCATTTCTAACTTTGCAGTTGCATGAATTTTTAAGGGCCGGTCGCATAAATTTAAGTGACACTATACTTCAGCAAAGTGGCTGACGAAGCTAATGTTTACATGACAAATGATAGCCGATTACTTCATGAGACGAGGAAAAACTTCGTCAACTTAACACCATTCAGTTCGTAAAACGCGTACAAAATGACGTTAAAGATGAAGTAATGCGTGACGCGTAAAGATCTCAAGGTATCACTTGAATTCAAGTGACGTTCATGCAACCGGCCCAGTTGGAGCTAGTGGGTTACTGTTAGAGCCAGTGGTTCAAGTTTGTAGCGTGGTTGAGATTAAGCCGAGCAGTAGATTAATCAATGTTCGAAGACGACCCGCAATTAGGTTACACAAGACTTTACATTTATTTACAGAACAATATACACTGTACATTAAATAAGTCACTCATTTTCGAGCTCACTACATGCGTGGCTCCAACTGGATCTTAGCCATACAAATGGCAACTAAACTGATCTGTTTAACTCAACCGAGGATGATTTCTTCCACCGTATCAAGATCAACTCCAGTCACGTACTACAGCCATATCTGCCTGACAAGATCAACCTACCTTACCAACTTCGAACCCGGTCACACAACATAACTCTTATCAATTAAACAAAACTGCTTAATAGTTCTGATTTCATCGTACGCATGTTGTACAAATACTCTTATTGGAAGTACGTAACTAGTCCTACACTCTAAGACTAATTGATAACCATA
>Ga0056115_1001142_pt1 | contig 12244 bp, 8 predicted proteins | sample WorMetOlspDAHAB1_FD_77007 | JGI IMG/M metagenome (GOLD analysis project Ga0056115, IMG submission 77007) | Marine gutless worms symbiont microbial communities from Max Planck institute for Marine Microbiology, Germany - Olavius sp. DAHAB.1 ... | reverse complement strand
GTGTATTATATAATATAAAAATTTTATATTATATAATACACTGTATGTGCTTTTTACACACATGTTCACAGATTAACTGAAAATGTGTTTTGCCATTTGTTTAACTAAAACAATACATTAGATAAAAAGTATGAAAACTGTAGTGCACTCAGTTAAACTAGCGTGGATCATAATATAAGAAAGACGAGGCTCAATATTATGTAAAACAATGTATGGAAAAGTAATATTTACATTTGCAAAGTGAATATTTTTATCCAGATGGCGAGATGATAATTATGTGTAACCATATCTAAATTATATAAGCTTACCTCAAGCGTATTGCGGTTTGCGAATTAATGAGCTATGTATAATAAGCCTATCTCGGAACTGTGCATAGCAGAGAGAGATGGCGTAACATTCCTACTAAGGGACATTTCCAATGCATTTCAGTGACCTTCGACGTAATATCAGCCACTGAAGATCTTTTTTATAGAATCCAATATTTCATCCAAGACGAAGGATTGTAGCCAGACGAGTTTTACTGTCGTCTGTAGTCTAAGCGTCAAACTCCATCTAAGAAACAAAGAAACAAACAATCAAATAAACGGACGTGTCTCTTTGTAAATTTGTTTGTTTGTTTGTGTCTTAGATGGAGTTTGACACTAATGCGTTGAGATTGTGTGTCAGAAATGGCTATTGCTTTTATCCTTGGAGTGTAGCAACTACAGCAATGTTAGTAGAAGGACTGTCTGCATTGTCAGGCGGTCGTCACAGATGTAACTGTGGGCGGAGGAACAGTGCTATAAAGTTTTTTTTCTTGTTGTTTTAGCAGACCTACATTTTTTGTATTTGAATTGGACAGTGTATTAACAGTTGTGTTGCTCTGTGGTTCATCATGGTGCAACGCCTAAGACAGGCATTGTGACAATTACAACCTAACGTCGCACAGACGGTGCAACAACATGTCTCGTATGAATTTACCTGGATACGTAGGACATGTAGCTATATTTAATTGAATGTTCACTATTGCATGCTGTTTAGTAGTAGAGTTAGGATTAGGGTTGGGATTAGATTTAGTGTCTGTCTGGTAAGTTGTTATGCACGCGTAGCCTATATGTTTGACTTTAGGTTACATCAGTGGTCTATTTCGTGTTGCAGCCAAAGGCTGGATTAGTACATACATGACAGATACAGTAAAATACAGTCCAGAACAATTAAAAAATACACCACACTAAATAAAATAGACAAATATTACGACACAAGCGCTGTTGTATCAAAGGTTGTAATTGTCACGGACCGCCTACGACAGTGCTGATCCACGTAAACGCCGGCCAACAACATATCAGAGCATAACGCCTTCTGCGGCACCGTAGCGGCGGGCGTCGCCGAAGACGATGGTCGGAGTGCGGTCGCTGACGGCGAAGGCACGCGCGGTCGGCGTCGCCGTCAAGACGGACGCTCGCGGTTGGCTGATCTGCGGCGCCGTGCTCGTCGTGACGGTGGTGCGCAGCGGCGTCACCTACAGCTTCGGAATGTTCGTCGTTCGGCTTCACCAGAAATTTCCCCAACTCAACGTCGCCGAGCAGAGTGCGTCACACGGCGGGGCGGGAGGGCGAGTGAGTGGAGTTTAACGCCCCACCCGACACAATATACGTCATTTCGGAGGCGGAATCACACGGAGGTGGCTGCTATAGCGAGAATGATATACAGGGTGCACCTCCGCCCCCAGGCGCACGGAAACCATTTTTCCACAGGGGGGGGAGGTCAAAAATCAAGTTTTATCATGTAACATGATACGTTGATTTTCGCTGATTGTTAATGGTGATTGGCGAAGGGGATGGGGCCTAGATGCAAATGATAACTGCACTTGTTAAGACGTTCGCAAAAGCGCCATTTGCAATTTCTGACCTCAGCTCCATAATTTAGGGGGTCAGCTGATCCCTCTCACCCGGCTTTCCCAAGCCCGTCTCTCCCCCTCCAAAAAGTTAGCCACTACATTGTCATCATTAAAGCGTCATAAAGTCTTCCAACGAGATTGGATTTTCGTCAAATGAAATTGTTAGCCATTTGGTATTAAATATTCTATGAGTGACATAATTTTGCTACGTTAGTTACTCCGTGTGAGCCTCGACGCTGCAATTTGGCAAGATGAGGTGTAAATATGTCGCCGCTTGCTCTTGTATTACAATCTTTTCGGTGGAAATTCATTTAAAATTTATTTTATTTCCATCTTCTTTCAGGTTTTTATTTTTAATTTTATCATACACATTTATATTACCAGTATCGCAGTTTCAAGCATAGTAATGACGTTACAAATGAGGTCACGCATAGAATATTTATTTTTACCAACTCTCAGTGTTCCCATACTCCTTTAGCACTCAAATGTGATTTAAAATATAGCGAATTTGACTGGTTTATAATATAATTTTATGATAATATGGTAGTGGCTTACTTTTTTGGGGCCACCCTACAAATACCACTGTGTATCTGTCGCAGTCGCATTTTTACACAGTTACACGTTACACTATATGGATACTTTTTGAGAACGTCTTGGAAGCTTTTTACCAACAGATATGACACGTAGCCTATAACAACAAAGAAAGTAAAAACATTACAAAGTAATGGTGATAACAATATTGCTATTTATGATGATGATCATCATCATAATTAAAAGTGAAATAATAAACAACGTAGCGCAGTTTGTGTGTATTCTTTTCATACTCTGGTCGAGTAAAAATTAACTTCAGTAATGTGGCAGTCAATGCGTGTTCACGACTAAACCGCAGACTGGATCGGAACGCTGTCGTTCTGCGTCTCTCTCATGTTCGCGCCGCTGTCCGTCGGTCTGATCCGCTCGCTCGGAGGCAGTCACAGCTACCGCATCGGCGGCCTACTCGGAACAGGTCTGCTGACTGTCAGCTGCATCGGGTCATCGTTCGTCAAACAGCCGGAGTGGCTGTTCCTGACTCACAGTCTTCTGTACGGCGCCGGTTCAAGCCTCGTCTACATGGCGTCGTCGCTTGTCATAGGCGATCACTTCCGCAAGGACCACAAATACCACGTTCTCGCTACCAGCATCCTTCTCTGTGGATATCCACTCGGTAGGCCCTTCCATTCTATCTTCTCGTTTATCATCGTCGTCATCATCATCAGCGCATTTAAGGCATCTGTATATTGTATACTGTTAGAATGTTAGGCGCATACTTTCCGCTTTGCTCTTGGGCTACACATGCAGCGTCTTCACGAAGGCCGATCGTCCGAGAGTTGTTCGAGTCGTATCACTGTGTTCTTGATGTCGAGCAAATTTTCTGTCGTTGAGTCGTTCCGGGTTTTTTTTGTTGTGCTTGTCTATACGATTCTGCTGCTGTCATCTGTTTCAGTGCATTTGCTATCCTCAACACAATTTTTGACTGTTGGACCGAAGTGCTGTAAGTGTGTCACACACTCTTCTTATTTTGCGTAAACTTTCGTTTATAGTTTGCATGCATTTCTTTTCTCGTCTATGGGGAGCGGGGAGCGGCTACGTTATTTTCAGTTATCGACCTATTTTATAGTTTCGTTTCGTTTTTAAGTACTATACTAACTCTGTAAAGTGTCCCTGTAATGTTACTCATGACCAGTGTCACTCTAATCTCTGCATTGTTAATAATAATAATAATAATAATAATAAGGACGGGATGGATTTGTGTGCAACCTTGGAAGGCGCATCACACAAAGCACAGATGACCACCGCGAGAGCGCCTTCATCTTTCAGCGACTCTCCGTTTCAATTCAACGCTACAATTCGGTCGCTGGCTTGGGTACCTTTGCCCGCACAACTCACGGAGACGAAATGTAGCCGTTCCAGCTTTTGTTCACGTTTCTAGCTTAGTTTTTAGTCCTCGGGATCTATACTACCAAGGGCGAAAAAATAATAATATAGGCGTTGGCGTGTTGCAAAGCGATTGTGTACATAGGCGACAATAGGCGTGCCTGTGTGAAAGAAGTATTAAAACCTGTTGCGCTGAAAATTCGCCGAGTGCAGGCAGTTTGCTGTTCAACCCGATCAACGCTTGGCTGCTGTACACCTACGACTTCCGCGTAACGTTTCGCTTAGCGGCCGCTCTCCTGGCCAGCGCCGGGTCGCTCTGCTGCTGGTTGTTCTCGGCCGCCGAGCGTGCGTCGGCGGCACAGCTGGTCGACGACGATAGCGTCGACGACGACGAGTGGACGGCGTCGGGCGGCGCTCAGTCTCTGAGGCGTTGTACCGCTGCCGACGTCGCCCGCCGGCCGCAGATTATGCTCTGGTACGCCGGAAACTGTCTCAGCTACCTCGGATTCTACATGCCCTTCGTCAACCTGGTATCGGTTCCACTTTTTAATTGATCGCTTGTTTGGACTGTTTATTTATTTATTTGTCTATTTAGTGTGCATGAGTACAGAAGTAACAAAAAATAAAAGCAAACATCAAAAGCACAACCTCACGCAACATCAAAGTACCATCACAGCATAGTATACTGCATGGGTGGGTCACACTGTTCAACAGCCCATCAGATGTCCCTATTAATTACTTAAATGATCACTTATGCCACGTTTTTTGTTTAAATACTTGTGAATTGTATTGATTTTTGGCCCACTGTATGTTTTCCTGGATATGTGTTCGTCAGTTGAAAAACATATAGGTTGGTTTCGTGTTTAAATATTATATAAATAAATAAATAAAAATGCGATATTCAAGATAGTTTAGGACTGACTGTTAACTATAGCAATCTTTTTTTAGATCGTTTGGCTATATCTTTTCATGCGTCTCTGTTTCATTCTGTTCTTAGTTCTTTTTAAATTATTACTTGTTTAGCTGTTTGCTTTACGAATAAAGTTATTCATACAGATTTATCACCAACTTTGGCAATTCACATATAACCCTACGTAACTCCGTTGTTGCGTTTTTGTGTCCTTCTGCCCCTGCTCGCACCCTACTCAGGGTGTGAACTTGAAGCGTGGATAAACTTTTACAGGGTGGCCCAAAAAGTAAGTCACTATCACTAATCATTGTTAAACCGTATTAAACCCCGCCAATATAACTAGATTTTTCATCAATTTCGACTACAAAATGAGCACAAAAATATTATAAAGTCACGCATTGAATATCTAATACCAACGAATAATATAGTGCTTGATTCATACCTTAATTTGACGAGTAAATTTAATCTCACTGACAGGCTTTAATGTGAGTTTACTAATACAATTTTTCGATAATTTGGTAGTGGTTTACTTTTTTGGACCACCCTACATGTTTGTGGGTTAGCATTTAGCAACATCTGGTATTGATTCCATTGTACTGTACAGCGAAATAAACCTATATGAATATACACGATAAAGGCGTGTTTTACGCAGAATATCGCATGACTGTGAAAAGAAATGAGCTGTGAGTTAGACACGCTAAATGGCAGGAGCCTTTTGGAGTTATAAATGCATAAGTACAGGCATACCTGTAGTTGATACTGACATAGTATAGGCTTTATTTAGATTACAGTGATCCAGTTATGTGAAGTCCTACAACGTGATATCACGTTGGCTGGATGCGATGTATTCAGCAAATAGCTTTGTATTTTTCTATATGTTATAGCGGCAAGGTGTTGTATGTGCGCTTGCGCGTTTGCAGGGCTATTACATGGAACGCAAGGGAATTCCGCTGGAAAAGAGTTCCGTGGCGCTGACGTTGCTCAGTCTGTCCGAGTTCCTGGTGTACGTGCTGGCGTCAGTGCTTGGCGACAACCTCAAGGGTGGTCTGATCTATGTCAACGTTGTCTCCTCCAGCTGTCTCGCTGTCATCTGCATTGTTTGGCCGTTCGTTGACATCGACTACCCCGTCATTCTTGCCATTTCACTCGGTTATTTCATACACATCATTAACCCTACACTCGTTTTCGCGGACATAATAGGCTACGCAGATAAACTTATTACTGACATTGGGAATTGGAATACAATATAATAGCAAAATTGAGAAAAAAAATCTGTAGCAGTCGTAACAACATGATTAGATCCTTGAGAAATTGTATTCATTTTATTTTTTTATTGAATTTTATTTTATGATTATTGTGTATTACCGCTACGTGTGCATGGCTGCGCCTGACAGCTTTTAATAAAGAAATATGATGACGATGATGATGATGATGATGACGACGACGACGACGACGATGATGTAACGTTACTGGCGAAATGCTAACAAAAATGCAGGTAAGTCATATAATGCCTAAGGCAACAAGGCACGTGTCTTCGTGTCTAGCCGTCTTCTAATTTTATTGCTCATTTCCAGAGGTAGGCCTATACCTCACCCTAAAAGTAACTCAATCTGCTGATTGCACAAAACAGCCAGTTTTCACATGAGTCTTGCCGCTGCAGTGCAATCGTTCCACCAGTTTTTTGTTTCATTTTACGGTCTTGGCATCATCCCGGTGTTGCTGTGTCTCAATCACATGCACGCTATTCCTGTTGACACAGCAATGGGAGGTTTTCTCGGTCTGAACATCGTCTACACGTACGCAGCGTCCGGCGAGGTGACCGGTCAGCACCTGGACACAGCGTGGCCGTGCACCAACCTCTGGTCGGGCTTCGGCATTCTCTTCAGTCCCGTCTTCTCAGGTATAGTGTTGACCGGTAGTTAACATTTCTTTAAAGTTTCAATACGTGTCTTTCTTTTTATTTGTTTTATACATATGTGCTGTTTACGGTTATGTTCGCTGAAGAGGGAATTCCATCATATTCAGAGGAAACGCTGCCGTCATTGACACATTGACAATTTGCATGAGCCGTATCGCATCTTCACGTAGGTGAGTAAATAGTCAATTAATATAGCGCATAGTCATAATATCTCTAATGCGCTCGATAGCCTACGTTGTGTTTACTTCATTGGCAAATTTTAGTGCGACTTATTGATTATCCAGTATGAGGGGGGTAACTTTTCGGGCACCCTGTATGCCTTTGCTGTTCCAAGTCTGATAATTTCAGGAGCCGTTTTCGAGCTGAACAAATCGTACGATCAAGTGTTTTTCGTCATCGGCGGCGTCTACGTGGTAGACGCGCTCGTGTTCGGTGCGGCGGCCGTGCTCCAGAGCATCCAGCAGGAGCGGCAGCGACGGCGCTACTCGGCGGCCGATGGTTTCACCGCTCGGGGTAGCGCAAGACTTCAGACGTCCGCCGACGTTCATCTGGGCGGCGTCGCCACCGCCAACGCGTCAGCTGTGTCGGACGCGACGCCAGTTTCAAACTACGGAGCAGTTACCGCGTTCGGGCGGCGTTCTATCGGAGACGGAAAAGAGGACAATAATTGCGAACCTCGCAACCAGACGGAAACGACAGCAGCGCCGTCTGTTGAGTGATCGCCGACTGCGAAGGAGATGGCGCGCCGAAATTGCTTAATCATTCACGTCGTGCAGTCTTTACTTCTTTCTGTTTCTGTCGTTCTGTTTACGCCGTTGTGGCTGAGTCGTGTCGTGTAATCTTCGAGTGGCAGACACGTTAAGTGGCCGGAAACAGCCTTCATTATGTTGCCATGGTGTCACTCACGACTCGATCACGAGCAAACAGCATTGCCGAATGCACAGCGTTTCACGCGAGCATCTATCTATCATGGTTTATGATTTGTGAGTGGCCAATTAACGTATCAAGTACAACTCGATGACGCGCATAACGATCATAAAAAGTTTAAATACAATGTCGTCATTCGTCACCATTCAAATGCATTGCGATATATATAGGCTAAATGTGTCGCGTTGCATTTTATTTTTTACTGATCCAATTGCAGCTTTTTACCAACAGACATGACACAGAATCAAAGCAATAAAGAAAGGAAAACAGTAAAAAGTACCTGTGATAACAATAATGCTATTAATGATGTTGATGATCGTGATAATTAAAAGTAAAATAACAAGCGACGTAGTGAAATATGAGGTGCAGTCGACCGAGGAAACATGCTAAATCCCTAGGAAGAATAACGGACAGAAAATGCCTCTGGGGGCGGACTGGGCCCCCGGCAACATGGCACTTGCCAGGTGTGCCGGTTGGTCCGCCGTCTTGGTGGGCCGCCATTCGCCATGTCAAACGTTGAAGGAGGAAGTAGAACGGAGAGGGGGCCCAGTGCCCTTAGCTAGGGATGAGGGGGGTTCTACTCGGATAAATTATTTGTAGGGGCCTCCGAGTTCCTACTTACGCCGGTCTGTCTAATTAGCCAGGACCGGTTTGAAGAGCCAGTCCACCCCTAAATGCCTCCGTCGATCAGTGGCGGTTTCTAGCCTAGAAAATAAGGGGACCTGACGCCCCGCCGCGAAGGCCTCAGCTGTGCCTACAGTGTAGTCCAGGGTGGTGGATGCAGGAGTTTCCCAACGAGGCGTTGAGTCAGGAGTCATAATTACTGTACAGATTTTAATGTTTTCTTGCATGTAAAAAATATGGATTTAATTGGAGAGGGGCAGCGCTGATATAGGACACTATACCTGCCGTTAACTGATCGAGTACAGACTGTATGGCAGAAGCGGGCCTTGGTTCATCAATAGCTGCTAAAGAACGCATTTAATCACGAGCAGTATTTAACCCTAGGCCGCAATGGAATTTGGACGACGTTCTCAACTTCTCCGGCAACAGAGTAAGGGGCAAATTAATTACACTGCTGTAACTTTTGAACCGTTGTTGATATTAATACGAATTTTTGGCACCTGATGCACGAAAACTTTATCTAAAGGAACATTCACTCGAATTATTACGTGACTTCCACATCATTTATGATTCACCGGAAATGCGAATTTTTTTGCGAAAACTGACACTACTATAATATAGTCTATAGCAGCGTTTTAGTCACCAGTGTGGAATTTTATAGCACGGTTAACATTGCCTTGTTCACGCCCGACTACAGTCGTATTATCGGATCGTATGTGACACCGTCTTGGGCCTATGGTATCCAAATTTTCGGACAATAACCGGAAGTAGTAATAACATAGCACCATCTATGAACTGCATCTTCGTCCCCAATACAAAAAAAGATTCTCTATCACTCCATACACACAACATATCAATCGACAATGGGTGACAGCATTTTCTACCTTTAAATTCAACATGGTGGCTGAACCGGAAGTACTTAAAACTTCGCTAATAATATAGATGGAAACGTCGTTCCAAAGCCGAAATGCAGACACAAAGCAAGCCGCATACACACGACCTCGATCGACAGAGGGTGACACCATCTTCTGTCGAATATTCAAAATGGCGGACAGTGACCGGAAGTGGTGTGATAACTTAGCTATTTTTTAAAATATTGTCGTCGTTCCAAATCCAAAATAGGCTTATAAACCAAGCTATGCACATATGGCCTAGAACGCCAGTGGGCGACAGTAACTTCTACCGTTAAAGCAAACTACTTCCGGTTTGCTCCCATCATGATCAGTTTGATGCAAATCCAGTTGTCGCACACTGTTGTCGCACATACCGTGGGATTTATCATGTGCGGAATCTGTAAAATAGGTTTTTTTACATGGAACAGGCTGCAAAACAGTAATTGTCCGCATTTCATTGTCATGAAAAGACAAGACAATATGTTGGCATTCAAATTCACCAGAATTGAACCCTTGGATTACCATATCAGGGGAAAATCCATCTGTCCAGTATACAGGGTGGCCCAAAAAACTGAGCCACTTCCAAATTATCAAAAAGCGTATTAAATCGTATAAAAGTGTGCCAATGACATTGATTTCTTCGATTTCTTCTTCGATCATAAGCACTAGAATTTTTTCATTGGTGTTAAATATTCTCTGAGTGACCTACTTTGTGACGTCAATAACTATATGCCTTACCAACAAAGTAATGATAGGCTTCACATGCGGTAAATAATGTCAACGCTCCTACTGGCATATCGGTATAGCTCTCCTTTAGCAAGATGTCATTCCTAAACCATTTTTAGGTGGAGATCTGTGTAAAAATGTATTTGATTTCCATTCTTTTTTCTGGTTGTCATTCCTGGTTGATTTTTACATATATTGCAGCTTCAAACACTGATAACGTCACAAAATAGATCACACATAGAACATATAATACAAACTAATTCTAATATTCTTGTGCTTATTTTATACTTAAAATTGATGAAAAATATAGCTTCACTGACGGTTTCAATACAATTTAATTATGCTTTTTGATAGCGGCTTAATTTTTGGGCCAACATGCATTATACAAGTAGGCCTACAATCTTTTTCTGTTTTTGTTTTTGTCATCCTTAACTTAACGCTATTATACTAATGAACAGCGAACAAATAACCTGCTTACAAGTTACTTACAATTTACAACAAGTTACATACAAAACCTTACAAATTGGCCCCATAACTATAACATTTGATTTTGAGGGAGCGCACAAAATTTCGGCATGAAAGCTCCTTCGATTCGAGGGACCATAGTCTCTCCAACTGAACTCTATAAATAGTAGTTCAGGCCATCTATATTCTTTGGTGCAGAGGTCTAATTTAATATTCTATGCTAAATTTGGTCTATATTTCGTAATATTTCGTTCAGATGCAATAACGGTGATTATATTAAGTGTAGTTAGTTTACATTGGAGATGATGTGTTCACAGCAAGAGAAATATTTGCTTCAAGACGCTGTGAAAACAATGATGGCACAGATATGCAAAGTTGGAGTTACATATCAAAGTGAATTGCACATTGAAGGAACTGTTGTTGTCACTGCAGATCAACAGAAAGTCATAGTTATTCACTTTGACGATCATTTGCCATTGCAGTCTACAGCGCAGCCCACTCAAACTGACAACAGCTGTGTTAACACCACCCCATCTCAAGATGCTGCCGTCAGTGATGGTTGTAGATTTGGGACTGGAGATGTCTCGAATTTGGCAACCAATAGACCATGTGGGATTACGTCACCAGGTTCGTATCAGGCAGCTAAGTCTGGGTGGTATGAAGGCTCTTCCTCATCGAAGATGATGAATTCGCTAACTGAATTAGACGACGCTTGGAATGATCGCGCTGCTATTGAACTGGACTCTGAACCTGATGATGCCGATTCACGATCGGTTAACACTCCTAATTATGGAGATAATAACAGCAGCTTTGGTCATGGTGATTCCATTGACGATGTGGCACTGATCCAAGAGTGCCAAACGTCTGCTAACGAACGTAAAGTTAGACGCATTAAAGACGGAAAGAATGTGATCGTTATTGAGGACAACGATTTGTTCAGATCGGCTCGAACCCTACATGAAACTGTCGGAGAGTGTACAAGTGCGGAACTGAAACAACTTTCGGGAAGAAGCTCAACATTTTCGATCGCTGACTGTGAGAGTGTTGGAGATACAGCTGACCTGAGGTCGTTGAGTAACGACTGCACTCAAGAAGTTGAGGCAGACATCAGTGGATTGCGTTCAGCTGTCCTTGCCTGTGAAATCTGTGGTTGGCACGCACGTACGTCCAGTAATCTTGAATCTCATCTTGTGTCACAGCACGATGTTACCGAAAGCGAAAGATTGGGGCACTGTATCAAAACTGTGTCGTGTCCGGTGTGCAGCAAGAGATTTCGTTTTCGTACACAGCTCAGCAAACATATGGCAGTGCACAGTGCAAGAGTTGTTGATCGTCCATATCGATGTCAAATTTGTCGTAACTCGTATCGTTATGCACAAAGCCTTGCACTTCATTTAAGTGTGCATGATAAAAGTTTAATTAAGGGTCGCAGACTTAATTGTACACTGTGTTGCAAGACTTATCCAAATAAAATGCTATTTCAGAAACATATTATGTATATGCATGAAAGGGTGAATAGGAAATAAATTTGATAATTCATATATGCAGTGCATTTTATGAATGGTATAGTATGTATTGCTTGATAATAAGAATGTGTATGGTGTATGCATTCATTCTATAATCTGTGATACTGACATTTAGATAGTATTGCTATTAAAATCTATTCAGTGATGCAATGCCAAACTTGTACATGTAGTAGAGGTGCAGTGCAGCATTTAGTAGTAGAAGTCCAGGGTCCCATCATGGAATTATTGTTTTGTTATTGTGGAATATAAAACATGACAATGCATATTTACAAATTGTACAAAGCACTGAAAGCAAGCCTATCTCTTGCTTGTCTGTTTAAGAACTGAATAGGAATTATAATGTATGTACACTAAATTTGGTAAAACTGCATGCAGTTTTTTGTGCAAGATTAATCGTCAGGACCAAGTTGGTGTAACCCTCTGAGTGCAACGGTCAGAATTTTTGTTTATGTGGTTGTACTAAAG
>Ga0056115_1001139_pt1 | contig 12264 bp, 5 predicted proteins | sample WorMetOlspDAHAB1_FD_77007 | JGI IMG/M metagenome (GOLD analysis project Ga0056115, IMG submission 77007) | Marine gutless worms symbiont microbial communities from Max Planck institute for Marine Microbiology, Germany - Olavius sp. DAHAB.1 ... | reverse complement strand
GCAACAACATTGGCCACATCAACCTGTTATTACTGTGACTCGTGATCACCTATGGCAGGTACACCATCCACGTATTTATCCAGACCACTCAGCCTGGCCACCCCTCCGTGGGTAGGAGCATTCCGCCACGGTTTTCTGCCACCGCTGGGAAAGAAACGGCGAGATCCACGTACCGAGGGCTTGTTAACAAAACTGCTGGCAAAGCAAACACAAACTGTCAACAGGATATCAGAGTAATCTATCGCAAGACTGAACGTTAAATGAGAACATCTGTTCAACATCATTATCTTACACTCGCATCGTTATGTCTACAGAAGCGACATAAGGAAAAGAACCAGGAACAATGCTACTCGTCTGTATAGCCCAAACTCCATTACTTCAACTTTACGAACACATATCGTGTCTGCTAGTCGACGTCCAAATTCCACTAAATCAACGCAAGACGAGCGCTTAAAAACGCTCGACAATCGCCCTCGTCAAAGACACGGTTCAACTTTTCTTTGACTTGCAGTGTGCACACAAGTCTGCAAGAAGTCAAGCTAATGGAATCTGGATTTACACGTTGGCTCAAATTAAAATATCCACCCGACGAATTGCAACTTCTCGACAATCGTACACGGCCTTACACCCAAATTTCCGGATTTAAACGGGAAAAACGCCTCTACGATTCTGACATTTAAAAAACGTTATATTTTTTTGCCGAAATTGCGGCTATATTAATTAATATTCGATGCCGTTTTGTAAATTGTGCTCATAATAATCAACATCAACTTGCAAAGTTGATTGTAATGAAACAAGCAGTGAGGATCTCTCCATATTAGTTAAGACCTTTAAGCATAAAAGCTCACTCGCATGTTGAGAATTTACTTTCTCGCCAGTGGGGTATTTTAATCTGAGCCACTCCTGTAACAGACAATACGATTAACACTCACTGACAACATAAACTAGTGCAAATATCAATATCTAACCAAAAAACCAAAATCCAATCCTAATGTAATCCTAACCCTAACCCTATTGCTAAATAGTATGCAATTCAACTAAATGTAGTCACATGTCCTACGTATCAAGAGACACTTATGCAAGGCAATGTTATTGCACTATTTTTTTTACAAATTTCAGTTCTAATTTTCCTATCCCTTACACTACATGCATAGCAGCAAGCATCACTCCTACTCACGGAAACATTTGTTTCGCTTAAATATGTACACGACTCACGATAAAGTGAAACAAAATATTGAACAAAAAAACTACAGAATTCTCTTTAAGTTAGTGATAAAGCAAAACAAGGTTTCTCAGAAGCAACTATGCAATGCCCAAGCCAAAACAGCATGCAGCCGGTGACATTGTGGAAGGGAGGCACAGTGTGACTGGCGAACCTAAAGAAACTGGACAAAGACTGCTTACGGCACACACGATAGATCTCGGCCTTGTGCCGCTTCATGTGTACACAAAGCACTGTGTAGTTACGAGTTGAGCACTGGGCCTACTGAAGGCCTGAACTTGCCATCCCCAACCGTGATAGCCAACAAGAACAACATCAATCATCGTCACATGAACCAGAGAATGTCATCTACTGCTAACGGACCATACAGGCATACAGGCTCAACAACAAGATTACACAGACAGACAAGCACATTCGGTACATGAAACTAACCTAAAATATTTACACCGAGACAGAGTTGTAGGTACAACTGTGTGCAACAGCTTCTAATAAAGACAACAATAGGTGTACTGCACCACAAATAACAAACGTCAGCCTACAACGACAAACAATATGTGTAATATATGTGACAGTGAACAATGTGTATATGTACCCCGTTAGACCTTCCCACTTTTGTATATGCTGCAATTTCAACACAGGTATTTCAACAGCGTCCTGGAAAAACTGAAAGAAACTGCTAAAACGAGCTTTTATACGACGAAGTTGCAATTACCAGCAGCAAACCAATAGCACTGACTAATCCAAAGCTGCATGCATTGTATCAATATCGTCCTGTGTCAAGCATGAAATACTGCAAAATCAAACAAAAAGTACATGCCACATTCCAGAGCTGCAATTTCTGCCAGATTAGTAAAACACCGGTCATTTTATCAGAATATTCACAAAATACTTGCTTAAAGTAATTAGTTAACAATGAAAGTTTTAGAGCCGACAATTACGATTAAGTTGCATCGAAGGTAAACTGACAAGAGAGAGAATTATGGAGTGCAATAGTGTCTTGTTAACAGACCATTTCTCCATCATGGTAACAGCAGACATTAGAAACTGAATGACTGAACCAAAAAATCTGAACTACTGAAATACAAGAGCTTGTGATACTGCTAGAAAGGTTGGGACTAAATGGCACTCTGGGGACAATCGGGCGAAGTTTTGTATGTAAAAAAGTTAATCGTACTGCAAAGTTGGGCCAACATAGCTTCTGAATCGTCAACCAGTTATCAGACGCCAAAGCGCCAGGAAAGCACTACTCCCGATCAATGGCATACAACAGACGGGCAGAGTAAGTTCTCACAGGACTGCAAAGTCATCATAAAAATTCGTCTCCATTACCATCATCAGCCAGCAACAATAAAACCAATGTATGCGACAAAGGACGAGCACAAAACCGGCTCGTATACTGATGATACGCCAGTCAAAATGAATAATGCTATGCTTCTACAAATTAGACGCAATACATGATGTCTGGAAATAAAAAATGCAACTGCTATCTAATGCAGCAGCCGTCTGCAGATCACAGTGTGATATCGAAATCATATGAAACAGTATGGCCTCTCTTAATCATACGTTACAACAGTAAAAATAACTGCGATTAGTACAGAAAGTTAATGTGTACAGAACGAGCCAACCATTTCACTGGTTTTTCTGCGGCTTAATATACAAATGATTGCCGGTCCTACTTCATGGAACCCTTTACCTGATCGTCTCCGCGATCTGAAAATGGGTATCATATATATCATATCATATTCAGATTCAACGGGAACCTACTACTTAACACGGAATTGTTTGCAAGTTGTTAAACATATCAGATGCAGTAGAGATGCTTCGTGATTCTATGTAAATTCATGAATGACATTGTCAGCATACACAAGTGGTACTGACTTACCAAACTGAACCGCTTACTGGACAATTTGCCAAAAACCAACTTGCGGTCAGCCAAGTGGCGGACTGGTCAATTCACGGACTGGTTAACTCGCCACCAGCGAATTCGTAAATATAACGTTTGGAGCTATTATTTTTTCCAAATTTTACGTCAACCATTTCGGCGAGTTGTCCAGTTACCACTGAACGCAGATCGTAGGCCAATATAAGGCTACAAGGTGTTCTATCCTAGTATGCAACATACGCTTAACACGTCCAGCAAGCTTAAGCCAACAAGGTCATAACCAACTTATTATAAACTCATCATTCACAATCCAGAATATGGCATTAGTGAAAATATGTCTAACAGAAACGGTAACCAACCATCAAAAATGATACTATTAACAATCTCGATGCATCAACTGCCAATAAACGGCAAATATCTCACCTCCTTCACACATGACCATGCATACTACATCTCCGCTCATCAACTACTATACCATATCTTCAAGTGTTGTAGAACTCCAGTATAGCCGTATATTTTATTCGTTTATGTGTGTTTAACTGAAACTAACTCCAAACAGTCAATAAGTCCAAATTCATCAGTCTTAAACCAGCCAGACAAAACTGAAGATTAGCTAGACTTTACTGATTACAAACAATAACAATGGCTCTGCTACCAGTGAAAAAATCTGTCAGTATTCATAGTATTAATAGATGAAGACTAATGCAAATACTAACAACAGTATTACAAAAGAATATCCAGAAGAAACAACAGGCAGATAGAGGCATCCTGCACTAAAATACACTAAAACTTCAAGCATACATAGGATTTCTTACAGCATCACAACTTCACAAACACTTAATATGAAAACAGCAAATGCAGAGACACAAGACCATATATATATTTCTATGGTGTGCGACTCTACGTAAAATCCTGCGATAAATCCCTGACTACTTCAGGATGTTGCCAAAGCAACCTAAAGAAGAGTTAGCACACTGGTTGGCGGCATCGCTTGGTGGCTAGGACGTAGGTCTGACTGGTGGGCTTTGCCTGCCGTGCACCCGATCAGTGGATGACAGGCTACCACTTTGGGGATGAACTGTCCTCCATGGAAAAAGGAAAGGAAGTGGGACTTGTATAGCGCCTATCGTCATTATAACTCGACCACTAAGCGCTCAGATGTTGATCACACAGAGTTACCTGCAAATACACCACATCTGCCATGGGTCAGCCAACTCAGCTTTCCATCCTTCCAGGGTCGGTAAATAAGTAGTAATCCATGTAATTACATGAATAACGGGGCTAGAGACCACACCGGAAACTTGGTCTGCATATGGCTGCAGGGTCAAAGGTCAAAGTCAGTGTGTGTGTCTGTGTGTGTGTGTGGGAATGGGCTGTGGCCTAGGTTGAACGCTGGCCCGTCTGTGACGCACAGCACCGATGCAGCTGCAGATGTGGCTTCCAGGCTATATAAGTGCATTGGACTTTCTGCTTTTATCTAGCAACATAGCCGAAAATGCACCGATAAAAATCCCATGGTGCAAACGGGAGACACTGGTATTTTGCAATACTGTGAGGCTTCGAGGCATACAGCCAGTTAATGATGGTCGCGGAAGACGTTTTTATACGAGCAGTGGCGGCACAGCACAGTACGAATCTGTGTTTATATGCACTAACGAGATTTACCTACTTACTTATTTACTTACTTATTCAAAGTGGCATTGAACCGCGTCAACATCCAGATCTAGTCATTCAGTTATTCTGCAACAACAATCTGGAACAAACTATCCGCAGACATTCTATTCAATTACAGCGAATCCGGCTTCAGATCACGCTTAAAGATGCTTCTGTTTAATAATCGGTTTTATTCCTCCTAATTGACTCCTTCTCCAGAACACGTGAAGCTAAGCTATATAAATTTAGATTACTATTATTATTATTATTATTATTGTTATAAGTACTACGAGCTATGTTGCTTTTAACAGGTTCTAAGGATTTGACTAATCATGACATCAAAAGTGAAGGAGATGAGAGTTTTGGCATGTAAACATGTACAATTTTACGCCTGAAAAGCTGCAATGCAAACATCTTTATTCTGCCCCCACTTAAGATGTTGGTTATGTGAAGATATTTTTAAAAAATCCTAATTTGACAAAAAACCTGCGAGGGACATTTTGTGGTTGAAGAGAAATATAAACGATGTACGAGAACATAAAATAAACACAAAAAACTTGCAGTGGCAGCTGAGAGGCAAACGCTCACTACGGGTCTACTGCCCATAAATTACCACGTCATGCATTGAACTACGGAAAATCGTTCAAACAGCTTAGCTGAACCAAGTCAGAAAAAAACGAAGTTGTGATATATTTCGATATAATTAGCATGTTATGTTCAGTATATCAGCAATCCACAGACACCGGTAACTGATGAAATTTAGAATTAACTGCATGATTTTTCAACATATCGATTATAAGCTAACTGAGCAACGAAATGATAATTTTTGGACTAACATTCCTCCTACTCCAACCATTACATCATCGGTGATGTCACCAGCAATTATCCTAACACCTGCAAGCAACAAACTTTACCACAGAGTTTTTCAATACTCAATACGTTAACTATCTAAACATAACCGCCCTCCGTTCACACGTCAATTCCTAGACATATCTGGCTCAAAGTATAATTATTGTAAAACATCACGCAACATGATCACATAGTCTTTCAATGCAAACCACGATGACTATATTCAAAATAATCAAAATCTTAACAATTCCAACGCCAGAACTCGGAACTTAAGTAGCACATCATAAGAAACCACTGCAAGCAGTTACAATGGGCAGACTATACCAGCAAAGTTCCCGCCTCCCCACAGGCAAACTGGACCATATGGCGGTGCTGATCTCGGCAGAGACCACCTACACGGGGCCACTGTGTCGAATGGTGCGACTGTTTACCACTCCAAGCTTACACTGGATGCAAATCGCATTGCTCAATGACAGAGCATGGCTGGCCTGCTCGTCAGTACAGCGGCTGGGACTCGACCCACGATCTAACCGGCACTACGCCACCGAGCCACACCAGACTACATCTGCGGGAGCCGAATCTACATCGTCCAATTCAAGGCAGACACAAGCTCACTTCCAGTTATATGCCTGACTTGATAGAAAACAGAACAGTTTAACTAGGACAGATAAGCTAGGACATGCGATAGAGCCACAGCACAAACTTTTGCTTCAGTCCACTATCACCTTTATGAATTCCAAATATTCAATGGTATCGTAGAAAAACACGCAAGTGGTTAAATCCCGGTGAAAAGTCTCCACGCATGTAAAATATTACACTGCATTAAAATTCAAAGAGGAGAGTATTGGCACTAAACCGCACTTGCATGTATAACCGTCCGTATCCACGATTCAAATGCATTTTATACCGATAATAATAACAATAATGAATCATACTGCAATAAATTACTTACCACATGCAAACTCTGGCACAAATTACAGTTCATTTAACTGAAAATTAGCAATGATCGGCTTCAGATATGATCGTCCTAACTTGTGTCGGTTCTTACAATTTGCTGCCATTCACTGCTTACATCGGTAAAAGAAAATTTTCGCGAAAAAAAAACATTGGGCACAATATGGTGCTTCTGGTCGGTACAATTTACACTACTCACTGCAATTTTCCCTGTCACTAAATTACGAGTAAAAGTTTCTTAACTGTAAAAATTACCAAGAAACTCCCCGCTTGGCCCATATGGCGGCCGATATCTGACCCTCAGCCGGGCACCAGCCAAAGCCGCAAGATCACGGACACGGGGCAGGTGTGAGGCACGGTGTGCCCGTTTACTCCCACAGCTTACCCTGCTGTACCAAATTATACTGCTCGGTGACAAGTATCCGTCAACGACTTGCCCAAGTTTGCATTCACTCGACTGTGCAGCGGCTGGGATTGAACCCGCGATCTCTAATCGCAAGTACAACGCCGTGATCACTACTCCATGTAAGACGGTAAAAGTTTTGCAAACACACACGCACAAAAGTGCAGCATGGAACGAAACAGAAAAACAGTCACAGCAACGATACAGTAGGTGATCATATAGATACAATATTTAGTTCTATCAACAACGATTTCTCATAAAAATGTAAAACTATGCATTGATACAGCGTGGCATCGGCAACCTAATGGCACAATACGGCATGAACCAAGTACTTTGCATGAACTTACTGATAAAGTATTATTTAAATATAAATTTAAAAAACTACAATATCCTAAACACTAGAGTGCTGCTATTTATATAAGACAGCGACAAGTGGACGGAAATATCAAGAATATACGACTGGACTGGTTCGGAACACAAGTGAAACATAATAACGTACAAAAACACACATAACAAAAGTGCGCATAAACGCATGCCGCAAAACAGGTCCACTCGGTCGTATCTGCCACAAATCGGCTTTGGAAAATTTGTCGGATTAACAAACGCTGGCCCCTTGCGGAGGTGTGATATGTTCATTGCGGAGAATTATGCATATACACTGGCCGGACATCATCAGTAACGAGGAACTGTGGAGAAAAACAGAGCAGGAGCCAGTGCGGACGTGGCCTGGGCATAATCTGAAAAGGTGCGATGACAGCATTGCCAAGCAAGCACTCCAGCGGATGTCACACGGCCACAGAGGAAGAGCAACCAGGAGCACCTGGAGTGATTCCGGTCTACCCACGACTTCCTCCACACTGCAGTGCTCTCTTCAAACCAGGTGAGTGAGATAGTAGAGTTTAACGCCCCACTCTGATACATTATAGGTCATAGTCATTTCGGAATTCAGACCAGGTAAATTTGGAAGAGGACAAACAAAGAATACCTGGAAAGATCTGGAAAAGGAGATGTGGACAGCAAAATACAAGTACAGGTAGAAGAAGATGGAGGCGGCAGCACAGGAAACAGCTGAAGATGGACAAGAGTGGTCTGTGTTCCATCCACTGGGAGCGACAAGGCTTAAGTGGTGCATTATTGTGTTTAATACAGCAGCCGGTTATGCGATCAAATTACCAGAACATATTGAACGAAACGGCAAAACTAAACCTCACAAACACTTACGCCAGTTCACAGCTTCGTCCAGTTTTGTTGAGTCAACCCGATTCCAACTTACCCATTAAACAACCAGGTCAGGTTTGGTGGAATAACGAGTAATAAATATTAAATTGACAGGTTTGTAACAAACGGGGTTTTTTTGGAGGGGGGAGGTTAAGCAACTGGCGGTTTGGACAGTATTATTATTATATTATTAGTATTTTAGCAGGGATTAGAGTGACACGTAAAAGGCTACATTTCGACCCAGGGGACAAATTTGTTCTGTACAATGACGGCGTATTAGCAAATAAACGAATTACGAAATACGGCGGATTAACGAGTGGCGGGTAAACGAGAGTGGACCTGTTCACAGGAAAGACTTGTGGGTTTTTACAGTGAGTGAGTGACAACGACAACGGACAGTTGTAAAAATGGTGCAACGACATTGTCTAGAACGAATTTCTCCGGATACGTAGGACTTGCGACGATGACCATAGCTAATAGAATGCTGCTTAGTAGTGGGGTTACGGCAATCGCTATAATTATGGTTAGATTGGCCAGCGGACATGCACACGTATTCATAATACTTTCTGTTGTCATTGCCACTCGCCCTTACACAGTACACAAAAAAGTCTGAAAAAAATTTACCTACACACTGCCGGCCGTCCGTCCGGTCAGTCTAATGGCGACTACTGCGGCTGGATGAGTATTCGCGCTCGGACCCGCCACCGCGATGACGTTCGGATTCATACCGCCTCGAGTCGGTGGAAATGCGGCCAACTCGGTCGCGGTCGTAAGAGTCGCGCTCACGGCTGCGGTCCCGGCTGCGCTCGTGGATGATCGGTGGTGGCGGCTCCCGCTCGTGACTGCGCTCGCGCCCGTAGTCCGAGTGTCGGTCTCCGCCTCCGTGGAAGTCGTGCTCACGGCTACGCGACCGCTGCTGGCGCGAGCGCGACGTGCGTTCCACCGGGTCGCGATCTCGCGGTGACCTCGAGCGACGGTCGCGACCACCCGACGACCTACAACAACACACGGCGATGTCGAAACTTGAGTATTCACTCACATGTGGTTGGCGGCATGGCTCAGCTGTTAGACTGTCAGTCTTTGGCTGGTGGACTTTCCCTGATCTATGGTTGACATGAGACCACTTCCTTGGTAAAGTGTCTGCTATAGGTCAACCAATCAGGCCAACTCAGCCTTCCATCCCTTTGGGGTCGGTTATCCATGTAATTAGATGGATTATGAGGGGTGGAGACGTTAAATGGCAGACCTGGGCTGCGTGTGGCTGTTTGACCGCTAGGTCAAAGTGCCATGTGCGCGGGGCTTAGTCTATGGCCTATAGGCTGCACATCGTCTCTGTCTGTGATGCAAGGTGTCTCTGCAGCTGCAGTTTTCAGTGCTGTATAAGTGATGGGCCTTTATAGCTCACACTGCTCAAACAGACAGTCTTTAGCAACTGCAGTCCTGGCTCTCCGAGATCTGGCGGCAGATTGTCCCAGAGTCGCTGACCAATTTTTCCGTTAAATGTCGTTACTGAAAAAAAACGTTAATAAACGGTAATACCGCATCATATATACCGACCCCACGGTACCGTGAAATTTTCCAAGTCCCCACAGTTACCGCAGTATGACTGCTGTCCCCATTACCGTGTCATCCTCTAATGGACCACTGGACCTCACACTCTATGCATAAATCTTCGGCTAGTCAGTAACGGCTAACAAAACCACAAAGTACTTGGATCCGTAGGACTTGAGCTCGATGCCGTGCAGCGTGTCCTGGAGGGAGCTGATGAGGATACGGCAGCGGTCATCGTTGGCGATCTTACTCTGCTTGATCAATGACACGGCCGTCACCAGCGTCTCAATGGCACTTCCATAGTCACCTGCCGAGTTTCACAGCAGAACATACACGATTTATTATTAGTTATATTATATCATATACAAGAAAGTCAAGATTACGGCGACGTATGTGCGTGAAACGCAACAACGGCGCCAAAAATCTAAAAATCAAAAGTTAAAAAGCCTGGGCAAAGACAAATGTTTTCAGGTGGCGTTTAAAAGTGTCAACGGAATGAACTCAACGAAGTGGCGACGGCAGCTTGTTCCACGAGCGTGGAGCAGCCACAGCAAACGAGCGGCCACCAGGTGATGACGTGGTACGTGTCACTGCGACAGAGCCAGACGTGGCGGATCTGAGGCCTGCAGCTCTGGCGGTCGCTGCGGCAGACGGCGTGATAAGGTCGGACAGATAACGTGGTGCTTCGCTAAGCAGGCAATGGTACACAGTTATGCACAGCTTGTACTCAATACGCTGCTTATTATTACTATTTTTTAACCAGGGGAACCCCTGGTGGCTCAAAAATTACAAAGTGAGGTACAAAAATTTGTTTGGCGCAGCCCACTCTGGCTGGCCGTCATTAATAAAACCCATCGTGCAGCAAAACAGCGTTGAATCGTTGCACCACAACGGAAATCCATCGCTATTATTATTAAAGTTATATATTGCAGGCCAGGCAGTACAGCATAAATAAAAAGTAAAACCAAAACCAAAGTGAACGCTAAAATTACGAGTCGTGAGACGATGCTTGAAATAGTGTTTTGTGGTAGAAAAACGGACATGTCCAGGGACAGGGTTCCATATGGAAGGTCCGGCGACTGAGAACTCGTCCTACGGTCCTTGGTATGATGTAGTTTGTGCCACCGAAGGAGCGGAGTTGGCATTGTGACGGACCGCAGCTGACTGATGACGGACTTACTTGAAGTTTAATGGCACTTTCGGGACAACGAGGCTACATTGTGCTGACAAAATGTACGTAAAAACTGAAATTAAGCAGAGAGCAGTAAATTTTATGCGTTAAGAATACACAAAGTAACACCACTACAATAATCTTCAATCTGTTTACTGTGGGGATACCGGTTCGAAATAAAAGATTTCCAAACCAAGACCCACAAGGCAGCGTAGGAGTGGTTTTCTGACGCGGAAAGTAAGAACAGATGGCAGTAAGAAAGAAAAAATTTCTAGAGTGCAATCAAACATGGATTAACATTGCGCCTAGATCTGAATAATCATTAATCAAATAAAAATGTCTTCAGCGACAATCTGAAACAGCTGTACGACAAGTCTGGCGGTCGAGGTCCGTCAACATATTTCTCCGGACTCGAGATCCAGCTGCACAGAAGGCTCTGTCGCCGAAATTGGTCTGTGTCCGACTGACAAAAAACGTACGAGTGTTAGGCAGAGTCTTCTCGGACAGGCGTACAGCATCCGTCGGCAGCGTGCCCAAGACAACGCCTGGACGACCAGGACGGTGAACTTATACTCTAAATGTTAGGTTAGACAACAGAGCAAGTCATTACCAGAGCTCGCGTCCTGCACAGCACGCGATATTGCGCTGCTCGACACAGTCTTGTTCCGCTGAAGAATTTCTTCAAACTCCGCTTCGCTCAGACGCGATGGCGGTTCACGTCTGCACGTTTGACACAATACGAGAGTCAAAATTTGCCTCGAATAATTAGCAACCCGTCAGTCAATTGAAAACTGCATTCATTCATTTGCCCATTATTTCGTGTGATGGTTTTTACCTCACACTTCATAGTGTAACTAACGATCAGATACATTTTTAGTAATTTTTTCTCAGTTATTGTGCTCGGAAGGTAACCTTTGGTCTGGCATCGTGTGGGCAATTTGTCACTGACGGTTTCAGCCACCATCGGGCCCAACGACTTACGACAGAAATACGTGAGTCAGTAAGGCTTAACATCCCACCCGACACACAACAGGTCATTTTGCGGACAATTTGTACGGGCTACAAGCCCAACAACAGCGTCAAAGCTTTAAAGGTCTCTTTCAGATGGATCAATCGCGTGAAAATATTCTCTAAAATTCAGAACATGTACATCTATAGACGAAGACGCCTTATATGGTTAACACTAACAGACAGAACAAATTCCACGATTTGTCGAGACAATCATTCAGCATCAAAAAAATGGGAACAAAACGAAAATTCTTCATGTGTATCGCGTTTCTAAACGGTAATAATCCCATGAGGCGGCTAAAAATCGCATTAATAATTCGAGGGAAGAAACACATACCTTCCCCCCCCCCTGT
>Ga0056115_1001138_pt1 | contig 12266 bp, 9 predicted proteins | sample WorMetOlspDAHAB1_FD_77007 | JGI IMG/M metagenome (GOLD analysis project Ga0056115, IMG submission 77007) | Marine gutless worms symbiont microbial communities from Max Planck institute for Marine Microbiology, Germany - Olavius sp. DAHAB.1 ... | reverse complement strand
ATCGTCTTTGATGATTTTATTGCTCTCGCGTTCCAACGCGGGATCGGCGCGACGCGACCGGCGGGAGGGGTCTGTCGGTCCGTCGGAAGGACGTGCGACGGACACGCGAGGTCGTCGCGGGTGAGACGCGATGGTCGCGGAGGTCGCGCGCTCTCTCCCCTCTCTCCCTCCATCCCTTTTAGGGTTAGGGTTAAGGGTAGGTTATGGTTGGGATGTCGTACTATAGTACGGAATTGGGAGGACGTGGGGTACCAAAACGTCACACTTTGGGAACAAAACATTGGAACCATAACATCTCCCCGGGAAGGCGTTGGCGGGAAAAGTCCTTTGTCCTTGTAGCCGCAATCCCCTACTACTGCAAGTTGTCAGGCCACATACGGCGACAGTAAGACGTAAAACACAAAACACTGGGTAGCGCGCAACAGTAGCGTACCCATAGAGAAGGTTACGGGGGTTCAAACCCCCCCGCTCAATTGAAAGGTTGGAATTTTTTGTGAATTGTGTGTTCGCACAAGAATACTGCTCCAACTTATTAAATCCTACATTTTCTACAGTAAAACGTTAAAAATTGTACGCTAATTTAACATTTTGCTTCAGCCTCTGGAGGACTTCGTCCCCCACACCTCCTACCGGGGCTTTGCCCCTGGACTCCACTGGCCGTCCCCCCAGACCTCCTGGTTCGGCCCCTTTTTGAAAACTTCCTGGATCCACCCCTGTGAACCCTCTCCATAGTAAAATCCTGTGTACGCCTATGGCATGGCGGACATACACCATGCAGCAATGCAATAATATCTAGAATGCTGTAAAATGAGCGAAATTAAGCGTTGGCTTTTCGACTCCAAACTTTCACGGTTGACATCGGCGTCAAGAAGTGGCAACATTTATTCACAAAGCATACAACTATGGCGAGGATCGATCTGCCTTCACACCACTTTAGACTTTCCAGCCTTATTGTTGCAATGGTGCCTATGGCAATGATATGATGATCAGTCAACGTAACACATTACCTTAATCGTCGACCAGTCTTTCGCTGAAGCAGATGCTTCTCTGCCTTGCTTGGCTACAGTGCATCTAGAGCAACAGCCGGACATTTTCGCCGGCAAGTTCGCATACTGTGTCCAGTGATCGAATCTCTTGGCTGCTTGTCCAGCTCTGCTCACGCCATGCACACACATTATATAGGTGAACCATTTTAATAAAGTTCATTGCCTTTCATATTCGTTCATTGAAAACAGAGCGACAAAGCGCATCTCAAGTGTAGTTAGTATAACTGTCTTTGAAAATTATTCGTCGTCGTTAACGCGTTGTCAGCGAGGACTACAGCGTCACTCCGGAATGGCCTCTCGTGATGGCGGAACGCTATAGGTCGGCTGGAGAGTGATTATCCTGAAGCAGTTGGTCTACCGACCGGACGTGCGGACGACCGGGACGGCGCTTCCAGTCGGCACTGGGAAATAAATCTGTTGAGACAGAGGTCGGCCTGCAACTTCAAGGCCTGCTGAACTGGCGTATAGGCGACCGGACCGACAGGCCAGCCTGGCCTGTGGCAGAAAACTAATAACCGCATTTTAGACGGAGACTTAAGTAAAAATTTCTTTTATTTATATATTTTCTTTTTTTCTGATCTTCAAACATGATATTATCAGATGCGTTGATTTTACCCATATTGCAGCTTCAAACACAGCAAGTGATGACGTCACACATTAGGCCACCCACAGAATATTTAATACAGACTTATTATATTTTTGTACTCATTTTCTAGTCGAAATTGATGAAAAATATAGCCATAATGGCAGGTTTAAATACGATTTAACGATGATTAGTGACAGTGGTTTACTTTATTTGGGCCACCCTGTATAGCGTAACACTGACAGTGCTACTGTTCATACATTCAGCAACAATACATTTGAATCCATCTATATACGTCGTCGTCGTGTGCGTCAGAGCATCGGTACTACAAAAATTTGTGGTGTGACAGTAATGATGCACGTTTCCAGCCAAACGAAAGTTCTGCTATCACACAATCTTTCAGGAATAACGGTTATTACGGCAAGCCCACGATTACAAGGAAGACTAAATTAAAAGCACAGTAGGTAAAGGTGTCACAGTCAATGGAACTATAGGCTCATCTTCTGTCGGGGCCATTGTGTACAGCCACAGTCTGTGACGCGACGCCAGACCGACGGCTACCTTTCTATCTCGAAGCACTGCCGCTCTTTCGTTAGAACCAAATTATACTGCTTGGCGGCAGAGGAATGCAATCATACATGAGGGGAAATTGCCCAAGACCGAAGTGACAGCGCGCAATGAGTGACAGCCGCACCATGGATCTATTGATAGCAACTGTAGCATTCTAACAACTCCAGCAAATTAACAGGACTATGCAATCAAAACTAATTCTACGTCACATCATCGCCGGCGTTACACATTTTCAAAAGGCATTTGAAGACAGTCCTCTTCTCCAGGAGATTCCCCACCGCCGCATCGCAATAAATTGAACTATTGTCACCGTTGCACTTGCGTTACACGTCGTTAACTTTCTATATGTTCCGTGGCCTAGTATTTCATTACGTTTTATGCCACGTTAATCACATTTGTTTACGGTGATAACGAATTCGACAAACTTGTAAAGGTCTGAGTCGGACAGTGAATGACTGAGTCGGAGAGAGCTGACGTCTGTTTCGAGAGCAGACTCGACGTCGTTGTGCATTCCGACGGTAGTTGTGCCGCGCCACCCTGCGCCCAGCTCCGTGTTCCTCGGCTTCGCAAGACTTGCCTCGAAGCGCCGTCCGTTCTTCGGGAACGGCAGACCAGTCGTCGCTGGAAAATACTTTGAACTCGGTCTGGTGGCAGCAGACGAAAGTGCTTCTGTAGCAGCGCCCTTCGGGGAGATGTTATTGCGCATGACAGAATCCGCTACGACAAAGCGAGTCGATTTTGATGCCAGTTCTTCGAGTCTCATCTGCGTACATCGACAGTCATTATAGCCATAGGCCTAACAGACGTGACAACTACCAGAAAACTGAAAGTGCATTAGGCTACACATGGTACAATTATTTAGAAACGTTAGCATTACTTTTATACCGAGTAAACAAATTTTAGTAGTTCATTATTTTCGGAAACAAATCTACACACAGATGCCGAATTCATTCAGGTAAGTTCTTTCTTGTTTGGTTTCCTTTTCGTCGATTTTGCCACTGGACTGAAGATTTCACCCAGTGCTTGCAAGTGTGATTTTCACTCGCTTCCGTTTTTGTTGAGCTATAAAGCCAATAGTTCATATTTTGCCATATGTTGCAAATAATCAACAAGGCCTAGGTCTTTGTTAACAGATATTGCCCGACATTGCCTGTATTGCGTGCTGCATACATTACGACATTATTTGACAGATACAACTCTTGTGTTAGCATTATGGTTATTCGAAACGTGTGCGTTAGCCTAGTTTGCTTTCCGGATTTTCGGTCTCAGAAACAACTACGCGACAGGTGAAGTAATAATAACAACAATAATAATAATAGGCCTACGCATAGTGTGGAAGAATAGGCAGAGCGCCAAACTGTCACGTTATGGTATCAATATTTCGTAATAGTCAGTTAAGTATACATGCATAGTTTACTAGTCCTACCTATTTTGTTCTTATAAGATGAGCTAGGTGACCATAATATTTCTTCAGTGTACCGGTACCAATATGTACTAGTGATTAACACCGAACAACTGGGCTACAAACGGCTGCAGAAGTTTAGCTCACACGCACACACACACAAACCGGTGATGAATTAGTTATAACGCTTTTCAGCCCAGCCTCACAAACACAACGCTATACATTATATATACCGGTACTGTACAGTATGCACATCTCAGAGGCAACCTCTTTGAACTGAACAAGCATGCTGTCAAGTCTGACGTCGTTTCGTGACGAATCGGGCGTAGAACGGCGCAAATAGGCGAGGTAGTGACGCAAACGCCATGGTATGTACAACGGGCGACGGACAGGACCAGGGCTCGGCCATCGACCACCCCAGTGGTAAGACCCGCCGCTGCCTCGACTTCCGCCGCCGCCGCCACCGCTGTCCCCTGCACTGCCGCAGCTGCCGTGCATGTCGCAGTCCGACCACAGAAGGCGAACGCGATCACTGAACACTGCGCGAGCCATTCGCGCGACGTCATCGTCGTCGCCGGCTCCACGCAGGTCAACCGAAACCTGCAAGCGGTACATTTTAAAGGAATTTTTACAACTGCACAAACCTAATTAGTACTGCACATTGTGTATATAACTGCACACACAAAAATAATCATTGCCTGTTAAGTGCAAGACCGTGCACGTGACCTGCTTTACGCCCTGTTCACGGCGGCGTTCCACCGCTAAACGTTTCATGGTCTAATGAAATCTCACTACTGACGCCACGGATGTGTGGGCCTATGTGTTTTGTAGGATGTCAGTGTCAATGACAACAGTCGATTTATATAACGCAGATTCATGAAACATCTCTACTGCGCTGTGTTTCCTAAAACTGTCACAGATGAGTGTTGGGTCGCGGAGATGATCCAGTAAAAATGTCCACATAATCTGACGCCGACAAATGCCTAACCTCTGTCGTGTCGCCGTCCAGATATTCGGGTCTTCTTATGTTTGGCCTTGTATGCATTGATGTAAAATGTTTTTGTCTGTATATGTACTGTGTTGTTATTATTGTGCTATATATGGAGTAATAAATAATGAATAATGACAGGGAAACACTATGAACTGTTTGTGCTACGCCACAAACTTTCCAGTGCGGCTGGTGTGCTCTCAGTATCACAGCTCCGTCGGTCTGGAATTCTTTGGCAGATAATCTGCATGATCTGGCTTTTGGACTTAACAGTTTCAAGCATCAATTAAAGACAATCTTGTTTGCACACTATTAGGCACAACGTATCGAGCGAATTGGGGATATTATGACTATACGCGCTGTATAAATTTACTATTTACTTTCTTTAAGTATACTTACTATGAAAACGACACATTCTGAAAATTTGCTATAATTTATGAAAAAGTGACTCACCGAGGTTCTATGGTGTCATGTATACTCTCAGCAATTTATCGTTAGTCTGTCGTTACTAAACACTCTTGTCTGTTTTCGTTTCACTGCTACTGTCGTTATTTCGCGAGCAATAGCGAATCTAGCCTTTATTTCAATTATTTGACTGACCGGCGTCGACACGTCAGCGTCTTTTGCAACTGGTACCGTGTCGCGCTCGCACTTGCCACACGTCACCGATTGAAGCGCGTGCGTCGACGATGACGTCGATAAAGCAGTCGGGTCGCGCATGCGCAGAACGTGGTCGTCATGGTGGGTCACGTGACGCTCGAACACACTAGCGGCATCTTGCGACATCGAACGTTCGCTAAGACTGTCGGCGCAAATGTCGCCACCACAGTTGTCGCTGCGCTTCTCTTCTTTGCCATTTCCTGTTTCGCTCCTGTGACCTTTGCGACCGATGACGTCAGACAGAATACCGTTAAACATCCTACGCATGGACAAATAACAGCCAACTCGACCGGCAATATTGCACGATTCTGCGCATGCAAGTTTGCGGTCAAGTGACACTCCATCGTATACTGGCCTACTGCCAGTCTGTTCGCTTTATCTTTCAGCCAAATCAAAGTGTGCCGTCTGTTAAGTAATTCCGCAAAGTTAGGCTTTGACATACGTTGACGATGTTTACCTTGTGCTTTAGATTATGTGACCTTACCTGTAGTCAATCCACAGGTCAGGTGGGCATCATATAATGAGGGGATCGATGAAAAACCATCCTTGTTTAGAATATTTGCAGGTGATTTGTTTAAACTGTTAACGCTTTACATGTTAATAATTTACAAGTTGAGCTTACAAGACCGGATCAAACGGATTGCTGTAAACGACTGGATCTCGCTTCAACGCTCTGGTACAATGTTCTGTGCTGTGACCGTATTCAAACGAATGACTGCCGGACATTACCTGCATCATTACATTACAACTGCATCGTTCTACAGCATGGAATATGACTCGCTAAAACAAAACGAACATCAGCAGTGCCATTTATCAGTTTACGTTTCACAAAATGAAACAGAACTTAAGACTATGCAGTTAACTCAAACTGCAGAAACTTCGTGGAATATAGAGTAACTTGTATCTATGAAAGTGTGTGTACCCTGTTCAGGCTATCTCCAAGTTTTCTCTCTAAATTGCAAGTTGTTTCACCCGTTGCACGTGAAATTTTCCAGCTGAAAACAAAAGCACAGAGTTGAAATAGGCCTAATTCTGTTGCAGTTTTACGTATAGTCAACGTCGTAATAGGTTCATCAGTACAATAGTAACCTATATATCTGTACATGTCTTTTTCATCGATTCTTACCACCCTCGATCGTTGTACTTTTTACATACAAACATCGTGGTGAAATTACAACAGACTATATAGACTGCATGGTCACTGCGGCGCTGGGTTTTTTTGGAGAGGGAGGAGGGGGTAGGGTAAAAATTTGCGGCGGTTGGGATTTGGACCCCCTGGAAAACAAGAGACCCAAAACGCTGTTTTAAAAAGCTTGGGTCGAGTTTCGATCCCCTGGAATCTGCATGTGCACTTCATTCTTGTTTTCAGCACGTTTGGTGTACTTTCGCAAGAGGTCCAGAGAGGGTTGGGGATCGAGTGAAAAAAAATCCAGGCTCGCTCTCGCTCTCCGTGATTCCTCCCCCACCTCTACACTGGAGATTTTATTTTTACCCTATATGGGGCATTAGAATAGTATTACCTACATCTTGGGAAAAGGTTTAAAGTAAACGAAAATACTGCGATTTCATGTGAGCTAAAGTACCTTCATTGAAGATAACTCCAGTAACGTTAAGTATTATTTCATAGGACCTAATCAGTACCAAAAGATACTCAATAGTCTATCCTTGCGAGGCTACGTAATATGCGAACAGTCCGAATTAACGTGCTAGCAAGTAGCAACTATAGGGCCTACATCGCTGCAATTTTCAAATGCACTCACTGTTCGTTGAATAATGACCAGTGTTCGGTAGTGGATTTCCGATGCGATTGTCCACTTTGCCATGTTTCATCATTCTTTGCTGCCTGCACACATTCGCGAGTATAAAAGAAGACATTAAAGAAAGGATACTTAAGAGACAAGTCCGAGAATCGAATTTGTACAAAAAGCTACAACTCATAGGCTCCACTGTTTCCTCATTTTCCTCTTCTACACATGTTTCAGACCCCCACACTCCTGTTCCTTGTTTTACGTTTTTCTGTTTAATCCCTTCTCGCTCTAAATGACTCAATGACTCCCTTAATTCTGCACAATTTGCTGATTCGTGTATGCTCACTGGCCGACCAGTGGACCATTAATCCAACTGCCTATATTATCTCTTATATCAGCCTATGTAACGGCAGTATATTTCTCACCGCATAAAACTCCTATATATTGTCGTGTAATTATTATACATATTAATCTTTATTCCCAATGCATTGGTATACATACACATTATTATTACTATGTCAGTCTATTTACATCGGAGTTTTCAGTCACTTCGCAAGTGGCTTCTTGAAAGACTCCCGCAGCAGTGCTGCCTACACGATGAGTCCAGTCCACGGAATGCAACCATACCGGACCGAATATACAGTCCATTTCATCAGCAAACTGTCGCCCAATTTTCAAAACTCACTTAACATTTATAGTTAATAAACATCTGTGCATATCATATAGGCCTCAGCTGCAGCTACTGTGACACTGTTGCTGACACGAAACTAATATGAATCATATACATGATCGATTCAGTTTCTATCTCAATCCTTACAGCTGCTTGAGCGTTTACATGACGTCATAGCTGTCATGGCAACAACCGCGTCACTAACAATCTAAACAATAAATAAGTAACATATGTACTGAGCATGAAGGTTAGGTACGCCTATAGTTGCCTACACCATTAACTCTATGGCTGTGGCATAAAAATCACTAAAACAGCAAATATAATGTACGGTATGACGTTACTCTATGGCTAAATTATCATAGAGTGAGAATCTACTACTACTTGGTATAAAGGTATGGCCACGGTGTAAGAAGTCTTTTTACACCGTGGTATGGCCATAGAGTGTGGACGCGGCTCCGGCTAGGGTCTCACCAGTGGTCTCACCTGTCTCGATTCGATTTTCGCTTATTCTAAGTTATTATTAATACTGTTGCAAATTATTGTTACCATTTATTAATCAACTTAAATGGTCGTTACACTTGTTCCAAATTATACCGTTTGCCTTTCTCACTGGCCGAAATGACCTCAAACGAAATGTTTCAAGTTTCTTGTATTCTGGACAGATTGGTAATTAGCAGTACTTCCGGAAGTACATCGGATGAATGGCGTTGTTATGTGTTTTTCATGTATAGGGTTATAAGTTTTGCAGCGAAATCTACGTTCTGCAAAGGTATTGTTACTTAATGTCAAATACAGTTTAAGCTTTACGTGTTTTAGTTAGTGTGTGAACCGTAAAGTATCGAATATTTTTGCGGGGAAAGTATCAGTGCACCCGTAACATACCATACGATTGAAAATTGCGATGTTATTAATTGACAGAAACGCTAAAGTAAGCGTCGGCGTGTAGCCCGTGTGTCTTGCTAAGACGCCATGACTGAAACTAAAGAATGTTACTAAGAAAACCTATGGGGTAACAGTTTACTTTAGGTGCGCCACCATAGATCTGTCGCTTATTCAGCAGAACTTGTTCTGCTGAATAAGCATAAGATCTATGGTGGCGCACCTAAAGTAAACTGATACCGCAATGACTCACTACTGACTACAGACATCACAGCTTGCGCATTATGTACTGTGAATGTGAACTTGCCACTGTGATAACTTACAACAACTTTACTTACGTAGTTTCAGTGTTTTTCATTTTCTTAACAGTTGATAAAAATTTATAATATCACTTGCATGCAGCACATTATTAATAGATTTCTTCTTTCATCAGTCCCTCGTAATACGTCATTCCCGGATGCCAGGGTTTCCTGGGAATGAGAACTGCCATTCCTGTATTCCCGGGAATAAAAAACATGTCCGGGAATGGAAACACTAGTCTAGTGTAATGCATCATTGGCAAGGTTTTTAGCTGAAGATTAGATTTTCCCCAGAGGGCCACAAGAACAAGATGAGACATTGCGTCAAATTTGGTGTATTCTAGCTTGCTGCTTGACTAAATTTTGATACTTTTGGATAGGCTGTATCAGCATACTTTCTAAAAGAACACATATGTTCATATTTTCATATGCCTTCACTTTCATAAAGTTAACTGGTTTAAATAGCAGCAGCAGAAACTGAAAGAGCCATTTTTGTTTAGTACACATTCAGAGTGATGTGTTTTCATTCAGTAATGTGCAGGTAACTTTTTTCTTCATTGATTAACATTGATTGGTGATGTTTTGTGGTACATATACCAGTGTCTTATGCACACATTCTTACATCAGTCCCAAAGTTGGTCAGATTACTATTTAGGGCTGCAGTGTCTGGCAGACAGTGCCGGATTAATGCCAACTGAGGCCCGTGGCAATTATTTGCCAGAGGCCCCTTACTTACGCTAGACAAATACAGTAAGACCTATCTAAATTGTGGATGCAATTACTTGTGATTCGAGCATGCTGTGCATGGGTAGCCTACATCGTACATGTTTAATTACCATTTACCAGTATGATTATCAGCACAATACAACGATAAGTGTTCAGCAGTTCACTTTCACAACTACAGTGACATGTCACAGTTTAGGCCTAGACCAAGAGGTACGTCTAATATAACCGTTAGTTTCAGTCTAGACTCTGGATACAAAGTTAGCTGCAAATCGGAATTTTTCGACATTTGACTGTGGCGAACTTATCGATCATCTTTCTTGAGTTCTATCTCGTGCAACACCTCATGTTCGAGGCTCGTTAGGCGATTCAATCGTTCTTGATGCATTGTTGAACATAGTTTGTTCTTGATGCATTTTAGCTTCAAGAAGGAACATTCGCCTAAACAGTTTGTCACCATTAGGCATAAATAGATTCGTAATCTGACTTCGATGTTTGGAAAAACTGTTATCAGCTTGTACAGTCGTAGCTCTATACGGACTCAGCAGATTGTTGTTGTCCGACAACTAGTTTTCCCAAATCAGTTTTCAGCAATTTGTAAAATTGGACGAATTCGTCGTAAATGTCCGTTTTCAGATTGTTTTCATAGGCCGCCACAAGCCGCTCAGCAGCAGAATGAGTATTATTCCCGTCATCGCTTAAGCACTCCCGAAAACAGAAAATTGCTTTCCAACATTTGAATAGGCCAACATGCGTCGGCTAAGTTCACTTATTAGGGTGTCGATGGTGACAAGAAACGTGTCTTGATGAAACTTGTCACGTGACGATCGCACTTTTTCTGGCTCTGAAGAGCCTTCATCGTATCGTCGGTTGCGTTAACGTACTCGTTTTGCAATTGTTTTGTCGCGATATCAATACGGCCCATTTTTTAATTTTGTGTTGTTGCTTGAGGCCCGTGGCATTTGCCACATCTGCCACATGGTTAATCCGGCACTGCTGGCAGGTACTGAACTGATATAATATCCATTCTTTTCCAGTTAATGAACTGCACTATCTTGCAAGCATTGTGACATCAGAAAAAGTCTGTGAGTCAGTTGAGAATGTATGTTGATTTTTGCGTACTAAAAGTTTTCATAACTAGTCATTTCATTTAGAAGTAGAGTGTGCCAAAATAGACATGTTTTCCAAATCTTGCTTTACATTACATTGCACACATTACACCATTCGGAACAAAATGCTGTTAATACCTAGTTGCAGTGACCACTGACTAGTGAAGTAAAACAGGTAATGCGGTAAACATAGTGTGGAATAATTGGCTTGTAATTGAGACATTAGGGTACAACATTGAGACATATGATTTTAGTTAAAGATGTGACAAATTTTTTCACATGTTTTCTTGATATAGAGACAAGACCAACAAAATATATCTTGAAACAAAGGCATTAAGCCTGAGACTACATCCCTGGAGAATGGTTGCGAGACCATTTAGACTTACCTAGTTAACTTGTTGCAGTCTATTGGTTATTGTCTTCCTTATACGGCGGCTTTACTGCCTGTAACTAAAATTAAAGGAGTATAAAAATCAACTTAAAGTTTGTCATTTTTGCTGTTGCATGTAAATTGGGACATACTTTGAGTGCTGGAAGTCATAATGTCATGTGGTAAGGCATGATATGTGTTCACAAAATTTGCTGTGAAGACATGAATGCAACCAGTAATAAGCATTGTATTCCTGTCATTTGTTTTTTTCTGAAGTTTTTTGTCTGTTGTCTCATACTGCATTAAGTTCTTATTTCATACCATTATTCATGCAGTACTGTATTCTCATTCTCATGTTTTCTCGTGCTAACCAAGAGAAATGGAAAGTTTAAACTGAGCATTGATATAATGCTGAATGGGTAAAAGTTCGGCATCTTTGACATCATAAGAAATACTGCTGCTAATGACATATAATTACATATAGTTTGAATATGTTCGTTTTTCATTAGTTTGTGGACAGAGTTCAATGAATGCTGCACTCAGGCAGAAACTCCGTTATTACGTAATTGCTGGTAATGCCTTGTTTAGGAATATCGCCTTGTTTGCATGCATTAGGTTGTAGTAGCTGCGCATTGTCAGTAGCTGTTAGCTTGTTCATCTTCGTGACTACTATGTTTAAAAATGAATTAACAACTGTTAAATTTACTTATATTGTTATTGTAGGAAACAGTACTTCCCTAACTCTTGACTTTTTTGCATTATCCAAATGTAATATTTTTACATTGTCACCTGATATCAACTTATTAACTTAACTGTAATATGCCACACTATATCCTAGTTGGGCTGAAAGTGCAATACAGTCCCTACTAACAAACCAGCTTTTAATTGTCAATTATATACATTTGTTTATGATGTGAACATCTGGCTTAAATATCATTTCTGTTATATTTCATGGCAAAATCAGTGGTTTATAACTTTATTTCTTTAATTTTGCACCAAAAATGACAAAAAATATAATGAATGAACTGAAGACCTGTATTTTTGCAGTAATGTATCATATTTCAGCATATTTTTATATTTTAGTAATTGTTGTCAGTAGTGTTTTGCCAAAAATCGGGGAATTTTTCTGTGACATCTATCCGACTTTTTATACAATAAATGGTAAATCAATATTCAACATAGTTTAATAGTTGCACAGACTTTTAGCTTTGTGCAGTTT
>Ga0056115_1001137_pt1 | contig 12268 bp, 6 predicted proteins | sample WorMetOlspDAHAB1_FD_77007 | JGI IMG/M metagenome (GOLD analysis project Ga0056115, IMG submission 77007) | Marine gutless worms symbiont microbial communities from Max Planck institute for Marine Microbiology, Germany - Olavius sp. DAHAB.1 ... | reverse complement strand
TTTTATAATCAAAATTGGTGAAAATCTAGCCTGGTTGACGATTTTTAATACGATTTAATGATGATTCTCGATAGTGGCTTACTTTTTTTGGGCCACCCTGTATATGACTCTTTGACACATGGGATCTTATCACAAAAGCACATCGACGAATTATCAACGGAGAAAGCAGTTAAACGTGTACTGTACGAGAAGGACAAAGGACACAATTCTGAACATCTGCTAAATTTGGGCGGCTTTTTAATGCGATAATCCTTCGTAAACTATAACCGTCTTCATAGCCACCAGCAGTCTATTGCAGAAAACGTCATTACGCGTTATTTCAGTCGTTGCCATGTAAAAACCAATCAGGTTAAAAAGAAGATTCGGCGAAAGTGGAAACGAACATGCATTTGATATTTAAAAACTATTTTGCATCTTGCTACCAAAAATTATCAGAATTCGTCTTCGCAACTTGGCGCTATAGAGCGTGCTAAAGTCGGCTCAATTCTTGGGGGATACTGTATATTACGTGGACATTGTATATAGTAGTGCTGTCGAGAGCGGCGCCAACTGACACAGGGCGTCCATAAGTGTGTCCAGTCATGGCCCTCTAAATCAAGACTGATCTAGAGGGCTGTGGTCCAGTCTTCGCCACCTTCTACCGTTGCTCCGCCGTGGCCGTGGCCGATAGAGGCGTCCCACTGAGCAGCCATTTACCCCGGCGAGACAGACTGACAGATCGACGAACGGGAGGCCAGCCAGCGGAGCGATCGGAACCGACAGCTAATCCGACGCCCGCCTTTCCACTCGAGTGCTAAGTGATCCTTCAGCTTGTCGGTATAGAACACTCTCATCATCTACTCTACGTTCGTATCGTGGACATCTAGATGTCCGTGGTTCTCAGCGTGCACATAATATCGTATCATAATAATTTATTCGTTTCATTTTTATTACCAATAGTGAAAACCGAAAAACGGCTCATCTGAATAATAAAAGTGCACAGTTAAAGGCCAGCAGAAAAAAGAATGTCTTGAGTTTATAACGCTTGAAGCAGTTAGGACTATAGTCAGTCTGGTGACAAAAGTTTTTCAGCAGAGCCATGCATGCGGACCTGTGTTACAGAACGGACACTGGTTGGTTATGGTAAAATGCAGGCTTTTTTGTAATGTATCGGGTTATATCCTACAATATACCATAACCATGCAGACCAGTTTTCGACATCTTTTACGAACAAAACTACATTATAAAACATGCAACAAATAGAAGGTATATTTCACATCAATACTATGATTTGCGTATATTAATAAATTAGGAAAACGGTCTATTCAACAGCGTAAAAGAGAAATTTGACGAGCGATGAGTCTATTGAGTGTGTCAATAGCATGACGTTGACATGAGGTTGGTTCAACTTCCCTTGATTGGAATAAAGCGGCGATTCCGCATTCTGACGTCCCGTTGACTTTCTTGCAAAGGTAAAGGCATATAACACGTACATGGTGCCACAAGCGCCCACGGACTTTGACCTACAACCAAACGACCATACGCCGCCCTCGTCTGCCGTTTAATGGTCTTCACCCCGTAATTATACATGGCTTACGGGTTACTTATTAACCGACCCAGGAGGGATGGATGGCTGAGTTGGCCTGGTTGGTTGACCCATAGCGGACACTTTAGCCACGAAGTGGTCACATGTCAACCATAGATCAGGCATAGATCAGGGAAAGTCGACCATCCAAAGAGCGACGTCCTAACCACTGAGCCTTGCGCGGCTCACCAACGACGTTATTTCGGGGCTTTTTTTAGTTTGCAGTCGTACGCATAATGTGCAGTTCTAAACGGATACGTGCAGTTGCAAAATCGAATTTGTGCAGTTATAATGCAAATTTTGTGTCAACATTAGCAAGATTTTTAGCTCCGAATGCATACTGCTATAACAGTCAGCATATTTATGCTCTTTTTTGGAAGAACCGTGTCCACACTGGTTATACTCTGCGACCAAAAATGCAGAGCGAAAAAACTAATCAACAAAACTGCCGATCTTAACAATAGACATTTTAACGTCAGATCGCTATACAAAAGACACCTATTTATTTATTAATACAGTCATCGTAGACAAAAAAAGACAAAAAATTACAATGTTACATAGTTACGCAGTGCTAATAATATAAACCATCAGTGTCACAACAACTGAAATGACACTCTGATGCAATACGTCTGTTATACTCGTTGTGCAGTTTTAAAACTTCCGCTAGAAAGCCCGACGCTGTTAAACCACGTAGCTGGTTTTTGTCAGCTATCGGCGACCGGGTCGGAACCAGCCCGAAATGTTGTTGTGTCTGCAGTTTGCCCCGCGCGGCTCCATGCCAGTTTCGACGATTTTATTCCGGTCATCCATCCCATCCCCGGCGACCGACACTTCGGCTCTTGTATGTCAGTGCGTTATACGTTGTGCCAGCGCGCAATAATTCAGTTTACGTCGATGGAGCTCGGATGAGACGGCATTATACGTGACCCGCGCCAATGATTTACTGTCCATAGCTCAGACCCGTACACTGCACGTGTTGGCATAAGGTGGGTTACGGGGTCCGGACCCAAGTGCTCAAATTACAGGGGGAGGGGGTCCCGATGGGGGACCCATCCTCCTTGGGTCCGCAGCAGGCCCGTTAGATACTGATAAAAATAGGATTGAAGGCAGCGACTGGTTTGGACCCAAATGCTTTTTCATTTTTCATTGCGTCTGTAGTTAATGTTGGTCCTAGTCCTACTTCTGTGCATATGTACATAATCAGACTCACGGACTAATAGCACGTTAACGTGTGTCTGAATTTCCGGGAAGGGGTGAAAGAGACGCCCCATACAGCCACATATTCCCTTACCCTTTGGCGCCTCCGATGCCTCAGTCGGTTTGGGCCCCCTATTTTATAATTCGGCCACTGTCCGGGCCCCCTCCGAAATTTGGTCATGGGACCTGTCGGGCGAAGGACCCTCAGACTCCCTTCCTAAACAAGTTTTGTATTCGCGTTGTATGGCGGATACAGGTTAATATTTAATAGTAAATAATACAGTAAATATTAAATGTGTTAAATATTAAATGTTCGAAACTAACTCGGTGTAATAGCTCAAACACTGTGTGGCGTCGTCCGGCGTGCAGGTCCTCCAGACTCCGTAGCTAGATTGACGAGGGATAAGTGGGACCCCAAGAAAAGTTTGGAAGGGGGTAAAAGGACAGAGAAGGACACGGGAGGGACTGGAGAAAAGGAGCGGGGAGGAGGCGAAACGGGAAGGATGGGGAAAGGGACGAACCCCCTAGATTTTAGAACATGGATACGCCCATGCCGCTGCATGCGTACGTGTAATATTCTCAGCAGCGTTTTCCATCAGGCCGGTCACATAATAGCGGCTGCACGAAACCCTCTGCTCGATAAATCATCGACGCAACTCGGCGCCGAAAGTATGTCTGGCGGCGTCCGGCTAAGCGTTTTACCGGATCAGCTTCTCAGGCACCGGAGACTGACCTATACCGTGTCCTGGACGTCGGGGTTCGCGGCGGATCCGTTTCGTTCGCGACCTTGGCGTGCGTCGGCGCCAAACAACGACGATCGTTTGTTGAATATCTCGCTGGACGGACGGACGTGGCGAAATATCACTTTCCCGCGCTCGCCACTTTCTGATGCGTCTAAACCAATGCCGGCCGGGGTTGAGAGAGCCGTCTCCCAGGCGCTCGGAACCATTTTTTTCAACAGGTATAGATCAAGGTCAAAAATCAAGTTTTATCATGTAGCATGATACGTTGATTTTAATCCCACCCCTCGATGTCGTGCTGATTGTTAATGCATCATAAGGGGGAAGGGACATAGATGCGAATGAAAAATGCACATGTTATTAGACACCACAAAAAATAATAATTTTTCATAAAGGCCATATGCAGTTTCTGACCTCAGCTCCAAATTTTAGTTTCGACCTTCCTCACCCGTCCTTCCTGAGCCCCTGCCATCTCCCACGAGTACAGAGTTGGGGGGGGTCAAAATTTTTGTTCGTTTTTTTTCTGAGAGTTGTTACATACGCCGTTCAAAGTGTCATTGGTTATCTTTGTGCCAAACTCCATCTGACGGATTTGTGTACAACATCTGGACGTGTCGTTATGTTGCAGACAAATCGCTCCTGCGTTTATCCCAACCAATCACAGCGCAGCATTTTTGCGCGTGACTTGACGTTTTAGTGACGTCGTTGTTGTTACATCGATTTTCACCATTGAACTGGATTAATAATATTAATGTGTAATGTAGTTCAGTGATTTGCACAGCATAATATAGTGTAATATAGCGGAACGAATAGCCCTAGTAATATAGTAATGTAGATATGGAATCGGTTGTGTTATGGGTCGAGAATATCGTTAACGCTTTTCTGGCCTCCGCTGTTACAAGAAACTGCACAACTGCTGAAAATTATCGTCGAATTGGCCAAAAAAGTTTCGTCATCATCGTTTGACATCAATTTCGATATTTTGATACATCGGAATAAGGTCGTTCCGTACTTGTACACCAACGGATTTGTCTGGTCTTGGGCGACGCACGTTTAGAGTTGCAGGACCCTTGGTCTGGAATTCTATCGCGGACTGTTTGCGTGATCCGGCACTTGAACTTGTCAGTTTTAAACGCCAGTTAAAGACATTTCTCTTTGCCCGCTATTAGACACATTATATCGAGCGCATTAGAGATGCTATGACTATGCGTTATATAAATCTACTATTTACTTACTTACTTTACTTTACTTGCTTACTTAAGACACTAAGGACTTGACCGCCTGTTCAGTTTCGGCTGGGGCTCCCAGATCTCCTATAAAGTTGTGAGAATGGGAGGGAAAAAAGGGAAAAAGAAGTGCGCATAGGAGTTGCTCTCCCTCCTATTCGATAGGTTCGACGCCTGTGCCCTCAGCCCGCACCCACGTTAACGACCAGCGATCTTCCACACGTCACCGTCGTAACTCGAGAACCTGACGGCCGCAGTCTTCTACGTTTGTGCTGCACTCCACTGTCGGTCGGCCTGAACCAGTGCCGCAATGTTCCATAACAACGTTCTGACGTTTCATGGTTTCACGTTCTCCTCCGAGTCCTGCCATTCGAAAAAAGTAGCCGTCAGAATATAATTGCCTGACAGCTGCAGTGTTAGTCTTCTCGACAATTCTCGTGTCAGGGTGTCCTCGAAACGACGAACCATGCTTCCATTCATATTTCTCCAACAGTTCGGCGACAGCACGAAGTTTTTTTTAAATTAAGGTTTTACCGCTGAATATGCCAACTATGTAGCCGCATTATTTGTACTTCTTAGTACCGTATTCGGCACAAATGCAATTTTCGCTACATTTCTCGCAGTATTCATTGGCCAGTTTTTACTGTTAACGCGAAAATGTTAAAAATTATAGCTGCATTTTAAAATAATATGGAAATGCGATCACAAAACTGTGTTCAGCGTGTTAAGATCCGATTATTAATGTATTAACGTTTCAACGTTAGAAGAACCCGGTTTTCTGTTTAACGATTTTTGCACTTTGCCTTTGCTTATGCATGTCGACTGAAGTTTATTCAAACAAACAATTCATTATCCCGTTCACGTTAAATATCACTATGTAATATAAATTATGAGCGAAGAGTTCAAAAATTTGCCTGGAATTGTCTGCTCTGCGATAAAATACATGTTGAGCGAAGCATGGTGTGTGGCAATGTGTTCAACCGACAAGAATGCACCGGCTGTAGAAGAGATGTTTACTAAATAGTTCGGAGGCCACTTTTGCGAACCCTGGTTGTTTGCTATCTGATGTATATCACCTTTGTCGCAGAACTGATTACTGAACACCCTGTCGGTTACACCTAAGTGAGCTCAGTGATATTCTCTGTCCTCTGAGGAGGATCGTCTGAGGTAATTGGCCATGGTTACATTGGAGGGTGTCGGACGGCTCGTCGTATCGGTTTTGTTTGCCCGCGCTGCTGCCGTAGCAACAATAAACATCACGAGAGTGTGACTGACAAGGCGGCTGCGGACTGGACGAGCAAGGCGGTTCCCGCCCGCCACGCCTCGTTTGCACTTCACCAGATCGTTTGTGATAATGTAGAGATAATGCTAACGGAGCTTCGCTCGATTCGGGTGTACTTGGTTTAGCTTGTTGCTGTGGCCAGCCTTGATTCAACGCTGTGGTTCTCCGTTCTGGCTCTATTAGACTAATTGCATTTGCATATGGACATGTCCCCGTTCTTATTGATACGCCACGGCTAATTGTGTGTCGTGGACGACGTATTACACTGTGACTGACAGTATTGACATGGCGTTGTCTCGTGTTTCGCTAGCTTTTATTTGGAAGTCAGTACGATATAATGTGATTATAGCGTTCCAGCGATCTTTGTTAATCTTGTCTTTTTGCTGCTTTCCCTTTATATACGTGTATGCGTCTATATTTTTGGTAATTTCCGGTGGCGACCGGGACAGAAACGTTCACACGAACACTCACATACATAAGAATTATTATACTGAATCATTATACTGAGAACTCCGCGCGAGAACGCTGTAAACAGAGACGGTCACGCGTTTCAGTTTGATCCTCGCCAGCCCAGCCTCGCTTCTTCGCTTCTTACAGTATTTCCTCGTTTCTTAATAGTCGTTGAATTTAGCAAAACGTTGTAGGGAGGTATCGATGTTGGCGGTCGTTGCATTGAGGTTACCCTACAGTTTAAATCCTCGTAGCCGTAAGATGAATGACCCATAGACCAAGTTTGCAGCTTTACCTATGATTTGGCAGCCACCTGTCGCCGGCCCACATTCATTCAAGTGACCCGAGTAAAGTCCGCAATGCATGGTTTTGCCGTGGAATGATAGCGCTATAAACATCTTCCTGGTATTATATTTTTTTGGCCCTCGAGCACAAAGCCGTGGGCACTTAATGCATGCATCGAAGTTAAGAAAATGTAAATAGCTGGTTGCAACAACTGCTTATAGCCGGCTGTGAACGTGCATGTTCTGAAACGAGACCGCGTTTCCCCTTTGCAAAGCCACTGATAATTGCTGATTAGTACTGATAAGTACGTGATTTCTCTGGTGTGTCATTATTATTATTATTATTATTATTATTATTATTTGCCTCATTGTGCAATAATGATCCATCTCTGCAACGATTGTCCGCGAAAGGGTTAACGTTCGTAAAACCTTCCGTTCTGTGATTGTGTCATAATTGACGAAATGCAACCGTCCGACGGTGCCGCGTGTCAGGTACAAATGCATGGAAACTGAAACCATAAAACTGACATAGTGGCGTTCGTATGTTTCCCGGCAGTGCGGCTGGTGTTTGCTGCCAATTCTGTTGAACACAAAGGGCTACAGTGTACGTACGTCATTCACATTCTGTCTGCAGTTAGAGTATAGCCGCCGCCGCCATGATGGAGGTGTACTATGTTTCAGCAGTGTAACATCGCGAACTTACATGTTGTGTTTATAAACTGTTGTGTGTGGAATTGTACATCAGCCGAAATACAAGGCCTGCAAATAATCAGTTTTGCTCATCTCATGATCTCTCTTCTGTGTGCTACTGTCAGTCACTACTCTGCTTTAATGTGAATAATTGTTGTACCACGAGCAAATAGATCAATATCATATCATGTCAACCGTGGCATGACAGTTGTCAAATTTCCGCTTTATAGCTCACTCTGTTCGCATTGAGTATACCTCCAACATGGCGGCGTGGTTTTGTGCTCGGTTCAAGTAACGTCAGTTCACCTCATGTAAATGAGTGACGGAGTAATGGAGGTCGTGCATGTGGCAGCGGGTCAGTCTCGGTACGTCTTCATCGAACAAATGATTTCGGCGTCATGCGGTGCCGTCGTGATCAGGATCAAGACGTCGATTCATCAGTCACGCTCGGTTTGCTTGGCTGCTGCTGGTCCGGGCACTGGCGTCGCTGATCTGTTGCACGTGGTATAGACGAACAGACAGATGATGGTTATGTCGCTGCCGCTCTCATACCGCTCAGTCCCGTGTGCACGAAGCACGGCTTTTCGGTGTACAGTTCTGTACAGAATGTGCCGGATTTGGGCCGTCGTTTTAAACTCAAATCGTGCTTAGTTTACATAGGCGGCCTCAATAATCGAGTTGCAGGATTTTCCGATCGTGTAGCAGAAGAGGCCCTATAGCTTTTATCCGAGGAATGTTGCACTAGAGGCCTCTGAGTGCCGGAGAGAGTCACGTGCAAGCATAGTGTAATGGTTTATCACTGCTTGCACGGAACCGCACCAAAGTATCTCTCTGAATTGTGTACATTAGTTGCTGGTGTGGCTTCTCGGAGACAATTCCGATCTGCTAGTCAGAATGTACTGCTAGTAAGTACCTCGTTACAAACTGTCTGGTCTTGGACGACGTGCGTTTAGAGTTGCAGGACCCTTGGTCTGGAATTCTATCGCGGACTGTTTGCGTGATCCGGCACTTGAACTTGTCAGTTTTAAACGCCAGTTAAAGACATTTCTCTTTGCCTGCTATTAGACACATTATATCGAGCGCATTAGAGATGCTATGACTATGCGCTATATAGATCTACTATTTACTTACTTACTTTCTCTTCTGCTACACTACCTGTAGGCTGTAGTAGTGTGTGCATGCTGCAGAAGTGTTGCAACTGTCTAACTGCAGCAGTTTTCGGTATATAATGACCTAAAAACTACTCGCAGAAAACTTTACTTTAAGTCACTTGCGACATGAAGCTCCCACAGGCAGAAAGCTTGGGTGGGGGGGGGGAGGAAACGAAAGGTATGCAGCGGAAGATGAGTTTGCGGAAATTTTTGTCCTGATAATTACATAGTGTGTCCGCTTATATGACAGTTTAAATACTGATTTTGCGTCAAGAGAAGCACGATATTCAGCTCAAAGTGCAGCACTGAGCTTTCGGCGGACGAGAAGGGGAAGCAGGTTGTGTCGTTATAAAAGTCCTTTTAAAATGTCCTCAAATAATATGATATGCAGTGAATCATTGAAGTGAGCAGGCATGAAACCACGCCTCCCGAGTTGCCGGTAACCTGACTTAATGTGAACGTATTAAATTGCGGAAATCTGGCAAAAATTCTTATGCCAAGGGTATTCACAAAACGTGTTTTGTCTGGCACATGCAACTGCAAGCATATATCTTGATCTGCTTGCATAAGTTTACAATGTTACACTGTTTTAATAGAGTGGATTCCTCCAACATGGCGACAGTAAATATTGTAGACAGACACCGCTGCATGTGGACGTCTACATCAATCATTTTTCTTTTTTTTTCAGTGCAGCGACGCAGCTTTTTGGCGCTGCAAACGCGTTTGAATTCCGCGACTTCGCCTTCAGATTGTGCACAACTTTAGCGAAGACGAGTGAAAAGTGCGCTAGGCTAATATAAGTTAAATACTGAATAAATAAAATAGAAAGTGCTTATCGTGTCGCTGTTTAGGGACTTGGAATCTGGGATTTCTGACGACCTCTCCCCAGCTCACTGGATTGCAGTAATTGTCCATGATGTGTGCGAAGTTTGAAATTTTCCTGCATGACCCCCAGGCTCTCTAATCTTTTGCGTGTATGTCGTAACAACGATTGGTTAGTAATGCATGCACAGTAGCCCGACAAACAAGACCGTTTAACAGTGGTACCTGTCAGTTCTGTGCTACTACTACGCATGTGAGTCTAGCGGCACCGCCTGCCGTCTTTCCGGCTCGCCGCCACGGGTCAATAGAACACTGCGATCCAGAGAACAAGGGAGCGCCATACCGCAGTAGCCGGCCGACGCTGCGTGGAGGTCTTTACTCTGTATATAGATTAAATATTGACATGGGGATGGAGACCGGACATTACCGCTGGTTAAACCGACGTTAGTGGGGGACCATTTTGTCACTGACGACAGTACTTAGCAGTAACTTTGCACAGTGTATTTTCCAGGATTTTGAAGTTGGGGGTGTCAATGGAGTCTGTGGTGGGTAAACATCTAGTAGATAACTTTCGTTTGCGTACAGCTGTATAACAAATTTGCATAAAATGAAATGATAATTATGTGCACCATTTTACTCACTGTCAGTATCGGATTCATGGGGGCGTATATATGGGCAGCCGCGCGTATTCAAAACGAATGTTTCTTAATACACGCTGTACTGTAGTACTTTAGGCTACTACAGTAGCCTCCTGTATAGTTGAGAATTGCAGACCCTATCAGAGCATGTGTAAGAAGTCTTAGTACTCCAGTGGGGGATGATGTTAGGGGGTGTCAAAAAAGTATTAGGAGGTGAACAACCCCCCCCCCGTGGGAGGGGTAGATAATTCCCTGACTCTGCAGTGTGCATGCTGCGATTGTGATGTTGTTTGTACTGGACTTGTGGACATTTCAACATTTATACAATGATCATTATTCAATTTACGCAGTGCGTTATTCAAATGTCTGATGCGTCGAACAGTTGCTATAGATAATTCTCGGCGAAAATATCGATCGGGGTGGGTATATTGACGTTTCTAGTTCAAATTAAAAAAATTTGTGACAGTTTAATTGGTAAAACGAAGAGTTGTGTTTCCCGGTCTTTATTTATATGTGTCCCTGAGAAGTTTTTTTCAATTGTCTGAAATTAATTAAATAATCTCAGCGCTTTGCACAGTTGTTCTATAGCTTGCACGCACTGCACTATTTTTATATGCAATTCGTTATTTATTTATAATGTACTTTTTGTACGATTAATATAACAACAACAATAATATGCGGATGTGGAAGTTTAGCCCCGTGTGTATCAGTCTTTAGTCGAGATTACTCACTGGACGTCGGAAGCTGCGACAGCTGCGTGATGGTGGAATACAGTAGTAGCCTATGTGCTGCCTGCGTCCGTTTTTCAGGCGTCAGCTGTTGTTAGGCTGTGATAGGAAGCACTGCAGTCGTGTGACGTCGGTCCCTAGTGCTCGGCAAACTTATTCGTGGCGCCTTCCTTGCCGTGTGTCGCAATATTGTGGCGTTCGATATCGTGTGGCGTGAGGCGAATACGAGCAATTCTCGATGGATGAATGCTTGGTGACGTGACGTCGTCTGGCTGGCGTTGTAGGCCTAGACTTATGTGCAGAAGAGTTAGGTACCGGTATACATATACATAAGGGAACAGTCTTGTCATTTGACTTGTGCTCACCAGACATCTCAGAGGACCGTTTCTCTTCCATACTGCCTACTCACTGCTGCTTATAGGCGAATTTAGCGCGTTATAAATGATATTATTATTATTATTATTATTATTATTATTAATTCGTAAGCAGTCTTGTTCCTTTGATAAATTTTATTTCAACATCATGTGATAGCACAGCAAGACACGAGAAGATGCAAAAAGAAAGAAGCAACAAAACTTAAATCACCTCAATCTTAATTAGCAAATAAATGAATAAGTAAACTGAAAAAAAGATTACAGAACACGTATACTATGATACAGATTCGTTTCTGCAGGCCTCTACAGTTAAATAAAACCAAGAGTAACTGTCAGAGCACAGAGTTGACCAATCTTTTTCATCGGATATAAGCCGCTCGGTTGACCAACCGGAGCGATTGTTCTGTACGGAGACAGTGCTGCAGAATGTCACGAATCGAATACGTCCAGACGCCTGACACGCAATGCAGCAAATTCTAACGATTGACATCAAGAGCTTTTGCGGCGTTTCGTCGCGAAATGAGAAAGGACGAGAACTATGTACCTGGCTTAGTATCACCGAGCCTCCGATAAGCATTCGCGGCCGGATTAAGCTTCGTATAGGAGCCTAAGGCACAGACGAGTTCGAGAGACGGTGCCGCTTTCCGTAAAGCAGCTGTTCTCGGTTCCTCGCATGTTTTAAGCGTTACGTTTAGGTTTGCATCTGGAAATAAAACATCGAATTGTAAATCAAGTAATAGTGTATTATTACTACCGTTTATCCTAGTCCATGCTTATTGACCAAATGCGTTTCTAGCTTTTTTTTCACCGGAACATTCGAAATGAACTTGTAAAAAAATCCGTTTTGGTCGGCCGTAGCGATTATATTCAGCTATGTTCATAACAGCGAGTCGATGTTTCGACATTGTACACAGTGAGTCAGAAAAAAACAAGACACTCTATACTCATGTCGATAACTTCGTGAAATATTGATCGATTTTCAAAATTCTTTCACTGCTAGACTAATCACAAAATTTGCTACAACAAGAGCATTGCATATCCCACCATACCTTAAAGATGTTGCTGCACTACCTTGTGAAACCATAGTGTTTCAAAAATCGCATAAATTCCAAAATATAGTAC
>Ga0056115_1001136_pt1 | contig 12276 bp, 5 predicted proteins | sample WorMetOlspDAHAB1_FD_77007 | JGI IMG/M metagenome (GOLD analysis project Ga0056115, IMG submission 77007) | Marine gutless worms symbiont microbial communities from Max Planck institute for Marine Microbiology, Germany - Olavius sp. DAHAB.1 ... | reverse complement strand
TAGGCCTATACTCTGAGACTCTCTCTCTACGACAGCTTCTCAGTGACTTTGCATAGTAGCGTATACACGTAGTTATGGCAGCTCAGACATGTAATGTATTCACAGTCAGTAAAAGATGCAAAATCAATGCTGCCAGACTCTGATGAAGAGATTGTAATTAGCTCCAAGGCTGAAAGTAGGCCTACAAGTTAGTATTCAAGTAACTCTAATAAAATATAAATAGTGACCTTTGTATAGGCGTAGGCTATACAGCGTGACTGTAATATTGAGGGGTTTTTTTCGTCGTAATGCAGCGATTTACACAAAAATGTAGGCCCAAGATGTCTTAAAAATGTGACTTTGTTAAAATATAGTGATGTTCGAAATATCAGGTTTCGAATATCGATATTCAGTACTCAATACTTTCTGTTTTTGACACATCACTACTCCTTAGTATCAAGTTATAACATTAGTTTCCTCTATTGAGTAAAATTATAACATGCTGTATATACTCACTTTCACAGTGCAAAATATTCAGCACCCAGACAAAAGTAATAAAAATTTATTCAGCACGGAAAGAGTTAATTATGTTCTTTTACCCGTGTAAAGCCAAGGTGACTGAAGAAATTAAGTAAAGAACAATATAGCTGTTGGGAAGCGACACCCTCCAGGCATCAGGGTAATGATTATGCAGCAGAACACCTGTGCACATAGCGATATACAAACTCATAATTATTATTAGCAATGGTCGACTTTTTTTGCTGAGCAAGTTTTATGCCAATTTTAGAAAAGTTATTTTACATTTTGTGTGTTTTATAATTGATTTGAGGGCATTTTTAATCTTTAGTCTTCATTGTCTGTTTCACTGTTTTATGCTTTTTATGTGTATTCACTGTTCAAATTGATATGATGAATAAATAAATAAAATAAATAAATTATAAACAGTAAGAGATGAACCATGTTGTGCTGAGCCAAGTAGCAAATAACTTCTCGAATGCCGCTGGAGATTATGTTTGACGTGTAGCCAAGGAATATTGTGCAGTTGCTCGGAGGTCGTTCAACTGGACAGAGATTAATCGAGGCAAAACAATCGTCAGGTGGTAACGGAGCCAGTTTACAGTCGATCTGTAATCACACCAGGCCGTAAATGTTACCATCGGGATTTTGAAAAATTCTTATTCATTATAAAAAGGGTAGGCCCTATCAATAAAAATTTCAGCATACACAAATACTAATTATTATTGCATTACTACAACTACTACAATCGTGGCCTCACCTCACAGTGTCTCAATACAGCAATCGACAATAACACGTGCAACATCATAGCTAACTGGTGCAATTGACACACTTAAATGGACATGTAAACAATTTAGTTTCACCTTGTGGCCAGACACTGAACACACAACAACTATGTAAAAGCTACCATTCTGTTGATTTCGTTGACAGCGCGTGCAAAATGCGTCGCCTGAAATCCGGTCGTGCCAAAACTCTTCAGAATACGACCGTAGTCAACACCGTCATTGAAATCGTAACCTCGGACTTCAACTGGTTCAACGGGCAAATCTCCACTTGGCATCAGGACTGCATTCTGTGCAATGTCAGGTGCTGAACCAGCCATGATCACAGGTGTAACTCACTCTTACAGCTGTCCAACCAACAACACAAAAACAGATCAAACTCTGGCACCAGGAGAAGATTGAAAAGCTTAAGGCAAAGACCGATACGTCCAAGACCACTTTTGAAGGCCACGAAACTATAAATCTGAAAAATAATTCTTCTGTTTTTTTTCAGCCTAATTAGTCATAACCACCTGCCTGCCACCAAAAGGAAACTTTAACTATTATCGGAGACGTTTTTAAATTTCGTTCGGAGTTCGGTGGCGATGCGTGAGTTGAAAAGATATGAAAACATCAGATAAACTCCCAATATCAGTATTAGTATGTATTCAGCGTGCGCAGGTAACAGTGCAGTTTAGGTGCGCCACCTCAGATCTGATGCTTATTCAGCAGAAGAAGTTCTACTGAATAAGCGACAGATCTATGGTGGCGCACCGAAACTGCACTGTTACCGCGTGCGCATATCATCGTCGTCCGACGCAGAGGCGACGAACGCTGAACGAATAGTTATCAGACATTAACAAACACCTTACAGCGACATTTTATATAGTAGCATTCACAATTTATATTTCTTTAACATATTATCACCTTCAAAACTATCTGATCAATAAAATACACAATAAACATACATACATTAACAATGTAAACAGGAAATACATTCGGGTGTTGTATCTAAACGTGAACTAAAATCGAAAATGGGCACCACAATCACTCTAAAAAAACGTCATGGCCCCAACGACATCATTGGTTTACACCATGGTGTAAGAAGACCAGTCTTCTTACACTGTGGTTTACACCGTGACCGTGATTTAAACGGGTGAGTAGCCAGAGCATGTGAGCGGAGCGTGAGCAGAGCGGGAGTTCGTCGGAACGGGAACGGAGCGATAAGCACCATGCACTCAAAGTAAGAAGCTCAAAATCAATAATTGTAAAAGTCACCACAAAATTGTCAGTGTAAAGTCATTACTACATGTACTTTGTTGTGTTGAGAATAAATCTGATTATATGGAAAAGGATCATAACTTCATTTACAGCGATGAGTATAAAATACTTGAGTACAAGTACCCAACCAAAAATGTATTTAAAATGCAAGTACAGAATACTTAGTATTTTAAATAATTGTATTTTAAATACTACCCAAAACTGTTCATTTATGCCGCCTTATGGCCTGGGTATTTTATATGTAAGAACTAGAAATAGGCCAGAGCCCAAATTCCACTTGGCTCGTCACGTCACGTCTCTGCGCGACTCGACACGTTGGCACGTTCAAGTTTGTAAAAGATATTCACGATTAAAGTAGTGACATTTTTTGAGACACAGTATATGATAAAATGCTGGAATTTAATTTTCTTTCAAAGATAGCAATTAACACTTTCTCTGATGCTCGTATTTATGTGGGAGTGAATGAGTAAAGTCATTTGGGACGGGGGTTGTGAAAAATTATGTCACTAAACATGGCCATCAATACAAACTGCCCTATGTGGTGATGTTTTTCTTGTGTACATTACGTGTAAAATAGATTTAAAATATTTCGACTAAAACTCACAAATTGCCAGTTAACTGAACTGTGATTATATTAATAAAATTTACGTAATTTTATAACAACGACTTAAAATCTGAATACGTTGAATACAGTCGCAAGAGCATCGGTGTTGAGTAAACTTCTAAACAAGACAAACACCAAAGCATATCGATTCATGTTACGCAGCTAAGGACAAATTTCAGAAGGGATTACCCACTGAAATTACCATGTGACAATCGCATAATATCACACAACATAGATGAACTAAAAAAGTCGACAACATCGGTAACACCAGAGCCGATACACAAACTCAACAATGCACACAAACAATATATCGACGACAGAAAAACAATCTATTGACACATTCTGACTTTTATACACATCGATGTAACTAAAAAATGTCGTCCTCATACAGATAATCAACACCGACAGCTATTGGATGACACTGAAAAATTGTCAAAAAATAAGCATTTTCATAAGCACAGTACGCATTGTACACACTTCAAGGCCAACTGTTGAGAAATATGATTGACGTGAAAGATCGCTGCGTAAAAGCAATATTCTTACACGATATATTTGATAGACAAACACCAACATACGGCTATATACGATGTCCACGCTGTCTTCGGAGACACAATATGGGATCGTGGCACTTAAGGCTGTCTGCTTAGCGACCAGACAGGCCCTTTGCCAAATTTTTGTAGCACCATATAGGATTTTTGTTTTTCCCCCTAACTGTTTGGCAGCTGAAATTTCCTGTGTCTAAACAGCAGTGGTAAGCTAACAAGAATGCATGCAGCACAGATGCTCAACAGAATCAGAGAGTCTAATAGTACCGACAGGGAAGCAGCCATAAATTATAAACATCATAATTACAATTACTAGGATATCACTTTCAACATTTGAACAGAACAAACTCGATACATGCCCTAAAGCAGCAATTCCTGCAAATGACAAAAAGTCGATATCATCTTATAAATATTCATCACCAGTGTTGGCCACAGTGCGGAACCAATCGAGTGCAACACAGCAAGATATATTGCACTACAGCATAAAATGTGAATATTAATATATTTATTATGCAGTATCTACAATTAATATTAACAGAAACAAGATATGTAGAGCAGAAGATGTCAATGACTAGACTAAGAAAACCTATAAACAAATGAACGTGTACTGCTCACACAAAGTACCGCATACAGTACAACAGCTATGAAATCAATGCCAACTGCAGCATACTAGTGCTTCCACCTGGCGAATTGACTTGCAATGAAATTTAGTGAAAGGCGAGTGTCGACTTTATTTCAAGAAACAACTCGATCCGACCAGCACCTACGCACAACTATCTCAGTGTCTTCAAAAAAAAAACAGAAAGTTGGTAACATTACTACAATGAATAAAGGTCATTGCAGAATCTGCCAACGTTCACGTGCACTCAAGATGTGCTTGAAAAAGAACAGCAAAAGTGCATTTGTTACCAAAAAATTCCAGCAATCCCAGCATCAGAGCAATGACAAGGCTGGCCAATACTGCCTACTGTAACAGAAGAAACAATTTGTGACAGGTGTGGCCCCAGTAACAGTGAAACATACTGGAAACATTTTTTGTACGTTGATCCAAGATGCTTTGCCCTTTTACGAATTCAGAAAACACACAATATGTATGTGAAACCATCAACTGCCTCATGATATTTCAAGCATTCTCAAATTTATGTCGGTCAAATAACACCAACATATTATATTCTGTGAAGCATGTTTCACTTTGAAAGGACCCGGAGATCAAACAAATAGATGGCAAGCAGCGCGTGAAGGCCTTTAGTCGCATTAGCGATCACGTCATCATGATTGTCATCGTAAAGCACTAGAGAGACGACAATTCACAAAATGTCACCAAAGGACGACGTCATCACCAGTATCACAGCACAGAGGTGTGAAAAACAGGGTGCACAAATATCAGTTCCTCCCCCTAATCCACAAAAACCCCTTCATTTTTTCAGGTATGCACAGAAAGCCAAGAAATAACTGATTCAATCAAACGACACGACCTTAAACTCGGCAACATTTTCTGGAGCTTTTCCCTCAATTTACAGCAATTACCCATGGTGAAAAACCACAGTCCCCAAACTTTCAGTACCCCAAAAGCTGATACCCTGGAGGTATGTTTCAGACAGCTAAAAATTCAAATAATTTAAACTCATAACTTAAATTTTGCTACTTTTTTGAAAAAGTTAATCTCCGACTTGCGGGAATTTTTGGAGGAAAACCCATTCAATTCTGCACGAGTTTCAAGTATCTAAACAATGACGATAAAAATTACAGAAATATTACGGTACGGGAACCCTGTACTACGCCAGGAAAAATCTATACATGGTCTCCATTGCCCAGTGGCAGTCGTGGACACAGAGAAAAGAGAGAGAGACGCTATGAGATCTGGAAGCAGTGACGAGTGGTGTGATGCATGGTTTCATGTGACAACGAAAAGAATGATGATGATGATCATAATTAGCAGCAAAACGCCGATTGCGATCCACTGCTTCCGATCTGAAAAAAAAACATAAATCATGCGGCGTACATTACCATGTGTGCAAAAAACATCACAATTGTAGAAAAAAATATCAGAAATTACTACGTTGCATCATCAACAGATGAATCAAATTGATGAATTCTGTCAAAGAATGGTATGACAAGAGGTAAAACAAGTATGGTTTTTGGCATTTCATGGAAGATTTTCTGGATGCCAAATGCTACACTATCAATCAATCAATCAATCAAGCACTATTTTTTCGTGCGCCCAAAGGTTGAGCAGCGAGCTGACCAACTAAGTCTGCCACACGTAGGAATAACTAAAACAGTAATGTGACAGCAATCCTTCTGTCATTAACAGTTAAGTGGACCCTAAAATAAGACTGGTATAAAAAGTCACCGTTGATTGACTGACAGATTAAACATGAGGAAGAAGACAGTAAATAGCAGTGTTGTCTAATTAATTAGCTAATTCTAATTAAAATTTTAATTAGAAAGAATCATTTTAAACTTGGGCAGTGCAGTGAACTCCGCTGTACAGAATAACTCGCTGTGGAAGACGAAGATACTCAGCATAGCATAGCCTACTACTGTATTCACTTATTTACTTCAATGGAAAATTCTGTGCGCCAAAGTCTGCTTTTAGTTGCGTACTGTGTGCATGTAATGACAACACTGACGAGTCTGTTGCTATGCATATTCACCTTACTCTACACAGACAAAATTAGGCATAAAAACCTGGTGGGTTGCTGCTAATTAAAAATCTAATTAATTGGTTGCATAATTCGCTAATTCTAATTAATTAGAAATCATCTACTTAAAAACAACACTGGTAAAAAGGTGACATGATTTCACGGGAAACATTGGTTAGCTGTAAAGGTAAAAGGTAAAGGAAAGGTTCATTTATATAGTGCTACAATTGCCACATATGCCACCTCAGCAGTGCTGTCATCAGAGATAGGCGTACACGCTAGGCCGCAGCCCAAGCCCGCCGTAGCGGACTATGACCTCTAGCCATATAGCCATATGTAACCATAGTCTGCCATTTAAATTGTCTCCACCTCTGTAATCTATGTAAATACATGCCTTACTCTTTTACTAACCTCGAAAGAATGGAAGACTGAGGACAGTGCACTCACAAAGTGGTCATAGATAAGGTGCACGACAGGGAAAGTACCAACCATACACTGACGTTAAAAACTATCATTCATTGTGTAAAAATGTATACAGTACACTGTACAGAGAACTTTGTTTGAGAGCAGGTTTGCTGTACACGTTTCAAAACACAAATGTGACTCTTCACATTTTGACGAGCACTGCACATACTTTCTCTCAAACACTGGTGCAGAGCAGCAAATCTAAGCCGACTAAATCTGTTACGGCAAAAAACAGCAATCACTGTGATACCGTTCACTTCCGACATTTTAACCAATGAGCTATGTCGGTGATAAAGTGGCGTACTAAAATACCAGAAAGAGAAGACGGAAGAATAATAAGTTGGACGTGAAACACAACGATTTGCAGTCAATGAACGTGCTAAACAACTGGTCCGTAGTCACGTGTGCATTTCCAGAGTTCCTACAAATGAAACAGAAAAAAAACACTGTACCGCTCGACATGTGTAGAACTTTCGCCATTTTCTTCATTACATTGTCCATCTTTGTTTCGGTCGTCTCCATTTCGCGCGAAAATTCGTCCAACATCCTGCACCACAGGACAATAAAGACCACTCCACAAATCAAGGAAACATAGCAACACTACAAGGTGTGTGAAGCCACTTTTACAGCTAGTTCACAACAGACAGGTGCTTTGTATCATCATAAGAGCAAAACCTGCATATTCTAAGTCAGCAACTGAAGATAGCAGCAACAGCTGGCAACAGACCAATTTTAGTTGGGAAAAAAAACACAAATTTTCCGCGACAAGACTAGCCTACGAGTGTTTCACTGACTTTTCCCAACTGACAGTCCCAGTCCCACTGTACATCGCAGGCAAGTCGCTATCGACTTACACAGACTGTTCGTCCAGTTCATTGCCGATGTGATGGCTCATGTCTTTCAGGACCTTGACACTCGATCCAATCTTCTCCAGCTGGTCGTCCTGAGACTTCATTATCAGCTGCACAAATAGACCAAATGTGCCAAAAAACAGCCAGTCCAAACAAGCTTAGTGAAATGCACGCTGCAATGGAGAACACAATGAAACCAATGAAAGGTCTACAGCAAACTAAAATAAACTGGACAACGACTGATCATCACACACGCAAACACCTCTGCCTTGTACTGACACGTACCCACATGGTTATAGTGTCGAGTGTGGCATTTAACTCACTCACTCATGGATTAAGTACGGGCTCTAACAAAGGTCTCAGCAAGAACTGGTTGTATTGTTTACCCCAATAGCTAATAAAAGTCAGCAGAAGAAAGCAAGCAGAAACGATCCAAAAACTAATTGACTGGGTGCAGATGACATTGCTGGTCTCTCCCTCTGTGACAGCAACTTGAATTCTCAAGGAAACACGAAACCAGCGTGACTCGTTCAAAAAATAGGCAAAAATGTGGACATTAACGATAAGCAGACTAAGAAGCTATTACACTTCTGGTAAGCTGGGGCTGCACAGTACCCATATGCATGCACCTGGCAGAGTACCCCCTCCCTCTGGAGATTTCATAATAATATCTCAGTGTAGTCCCCCCTTCCCTTAACCCTCCCCAGAGCAGAATAACTGCTGAACCTGTTGCTGAGAGTTGACATCGTCCAAGTATCGCTCGTTTGATGAATCTACTTCGTCGTCAAGTCGTGTGTATTTGTTCATCGTTTTATCGCTCCGCAGCAGAGACTGATCACACAACATGCAGATCACGATACCTCGCACATTTTACATGCCACAGATATTGATCGATCGATACTTCTCTATTAACTTATTACAACAAAGTATCAGATACAAGTGTGTAATATAAACTAATACAATGGCATGCTGAAACTGAAACCAAAATCTGAAAGGGAAAAGCACAAACTGTGGATTTCCCAATCACCATCGAAATGAAAGGCCAGGTTTTCCCCAAAAGTCATTCAGAAACTTGGTTGGTTGGCACAGGGGTATTTAAGTCATTTCAGTAACATTAGGCTACATCGTTCCCCAACAAAAATTCAGTTAGATGGCTGAGGGATGCAATGATACACCTGAGAGCTGAAAAAGGGGGAAATAACAGAAAAAAGAGAACCTGCCGTACGCCAGAACCTTCCTTTTTGTTGTGTGGTCTGACAGCGGGATTTGCGATGCAGTCTTTGGTCTCCTACACACCACCATTCAATGACAACTATTGACGAGACAGATAATCACCATAGCAGAAACTACAAACTTCTGTACATTTAGGACATTCCACCTGGACTTGACAGGAGAAACAATGTCTCAGATTGATTGATTCATTGATTGGGGTTTAAGGGCACTTTAAGCATAAAGAGGATATATTGTGCCTAGAGGTGTCAGAAACATAGTAAAGTGCCGTCCAGGTACCCATATCGATTTCGAATGGGTACCCATTCAAATGTTAACCTACTGCTTTTGTGACTGAATACATACCTGCTTATAGTGCAAACTGCTGATGGTCAGCGATACTGTTGTAGCTATTTATGATGTTGTATAATTTTTTGTTGTCACTGTTAAATTTTGTTCTAATGAACTAACCACGCAAACAAAACCAACTAATGTCGAAAAAATATTGTTGCTGTTTATTCAGGAACACATCGCGACAAATGATATCATGGCAGCAGCTCGTTGTGAGTCACGTGACTCATGACTGTGTGATTCAAGACTATGCTACTAGCATTCAGCACTATGGCCCTTTTCATTCCACAGCAGCAGCCTTCAGTGGTCGTGGGAAGGTCCCCTTGATGACCGCATTCGCGTCCAGCCGCTATGCCAGTCCTCCAGTGCCACAACACTGTAGATGTAGCTATAGTTACATGACACAACACCCCTCCACCTAGCTCTCTCCACTGCACCATTCCTGCCTCAGTCAGGAATAATCAGTTCACACACCTACAAACAGATATTCCTAGGTCTGTGGGCCAGTTTCAGTACAGAACTTCACTGCAGCTGATATTACAACAAGCTGGCCATTGTTTTTAACCACTGGTACATTTACCCGGCTGCACATTTCACTGTCCGGGTACCCGTTCGTCAAAGGGTACCCGAACGCCCGGGTACCTGTTGACAGTTAAAAGTGAAATTAATGAGAAAGTTGACAATGTTATGTGCTGGGAATACAATACATACAATAAACCATTACAATAAATAACTCTTTAAACTGGTCTTTGTAAGGGAAACCCTTCGACACGAAAGCTATCACAAGAGTAAGTCTTCCCAGCCAATAATTTGGTTAATGTACTAACAAACAAAACCAATCAACACAGAAAATACACAACTCAATACAACTATGCACAATAAACACAAGCTAACCCTGATTTTGTCATACTCATACGACCTTTGGTCAGGAAACGAAGTGGCTCCTGTTCAGGGACCCTCGTGCCCCAGCAAAGTGCCACAAGGGGAAACAGAACTACAGCAGATTCTGTTTAGTTAATGTATTTCTGTAGTAATTGTGTATTTTGCAGGTTTTGTGCATTTTCTAGATCCCTACTAAAACGGATCACATAGTTAGTATCAAGAAAGTGACTGGCAGTGAAAACTGCCTCAAAAATGACCTAAAGCTGTTCAACTCTAATTTCTATGATACTTCTAGAACCACAGTTCATGCCTTGATCACATATCTCTGCTTCAAAAATGTAACATCACTAAAAGTACACGGACCTTAACAAAAGCTTTGGCACGTTCAACAAACTGTCGTCGCTCAGCAACTTCACTCGTACCAATTTTGAATTTTTTCGGGTTCTTTTCAACAATACGTGACGAAAACGTTAAGAAAAACCTTTTTTCCACTGGACCACGCAAACATTTAATGGTAATATAATTATATAATGCCAAAATTATTCAATAAACGAAATAATCAACTAACTTTTACAGTAATGTAAACATAAAAGCAGTTGCTTTTTTTAATAACCATTTGTTCCCACATAACCTCTATGGATAAGCAGGTATCTGTATTACACTCGCCAGCAAGTTTCTAAGACAAAATTTCGGGACTTTCCTATGTACATTCAGAATTATTATGAATGCAGATTCAATTAGCACGAATAAGAGTGTAGTTTCATCTCCTGCTTCAATTAAACAGAACAAACCAAAATATTCCATTTTTCAGCTTATCTGGATTATCTTTAAAGTGGAACAGTAGAATGGTGTGCAAGTGCTTTAGTCATTAACAGAAATGTGTTGCACAAAATACTGATAGTAATTATTGTAGCACTAAGATTAATAATAAAAACCTTAACTCTGGCCATTCTCACTGAATCCAAAATCTGTCACTGGTGCCAGCAAAGCCTAATGCTAAACTACAGTACAAAGTCACAGAATGATACAAGAATGGAGCAATTAAACAGTTCGTTCACACAGCAAAGGATATTGATCGTCTCCTCGAGGTCTTCTAAGTCCCATTCGATGCTGCGTAAACTGTTTCTCAGTTCATTCGTCGTCCAGTCAAACTCTTCTTTGCTGGATCCACGCTGATCATCCACCAGTTCATTCCATCGATGATACAGCGCCTTTGCTGTCTCAGTCGTCTTCTGCACCTCACTGCAAAACATACCACAAATAAACAACATACAATGGAGTGGTGTCATTTACTGGACATATCGGCTGGACATGAGCCAGAAATGAACTCCAAATTTTTACAGTGCAGAAACAGGTGATAAAACAGGACTGTTTATCCCACATAGTTTTGCTAGTCGATGATCAATGATCCAATGATCTGACACATGATCCAATGATGAGAAAAGACAAAAAGCGTTAAATACTAAAGATGCACCATACCCTTATTAACCCTAACCAAGCCTAACCATATCCATCACTGGGTCAACTAAAGTTATTCACATCCCTGCCGAATTTTGTTCAATGAAGCCACACAAAAAATGTATATAGATCACCACAAAACTTTTCACACAGAAATAACTGCAAAAGATCTACAAAACTGCATAATTTATACAACAAAATTGCAGTTTAGTCTGTCACCTAGCGATAACACGATGACACAATGGTGTCGGAGGCAATGTGTTAGCGAAATTACGTAGAGAGCAACCAACATGACTTTTTTGTTGGTAAAAATCTTTCACGAAAGTTACAGCAGATCGTTGTCTGAAATCCCTTGCTCGCATCCAGAAGCACATCGTCACCTACAATCAGCTGGGCGACTATCAAATCACGAGACCCCTGTTTTAATCCTGTTGTAATCCTAAAATTGCTCTTATCATTTACTTTAAACAAATACTAGACAACCTACACAGCTCTGTTGGAGCGCTTGTCTCAGTGGTTTGGAGTTCATGGCACTGTACTTACTTGGTTTAGATCTTAACTTTCTGACAGGTCATTCTGTGTGAAATGTTCTGGTGAACTTTCACAGCCTCATCACAGTTGCTACTGTGTACCTCAAGGCTCTGTTTTGGGACCTATCCTCTTTTCATTGTATACTACTCCGCTGAGCTCACTCATTTCTTCATTCGGACTTAATCATCATCTATATGC
>Ga0056115_1001134_pt1 | contig 12281 bp, 6 predicted proteins | sample WorMetOlspDAHAB1_FD_77007 | JGI IMG/M metagenome (GOLD analysis project Ga0056115, IMG submission 77007) | Marine gutless worms symbiont microbial communities from Max Planck institute for Marine Microbiology, Germany - Olavius sp. DAHAB.1 ... | reverse complement strand
CACAGGAAGCGTTGACATCATTTACCGTTTCTGACGCATATCGCCATTTTGACGGTCAGACATAGTTATTGAGGTCAGAAAGTAGGTCACGCATAGAATATCTAATCCCAAAGAATAATATTATAGTGATTGATTCATACTTTAAGTTGACGAATAAATCTTATCTCATTCACAGGTTTTGATACGGTTTAGTACGATTTTTTGATCATTTAATAGTGGCTTATTTTTTGGGCCACCCTGTAGAGTTGCACAATAATTGAGTTTTTGCCCGTTTCTCTATCTTTTTCACCGACCGGAAATCTGGTATTTCGGTCACTCACTTGTCTGTGTGTCACAGACAAGTGAGAGCGTCAACCATTTGATTGCAGTACAGAAATATGGCGTCCGCATCTGTTGGTCGAATTTGATGTAGGTTTCGGAGTTTTTTTATGAAATGGAGTGAGGTTTTCAACGATGTATAAAATCCTGAAACTCGTCATTAGATGTCGCCACAATATGCGTTTAAATACGGACGTTTTGCAAAGAAAAATCCGTCAACTAACCGGATATCCTGTGCACACCTCTTCCATCATTTACAATTAGCCTGGAATGAGTTTTCCGCCTCGATTTTGTGGTATGTAGGCCTAATCGCAGAAAGTTTTTGACATCTTGGTTCACTGACGACACTGCAGGTGCTTAGTCAAATTCGCGTCTATAGCTGCCCATTTTGGGAATTTAACAGTACCTGTGTGATGCCACCAAAATGTTAAGAATTGCTAGAACTTTTTGTGCACTGAACAGCGAAAGGTTCGTGGATTAGTCTCTTTGTGGAGATTTTCTCCGGCTCCCCCTAGCGGTGGTACGACAAACTAAACAAATTTTAGGATTCCGATTTATGGGAAAAATTTCGGCAATGTTACAGCGTGTTTGTTAACACCTTGTAGAACTATGGATACAGTTTAGTTTTCATTGTAAGCGCAACTCAGTGGCACAATCGTTCCAGCCGGTCTGCGATTGCTCGAGGAGGCGGCGCTCGCTATTGCTAGTGTCTCTGTCCTGTGCTGCCGTTTTTTGGACGCATAAGGATGAACATAAACACTGTTGTTGCACCGATTGAACGATTGCGCACTGCCATTTCCTGTGTCGTCAGCGCTGGAAACAGAGAACACGCGATAGCTTCGAGTTGCTAATGTAATGGCGCTCACCTGTCGTAGCGAAGTTGCGAAGACGTCTAATGAAAGGTTTCCAGGTCGAATCGTGACGTCAGCCAAACACCGACTCAGTCGCCGCAGCTCACACTGCTGCATCTGACTTTCGATATTCTGCCGACAATACGTTTTACTGTATACGTTTTTTTGTCATTTTTAAAAAACGTGACTTTTGACATGTTTAAACGACACGTCAGTCACCAGAATTTTAGCTCTCAATCATAAAAATAGAACTACAACTGCGCCAAGCCACCATGACATCTACATTATGCAAGATTTCGTGTTTTACCGGTTACCGCTTATATGAAATGGATGCGTATATTTTAGTGTTTGTTCAAAGGAATTGACATCGAAATTTAAAAAATATGAATATAATTTTGTTTTCATTAAACTAATAACTAATGGCCGAACTGAACTGAGTGGTCTCTAAAATTTTGCCAACGTTTTGATTCCCCCCCCCTTTATTGCATTTTTAAAAAAGACATTTTTCAGTTTTTTGGTGAAATGTTGAACGCGAGCGATACCAACAGTTGCATGACAAGTGTTATCTCGTGAGCCATGTGTCATGTTGGTTCGTGCTCATTCGCGTCACGTCAATGGTTCACGTGCTTTATGATGCCAGGCAATGAATACCGTTGAGGTGAAGGAACTGCAGTAAATGAATGCTAAGGATTTTGTGGTCAAAATGAGAACAAAGGAGTGGCACTGGACAAATATGCAGAGTAAAGCGATATTTTCTACAGTGGGTTAAAAGAAACGGCAATGAGCCCGATTTACAAAGAATCCTGAGTTTCTCCTGAGTTTGTCATAATTTCCTCAAAAGTTTGTCAGATGTTCCACTTATCATAAGTAGCTCATAAGTAGCACTTAGGAATCATGGTCATATATGGCCAGTAAGCTGTGGCCATATTTGGAAAAGGGTGTCATCCAATGCTGGAGGGCAGCGAAGAAGCGGACGACCGAAAACTTCATGAGTGGACATCGTTCTGACGCTGAATGGCTTAACTGCACAGTGCGAGTGGGCTGAAGATGATGAAGTGTGCAAGAGAAGATTGGTTCGTAATGTAACCAACCGTCGGATCGACGAATTGTTAATCTGTTAACAGCACAAAACAGACATTAGAACAAGCAGCTGTCGAACGACTCGTTTTTGTGGCTGGCAAGCAGATGACGCACAGATGTCGCTGACGTGTTGTGCCGCTGCAACGCAGGACGTCGCTGTGTCTATTTGTGCGACTGTATTAATGTCGTTGGCGGCTAACTGTTGCTACCAGCGACATTTCGCTTCGGCGCGGTCCGCGTGGCGTGATGCAATTTCGCGTCGTCTTGCTATTTCCATTTTCTTCGCTTCCGGTTGTCGCGTTCAACGTCGGCAACAACTGCTTCTGGCGTAACGGCAGGTGACCTGCCGAGGTTTGCTCTGAACATTCGTAATTCGTTATTACAACAAAGAAGAACAAAAACAAGTTTAATTTGACATAAAGCAGTAACGACAAAATGTTATCAGCCGTTGAATACGATTTAACGAACTTTCAGCACAATGGCGCTATATCGTGCTATGTTCTATATTAAAACGCATGAACTTTTGTTTCACCATGATTGGTTAAAACTGTCGTTTTTTTCTTGTTTTCTGCATCAAAAAGCCCATAAATCATAACCCGTGTATGTTTGAAAGTACGACGTGCCACAGTAGACGATGGTCCGCAAGTTGACGACACGACCAAGTCGAAATTTCAGGTCGAAATTTGAGTTGATTTATAATTAAAATCCGAAACAATGCAGTGACTGTTTTCATTATCAAGACGAAATGTGATTCTCTCGCGAGAGCAGCAAGGCGTGGGCTTGTGAAGACGGCACGCCATTCGCTATGCAGTACGATCTTGCGGACTGTGAATAGCAGCTGGCCGCTTGTCAAACAGGAATGTCGCCAGCTTTTAATTTGGGAATAAAAATGTTGGTTAACGTGGGAGACTACACAAAGTAAACATTCAGTGCAATGTCACTGTCACTGTCGTATAGCTGGGATAGGCACAAACCTGTTCAACTCAGGTTTGGCGTATAAATGCCTATAGGCGACCCTCGTGTCTATGCCTTGTCCAGGGAGTTTAAAAGCCTTGGCCTCTATACCGGGAGTGTAGGCATCTATCTCTGGAACTTTTCGTTATTTAGGTCGTCCTCACCTTTCGAAGTTTTCGTTTTTTTCACGAACTGAACTTCCACGAAGTCCAACGATCAATCAGAAAACCGATTATGCCAATTATGTATTTTTTTGTAATGTGATTTTTAGAATGGTGTCGTAGATTGGTTATAATTCGTACAGTGTACGTACAATGTGAGCATGGGTCTTTTTCTTTCTGTACTATTTAGTGCACACAAGTTACACGTGTATGTCAGCTGGGCAACTGACAGCCGACTGCGGTGGAAATAACGGCAGACATCGGTGCAGTGTTGGTTGCACGATTGCGCTGGGAGATGACGCAACGAAAAGGAACCTCCGCTGAAGAAGAAAAAACGAAAGAAAGGCGCTCGGGACGGCGACGGACTCGCCCGGGGGCATAGGGAGCCGTCGTCGGCCTATGCCCCCTCCTCGTCCTCCTGCTCTCGGATTGAATTAGACGATAATTTAACCGGTAACCGCATCGTCTGATTGCCGGCGTCCGCCCTGCTGGCCAACTGCCCAGATGACCACTGCAGTGCATAGCATGTACAGGACATTCGCAGCCCACTGACATCTGCTCCCCGAGGACACGTACCCCCCAAGACACCTGCCCCTTACGACATCCCCTCGCACATTCATATTATATTTGTTTATTACAGATATCTTACATCGTATTCACAGTAAACATAGTGTAAAAAAATAAAAACTGATATTAAAAAAACAATGATAAAATAACCAAAAAAAGCTAAACAACACACCACCAAAAACTCCGACAAAAACTAAGCAACATTACACCAATATTACAGACAAATACAGATAAACATATGTATCCATAAACACAACGAATAGCAGTTAAAACATGAAGAATAAAAGACCACGACCAAGCTTATGCTTTAATAGTTCATGAACTGTAACTACACCATCAACAGTAAAACCTCTGCCGATCAACAAATCGTCATGGATCATAACCAACTCACTTGCACTTGCTATGTCGTCTTCTGGCGTGGTTCGGCGGATGCGATGGTTATTCCGCCGAAGGAACCCACAGTGATGAAGACCGGAGCAATGGGATGGTGGGGGGGGGGGTGGTGTACTAGCGAACGGGAGACTGACTGACCGACAGCAGCCAATATACACGTCGGCGGCGACGACGACGACGCCGGCTTGACTGGACGGTCTGCGATGCGCTGGTGCGTCGTCCATTGCTGTAAAATTAACGCTGAATTAATCTTCGCGTCCACCAGCAAACAGACATCACGGGCTGGGGAATCAGAGACGTAGAACGGGGAGGAAGGGCAGAGTGGAATGCTATGAGGGTTCTGTCCAGTCAGATAAATGGCGCAGTGCTGCGATTCAGCCGAACCGAATATTGCCTCTTTGTATGTGCGTGAATGCTGCCTGCACTGCGACCACCTCGTCTCGTTCCAGTGCGGCCACGACGCATCGACTGCAACGGCGTCCAACGTCATTACTGAAATACCGAACCACAAAAACCTTTTTTATTCACAAAAGACCAGTAGTTAAAAGATAATCAATTATTTGCACATACAAAAGCAAAGCATGTGTGCGATCTATTCTGGTGCGTGCAGGCGGTAATTAAAAAATCGTATTTTATAACATTATTTTAAATAGTTTGTACACTTTTAATATTTCCCCTGTTTTATAATTATCATTTTTAAATTTAAACATGCAAACGAATTTCGGTAAAGAAAAGCGTCATCGTCATCATTGATCGTCCATCGTACACGGTAGTCGACAGTCGGCGACAGATCACTTCCGGTCTCTGCTGCCCTTTCCCTCTCTCCATGTGTCTAGAACGATCTACCACTCAATGTCTTGTCTTCATCGTTCGTGCAAGTTTTCTGGCAGTCGTCTGAAGACTCGTTTTTTTCACACGTTCTTCTCTCGACATTCTGTCATGCCTGTGAAGTGACCTGTGTCATTATCGGACACTTCAGTCGCTTTCGTTACTTACTTACTTACTTAGTTACAGGAATTTGCGCTTAATAGCGTCAAGACTCGCATAACGCGTCAGTGCCGGGACTACTTCCGGTTCGGGTTTTAAACGCCCGATTAAACGACCTACAGTTTCCCTCGACCACGACAAAGTGTCCTGATATCTGCGCAGCATTTGCCGGTTGTTAATTAGCGCCATATATTAGCAAGACGTGCAGCAAAGACACGCGTCGCTGGGTGTATTAGCTAGTCCCACGGCGCTCCCGCCCGTGACTCCCCCTGGCGGCGGCGGCAGCGAATGCGACTGCGGCTGCGGCGGTCCATCGTGTTTGATCTTACGCTTGAATCGACGTCCAGATAGCTTCAGCGAACGCGCCTAGCGGAGTCTCGCCGAACTACGCTTGACAGTTGGCGGAATCAATAGCAACTGGATGCCGCTGATAAGCGACATGCGCGTAAAACTTGACTGGAAACGACGACGACGACGACGACGGTTTAAAATCGATCAACGGTCGTGTTTTGCGACCAATCGCGCCGACTGCCACGCTTTTCATCACGCCAAATCTTAGCACCCATCACGCCGCCTGTTCACTTTAACGACCGCACATTCACTTCCGCAATTTAATGTGTCGCTAAAAAGGACCTCCACGTTGGTTGCAAAAAACTTAGAAAGAACCTAAGTCAAGAATCACAATGTGCCGTAATTTGTCAAAGAAGTACATCAGTCAGACTCAATGACTTACTATAGTGGCCAGAGAAAGAAAGACCGACGGAAAGGTCCCACTATAGTGCCAACAATAGAAAAATTGCTGGAACACTGTCATAGCTTTGGAGCTTTGGAGTCACCCTATAGACTGTGGCTAATCGATTTGTTCACGTGAAAGTTTATTGCTGGGTCTCGTTGAACTGACATCGGCGTAAGGAAGCATACAGAGGCAACCGTCGCTGAATGTTGCTTTTTGTTTCGTAGTTTTGCTTGTACACGTGGATGTGTTATTTTTTGTTATAATGTGATTTTTAAATTAGTGAATTAATTGAGTTTCGTTCACTTATAGCGTCCTCGACAAACAGAAATATGTTCAGGTGATTAAGTAATTTAAGTCCATGAACAGAGGTCTCCGGTGTCCACAAGTACAATTTAGTCAGAACCTTGGCCTGTGGGATATTGAAGTCCAGCATAAGTTCAACATTATATACATGTAGAATTAAGACTTCGGAGCTGATTTATGGTCACGAAATTCAGCTCAAATTGCTCCTACTTCGTGTTTTTGTTGAGTCGTCGTTTTGTTTCGCATGTATTATTATTAATTGGTTGGTTCTTTTTTTACTGCCGGTCTCTAGTGAATAAAAGTTGCGTGTTTATAGTCCAGGCTATCGCTGCACATAACTTGATAGTCTAGGTAGTCTAGGGGTAGAGCGTCGGACTTGTGATCGAGAGGTCACGGGTTCGAGTCTCACTCACTGCACCGCCGTGTACAGCCCTGAGAAAGCATGCACCTCTGTCACCAAGCAGTATAATTTGGTACAAGTGGAAGGGCGGTGATGCTCGGAAGCTATAGGAAGGTAACCGCAGGTCTGGGATTGCACTGGCGATATGCGTAACAGACTTTGTGGCATATTCATCTGCCGGCTGAGTGAGTGAGTGAGTGAGTAGAGTTTAACGCCCCACTCGACACAATATTGGTCATTTCGGAGGCGGAAATCTGCCGGCTGAAAGGCCTATGAGAGGCAGATGAGCATCCAGCCTACGGCCATATAATAGGATCATGGCATCTTTACCTTACCATAACGGAACCGATCTATATTTGAGCAGCTCTTCCGAAAGCAGTTACTATATGGCAGTTGCCTATATTATGTTATCGTGAAAACATCGCTGCGCTGCCGTTCACATTCACTTGAATTATGCAGTAGACTTCGACGTCGAATAAAGGATGCGGCGGCAGTAGGCTACGTAATGCTGAATGAGTTTCGAGCGTGGAAATCGAAATTAATGAACAAATATGTTAAATGAAACGGATTAAAAGGTGAGCTCAGAAACAATGGGCAGGACCAGCGAGGTCAGTGAGTGCACACCGCAAATCACATTACGTTTTGTGTTTCATTCAAATACAGTTTGTAGCACATTTTGTCATTAACCGGAAGGCGCTCATAGAGTTCATACAGAGCTTACACTGTAGAGTAACGACGAGATTTTATGAAAGTCAGCGAATATTGAACCGCACGCATTGTATTAAAAAGATTACTTCTTATTTATTTATTAACTTATTTACTTACTTGCTTACTTACTTGCTTACTTACTTATATACAGCGAAAGTTTGTATCGCTTATGTACAGCAAAATAATTTTGCTGTACATAAGCGATACAAACTTATTGTTATGTTAACTCCTACTGGAATAAAACGGGGCAAGCAAGTTTTAATTGAGCTTCCTCCCTACCCCCAAAAATCCAACTCCTTTGTTTTAGTTCCTCGTTCCATAATTCCATTTTAATCCATTTTAGTGAATTAATTATAAATATTATTAGTTTTTAGTGTGTGCATGTATTTTGTTACCGATATTCGTAACATAGAAATATGCATTTTCAACATTATGAAAATTTATCCATACAAGCCATGTCAATGCTGCATTAATACAACAAATATCGGAACTTTGTCGGCTTGGGTAAAATGTGTCAGAATGTCTTCAATCTCTTTCTATCACAGTGATTGCAGAAACACAAGAAATATACAAGAAATCGAGCAGACCCACTTTCACTATAGACACGATTTCATTGCAGTAGTTTACCAACGACGCTGCACCAAAGCGTGTCTAGTGAACCGCAAAGATGTCGATAACGATAACTTTATTAACATCACTTTGTCTACCACGACGTACTGCTGTTAATATTCATAGTGATCAAGCGCTTAATTGTTAGCAATTACTGACCTGAAAATGTACGTGGAACGAAGCTTAACTTGCAATTAATCGGCGTCGTTTATATCAGTCGGCTCGTTCACGACGGCCGTCGCGTTCAATTAATGGTTGGCTTTGTTTTACGGCAGCCAGCAACCCACTCGCCCGTTATATTGCAGTGTTTGTCGCGCGCCGTGTAATTAAGCCAATATTACTCTTATTCGCAATATTAGTGTCGTTTGCCAAATCGGCCGAGCCACGACCAGCGCCATGCGCAAGTAATATCCAATCGCGACAGATTAACATACATTCAACAGCGTTGTCGATATGTTTTCCGAAGTTGTGCAAACCGTTAGCCTGCTGACAAAAATATCTCACTTGACCGAAATAAAACGGTTTTGATAGCGATAGGCATTTTAACGCTACTCTGAGAGACAGAAGCGTAGACACGGGGAAGTACTGAAGCGATTCCCAAATTCAGAGCATCATAGCTGGTTGTCGCGCAGCAATTACAGACGCTGTGATGTGTTCGAGTCACAGTTGCCTATATACTTGCTTTGTAATGCACGTTTTACTTCACTAAACTAATTGCTTTGGTACACAGTATGTCTGCAAGTGATGCTTCAGATGTTTTTTTTTCATGCGGAAATTAATCAAGCATATCAACGAGCCAGCATCTGTACCTCCTAAACAAAATTTCTAGCTACGCGCCGGCTGAGAAAACTATTAATGTAGCGTGTATACGCTGTGCATCTTTCAGCATCATTTTACGAGCGATTGTCAGCAGCTGTTAATAGGCGTGCTCCGTCTGTTTTTTTTCATGTCCGCGATGCACGTTTTAACAGTTGTTGTCGAAAGTCGTGATATGACCGATCATTCGACCCACCACGAGCTGCGGCCTTCAGCAGGTCCAATGCTCAACCCGTAACCACACATTGCTGTGTGTATGAATCAGCGAAAGGTCGAGGTGTATGCGCCAATGTCAATGTCCATGCGTATATTTATATAGCACATCACCAGCTAAACCCTCCTAGGTGCGTTAGCTAGTTTGGTGCAAACAAGCAATCACCCGAAAGCAGCTTCGGTGGCGTTTGGCTTGCGAAGTTGCGAGTGTATAGTGAGCAGTCTTCGTCCAGTTATTTTTTGTTGGCCGGCCACACTTCACCTCACGTCCACAACACAGGAGAGTGGCAATGACAACGCAAAGTATGTAAGCGGTGCAACAACATTGTCTCTTATAAATTTATCTGGAACTTAGTGTCAAACTCCATCTAAGAGACGGACGCACGGACGGACAGTCCGTCTCTTAGATGGAGTCTGACACTTAGGACATGTGACTATATTTAGCCGAATGCTTACTATTACGTAATAGTAAGCATTCGGCTAAATATAGCCGCATGTCCTACGTATCCAGAGAAATTCACACGAGACAACGTTGTTTTACAACTTTGCATTGTAATTGTGGCGCTGCCGGATGGAGATGTCGATCCGCAGGGTCGGAGGGAGAGACGACGTCGGCCGAACAGTGGAAAGCTGTTATGCTTAACGATGCTCACCGGCCGTCAATATTCGACGCTCGAGCCGAGCATGCAGTCTATGTCGGCGTCGCCGCCTCGTCCGGCACGCTTCACCGGCGCTGCCCGCCCGACCGACCGACCGACTGACCGAGCAGCTCCTTCGATCTGGACATCCGCCTTCGTCGCTCGCATTGTTACGACCGGATGTGGTCGGCGCGACGCTCGCTGGTGGTGTGAAGTCGGTGGAGAGAAGTGTGACTAAAACGAGCTGTTTGAATGAACACATGCATCGCCATGCTCTGTCAGAATAGCTCAAGCGCGTGGTGTGTCGGCGCTGTCGTCAAAGCGTTCTCATTTTACAACACACAATGCCACCACACACCGATTTCATAACATATTCATGTATGCAAATGGTAGATGTATAGATGTTAAATGTGTTTTCCTATCTATTGAATTTTAATAATATTCTATAATTTTTATGTATAGAAGTCTGACTGGCGTTGCACTCGAGCGTCTTTGCAGGAAGTTCATGCGCAAATTTTCTTGTGTTCAATTTACACCACCCAGACTGCATCGAAACGTTGTTATGTTGACACTGACATTGCATTATCATAGTATTATTGTTTACTGTTCGATTACTATGTTGGTTTTTGCTACGTTATGGTCAGTAAAAATATTCAAAAGATGTTGACACTGGTTGGTAAGTGGTAGGTTTTTTCGTGTATCCTACAATTAACACCAACTAAAGCAGTTTTCGACATCTTGTACGAACTAAACTACATTTAGAATTCAACATGCAATAAATAGAATGATAGGCCTATATTTAATATAATTTACATATATGAATAAATTAGGAAATCAGTGTGTTTGTGTCTTGTCTTTTTGAATAAGTTTAGGGGCGGTCTATACGTGTTGAAATCCTGTAAAAAAGGTTTAGTAGCTAAGCAAAAATCTTCACGCCTGTTATTTCATCGTATTTAACACTTAAACGATAGCAATGCATACAAAACATGCATATATACGTTGCAAAATGCTCCTGAGCTTTTTTTCGGTTGCTCCTACTTGTGTCTGTAAGGAACTACCACGCCACGTCGCGTCTGTACTGTCCCTGCGAGTTTCTGCAGTCATCTGAAGACGCATCTTTTCAGCCGTTCCTTTCCAAACTTTCTTTTATGCCTATGAAATGACTTATGTCATTATGGGACACTTTCGTCGCTTGCGTTACTTACTTACTTTACTTACTCATTCGTGGTGTGCATGTAAGTCCGTATATATCAGTTGCACAAGCTGCGTCTGGCTGATCTAGTCACGAAACGGAACATTATCACGCAGTGGAGTTGGCAATGGACTGTGCGTCTCCGAGTCAACACCATTGCAATGGAGTCGGCGCCGGCAGATAGAGCATCGTTGTTTTACTGCAGCCATTCCGACTGTCAAAACCCGGAGATGAAAGGAATCGCCGGAAGTGTTGCACCAGCGGAAAGACAGGCAGCGACAGCAGTGGCGCCGCCAGTGTCTCAGTGAGTGGCACATCTCTCGCTTGAGTGATGAGCTTTGCGCAGAACACACGTGCTCAGCTGTCCAGTCGCCCTGCCGCCGCATCCGCATCGACAGCAGCAGCAGCTGTCATCGTCCGGTCGGCGTCGCCTCTGCACAAATTGGCTTCGGTCAGTTGTTTGTGCTTGTGAGCGACAGCACTATCAGTCGATTTGCGACAGCGTTGCAGTCGACATGACATGTGGACGAGTATCTTCAAGCGCCCGCGTCGAAACGGCGTTCGTTTAAACGAAGACAGTTCACTTACGTCTGAATACTTGTAGCGCGCGAGTCTTGCGACCTGAGGGCGCATAGACGTAGGTTTGACGGTCCGGAAATGTTTTCAGTTGACGGCGGAATTGTCCAGGTAGCACTGATATATCGTAGACGTAGAGAGTTCCACCTGACAGGTCGAGAAACAATGAAGATGCGTGATTGATGGGTTGATGGTTTGAGGAACGAACAGACTGTCACGAGCGGCTGAGCGGACGATGTACGGCCAGGTACTGTCAACATAATGCCTGCTTATACCGGGTGGGATACGTCACGTGATCTCAAGTAAGCCACCTGGCGTTAGCAGCTGGTACTAAACTCGTGTTGGTGCATTTGTCACCGCTACAAACTTTCGACAAATTTGGCGTCGCAGAGTTCGCCGTAACGCTGAAAATAAAAGCGAGTGAGTGAGTAGAGTTTAACGCCCCACCCGACACAATACAGGTCATTTTGGAGGCGGAGAAATAAAAGCGATAACACGACTACACTATAACACGACTATACTTTACGGCGCTATCGAGCGCATGGGTTTCTTGAGTTCACGTGAGCAGTGGGGAATCCCTGTCCCCTCCTTCCATTCCCTGTACTCCCCTCCCCTGTCCCATTTCCTTTTCTTTACCTTAGTTAAATCAGCTAGGTGGTCTGGGGAGCGCTGTAAGCCCCCCCCCCCCCAGGGGGGTCTGGGCCGGTTCCCCAGCGGAAATCGAATGGGGTGAATTTTCAACTTTAAATTTAAATCTTTTCATTGTTGAGGATTTTCCT
>Ga0056115_1001133_pt1 | contig 12285 bp, 7 predicted proteins | sample WorMetOlspDAHAB1_FD_77007 | JGI IMG/M metagenome (GOLD analysis project Ga0056115, IMG submission 77007) | Marine gutless worms symbiont microbial communities from Max Planck institute for Marine Microbiology, Germany - Olavius sp. DAHAB.1 ... | reverse complement strand
CGAAATAGAGAAAAAAATTACCTGGAAACGTTGTATCATGTAGATGAATAACGAAAATAAGCTAACGCAACATAATATCGACATTCAAGACACGTTGACTTGTCCGCTACACTGCCGCCTGTCAACTGTGGACTGTCTAGACAGAGCACGTGCGCTGTCGAATGAAACGGAAGTGGTTATGATGTCAAGGCCACCAAGTTTAAATCACTATAAATAAGTAAACCTAAACTTATGTAGACAAATAAATGCACAAGAATAAAAAAATATTTTAAATTTACATTCTAAAATTTATGCTTATTCAGTTTGTTTAGTTTTCCATTGCCATTACATTAAATTTTAGCACATTAGTTAGTGAATTCCTACGTCCGTCGATCACTGTTATGTAGTTGTCTCATTTATCGCAAACTATTGATATTTTGTATATCTCTAAGTGACTGGCGAATAAATGAGACATTTAGTATTCTGTGTTTCTCGACGTAAAACGGTATGTAAACAGAACGAATCAGTGTGAGATAAAGTTATTTTTCTGCACTAATTTAAGTTCGCGAGCAGAAATTTAAACAGAAATATTTATCGGAATACCAAATGAGGTAATTTAGTTACATTTAAAACAGATGTGCGATGGCGAAGTCTGTCTAAACTAGTACCAAGGTTTTTGTATAAATGTCAAGTTTTCAGTTATGTTCTTATGTCTTTTGTTGAGATATTTTCTTGCCTTTTTACAACACACATTAGAATGATTTCAGTCAGTTTTGCACTGATTGGGGGTGGCCCAGTAAAACTAACTGTTACCATGCAGATAAAAGTTTGGTATTCTAATTCTAATACGTAGTGTATCGTGCCACTGCAACCGGCACCCGATCCCCGGGAACCGTGCACCGGCAGTCACGATGACTGGCTGGCATGGTGTCACTGCAATGGCCTGTTGCCTACGGGGCCACTCGCCACGGGCCAGTGCAGTGCAGGCCAGTTGTCGCGAAATGGCGTCGGCGTGTAGGCAATTTTAATCTGGCGATCGGTTTTCCTCTTTTTTGGAACTAGAAGCTTAGTATAGGGTTAGGTTATGGTTAGGTTTCAGGTAGGTTAGAGTAGGGTTAGGGTTAGGTTTAGGGGTCGGTTTAGGTGCCAGCTTATTATTGACAGCTGGCTGCCATGGCAGGATCCCCTGGGATCGGGACCGCTTGACGTGGCACGACACACAACGATTCTAATATATTTTTCAAATATTTGGAACAATATATATATATGCTAGAAATTATGTGCATACATGTATGTTGCAGGCAGTACTTGCTACAATGGATCATGTCCATTTAATCCAGGCAAAGTTGAAAAATGCAGACAAATGCCTTTGTATATCCTTTCATAAGTTTCGTGTAGTATTGACTCTGTAATGTATTGTCTTTGTTATGTCACTGGCAAAAAGCCACAGTTTATCACTTATCTGATGGTAATTGGTTGCATGTGCAAGTATTTATGTTGCTTCATTTTTGCTGCTGTATTTATATTGCATTTTGGCAGTAATTTTATTGAACATTTGCAGAGATTATTTCAATGGTCTCAATACTTAATTTAGTTATTTATTATTATCTTTTTAACACTGTTTTACGATTATATAAGCTAATTGCACTCGCATCTGTGTAATTCTGTATCTAGCTCATAGGTCACTGTATTTGTATGTTTTCACATGGAATAGTGTTATTTGTCGTTTTAACTGTTGTCATTATTTTTTTGTATTGGTATTGTAGTTTTGCTGTTTTACTGCTATATTATGTACTGTGTTTGTGCTGCCATATACTGGCGAATAAAGATATTCAGTATATAGACACCATGCAGCTGTGAATGACACAGACACTAATCATCACTAAAAACAAAGGAAATATGAGCAAAAGTATATTAAAATTAATACACATGCAGACCATGAATGGCAGTTAAAACAGGAAGAATACGAACGATGAAAGAACATAAGTTAACTAAATTGTAGTTGTTGGTGTTACATTTCTTATCTTGTGCAAAGTGTGGATATTGCTTTAACCTTGATATGCACAGCGTACAAGGCAGTTTGATTGACACTGATGCCAAGCCGTCGTGCATCGTCTGCCTCGTTGAACACCAAGATGATCACGTGTAAGGCGTTTTTGCATTCATTTGCTTTTGTTGCATAAAAATTAGATAATTGTTTTGTAGGTAACTTGAAGACATCAGTTGTGAGACATAAATGGAATGTGTGCATAAGAAAAATCTGCAAGAAAGAGATATGTGTATTGCCAATACGATGTTTGTTCTCTGTACTGTGCCAAAAGTTAGAATTTTCCTGCATTGCACCGTCCAAGGTTTCAGGAACTTGACGAGTATTTGTGGAGTGGCTCGGTACTTCCCGGCTTATGCTGGTACCATAATGTACTGTTTGCTCAGTAGCTGTCATCACCAGAAGGAAAAAACTAGTCTTATTATGTTGCATCGACATATCACTGCATAATAAAAAATATAAAAAATTGCGCATTTTACCTCATATTTGTTTCAATGTGTGGACGATAACTACAGTTGTCTTTGTAAGCTGTGATTTGTGATACTTTTGAGTTTGACTCTTAGCCATTTGCAGTACCGGTAATAATAATAATAGTAATAGTAATAATAATAATATGATTTGTTGCATTTTGCAGTCAAAAGCTGGATTCTTACACTTGCAATAACACATACAATGATTGCAAAAGTGTTAAAATCGTAGAAACACTCAAAACACATTCAGATGTGGAGAATCTCCGATGTTTCTGTTTGATGACCAGTATAGCAGCCTTGTCTTGCTGGGAGTTGGGCTAATCTGAATGCGCAGTGCATTACTTTACTGTCTCCTTCCTCGTAAATGTGCGTTTGAGTTTGTTTTTGTTGCGTAGTTTGTTCATATACAAACTGTTGGACGCACTCTCGAACAATCCACGCGATCTCGTTCTTGAATGGAAACTGCCGATCGATGCGTCATTTGTGTTTAATATCGGTACGAGTTTTTTGTCAATGTTGGCGTCAGTTTTTAGTCTTAATACTGGTACGATTTAGGTGTTATAATTTTTTACGTAGATTTTAGTCTGCTGTGTGTGTAACACAAGCACCAATGACAGGTTTGGTGAGGTTGGTTCAGGTTGCTGCTGGTACACATCAGTCTCGATAGCACACTGGTTTAATGGCCACATTTTGTGGAAAACATTGCAGACAGGTTAATCTTCAAAGCACTGCAAATTTATTCCAAGTTCTAGCTGCCGTGGAGTTTGCTGAAAAAGTCCGTTGTTGTTAAGCTTGGTTGTCACTGTGCATCGTTTCATCGGTCACATGCTCACATCTCAACAGTGTTCTTTCAGTTAGTTTTTTTTTGTTTTTAATAGATTTTTTCCTATTTCATAGTTTTTGTTTTATTTTAATTATATCTTTAACATCCTTATTCTTTTTTACATCGTTTTATCGTTAAGCACCTCCGTCCATGCCTTGTAGGAGATGCTATATAAATTTACCTCGATTGATCGATTGATTTATTGGTCAATCTTTTAATTAAATATGCTGTGTGGTGACATTGTAGCATCTCAGGCGACTGAAACACAAGGTACTTTTATCGTTTATTTTCTTTTCTGGCATTTTCCGGTCTGCTTTTGCAACATGGCCCATTAGTGGCTGCCACAAACTGAACATTTGCACTCTGATGATTCCTGAGGCTGTAGTCATCATCATCATTAAGAAAATTTGTTAAGTGCATATTACAGTAAGCACTCGATAAAATATCGTACACCTATCCTGTTGTGCATATGTACATGTAGATATTATGTGTAAAAGTGTGTATGATTTTATAATATTTAATTCATCGATTCAGCTTATGCTACAAGTGTGTTTAATAAACTTACTTATTTATTTACTATGAAATCGGGTTAATTTAACACGTAAGTCGAGTGTTTTATGTGTTATAAATCTCTGGACGGTACTGAACTTTTCTTGCGACAGTCGTAAACTGGAATTTCTCGGATTTGAGTTTACCGGATATGGACGTACCGGCTGATAGTTTACACGTGGTGATGCAGGTTGCATTGTGGTGCGATTGATGAACGAATCGCAGTCACTGCTGCTGGAGTTGGACCACAGCGAGAAGTTGCACAACTTTTTTGCCGATCTTAAGTGCACCAAACAAAGTACGTTCTCAGTTTTGATCGTCTCTGCTTCTGCTTATAAATAAAAGTAATTAAAAAAATAAGCGAGCGTGGTGGCTGGTTTGGCGTAGCAGTGACGGCATTCGTCGCATCAACAAAGTTGAGCTATGTCGAGCCCTGTCAGAACAGGATATCATTGACGACCTCTGGCGGGTATACCATCCCGGTATTTGTTCAGGCCACTCAGCCTGGCCATCCCTCCGTGGGTAGGTGCATTGAGTACCGGAGATTGTCTTTGCACACTCATATCTTTATGCTTTGATTGCATTTTTGATGCCCAACTTTTAAGCGGTTACTGACATGTGCGTGTTTTTAGTCTACACTCAGAATGCTTGTTTCGGCCTTCCGTCCACATTCGACTGGATGGAGAAGTATCCGACCAGCAACGAGACCAGAAGTCCCTTTGACATGTTTGATCCGTTTGCAAACCATATTTCTGCGCAGAAAGGTATGTGCATGCCACTGATAATATTGCAATGCCGTTAAGTCAAATCCGAATTTTTAACATGGCTAGAATAACGGGAGTTGTTACAAAATCCACAAAAGCGAAGTCGGTGTGTGGATAGTTATGGCAAATGTCCGGGAATGATTGTTGGAACGAGCATGTCTTTAGTTTGTGGCAGAAATCGGTCAGGAAAGGGAATGACTACTGAGACAGCGTTTGATGGTGGTGACTTTTTTGGCAGCGTGTGACGTTCATTTTAACGCGAAAAATATGTGTGACGATATGTTTGAAGTTTGCGTTCTGTATTGCCGATAACATTTGCTGCTCTCATGCAATTTGTCGTTGACGCATTTTTTTGCGGTTGTTTTAGAATGGCCATTGAGTCAGATTATTGAGCCGGTGGAACGGTGCCCAGTTGTCGGTGAGTGACTTGTGAATTTTGCCTTAGATACTGTTGAATTACTACAAATTTTGGTCGCTGTCTCGGAAGTCGTTATTGCCGTCAGCAGTAACCGAGGTTCTTGTACGAAATTGCAACACATCACCCCATTTTGAAGTCTCCTCGCTGGCTTAAAGTTTTTGAACAAATTGAATACGAGATTATCTCTCGCACTTAAAAAATTCTCAGTACCACTCAGTCACCATATCTCTGACTTCTATTAACCCTCACGGTCACAACACATGCTCTTCACCTTATGTCACTCTGATCAAACTATCTTCATCACTCGTAATCACTCACCGCTCCTTCCAACATGCTTCACCTCATCTTTGGAACCAGCTTCCTACGTCACTCAGAATTCCTCATCCGAATTACTCATCCCCCTCTCAGCGACCTTCATTTGAACATGCTGGTTTAACTTGCTACACACTGCTGTCACCTTCCATCATTTTCTCACTGTTTCATTCTGAGCTTAAAACGTACCTGTTCGGAAAATCTCATCCTTCACCTGTTCCATCAACAGAAAAAGATGAATGTTAAAAAATCCAACGAGAAACTCTCTTTGTGGATGCCTTGGCAATGGTTTTAATTGATGTTAATTTCGTTCTTTTGGTGAACGTTATCATTGTGTTACAGTTTGACAAGCTACATGACTCGGTGTACGAAGATAATAGTTGGATTGATTGCACATTTTGCCAACGTTTTTAATATTTTTTCTCTCACGTTTTTTAACCTTTTAAACGTTTTTTAAACAAATTTTATAGGACCATTTGTGACATCAACGGATTATGCTGCCACGCTGCGTTAAAACACTGAAACTTATAATTGTGTTGCGTGTTTTCTGTCGCCCTAAAACGTTTGTGCTTTGATCTTAAAAGATTAACATCGGAAAGACAAAAACTATGGTATTTGGTAAGGAATCACTAGCAAACAAGGTATAGATGGGATGCAGATCGACAGTGTAAATGAGTTTGTGTATTTGGGAAGCCTCCTAACGTGGGACAGTGACTGCAGCAAAGATATCGAACGCAGATTGGATAAAGAAATGGGTGAAATGGCTGGCTTTAGCACTATCTGGAAGAGACGACACGTCAGCATACAAGTGAAATTGAAGTTACTGCATGTGTTCGTGTTCAGCGTGCTACTGTACGCTAGTGAGACATGGACATTGAAAAACTTGACAAAGACAGACTACTTGCCTTTGAAATGAAGTGTTACAGGTGGATTTTGCTCATCTGGTGGCTACAGAAAGTCAGGAATGAAGAAGTGAAGAAGCGCATTGGAGCCAACAGAAACGTATTTCAGATCATAATACAGAGAAAACTCCAATTCTTTGGCCACATTTGCCAGATGAAGGACGCACGAATGTTAAAAGCCATAGTGTTTGGGGTGATGGAGGGCAAAGCACGGAAAGGGAGACCATGTCGAGAATGGACGGATAATATCACGGATTGGTGCAAGGAGGACCTGCACACACTGAGATGGAAGGCAACCGACCGGGCTGAGTGGTAGAGGGTTGTTAGACATGCAATCGACACAGTGGGTGACCTCGCCCATGGAGTCAAAGAAAAAGAGTATGCAATGATGCAGCGGCATGGGTTGAACTGGCCTTTAGTGCTCTCCCCCTCTCCCCCTCCCCCCTGCATGTTTGTCACTATCTTCGTCTTGCTGCTTGTCCCTGACACACTAACGTGAAATATTTTTTACCGTTTTTTGTTCCCTTTACTCCCCTTCCTTGGGCATATAGCACAGGGATTTGCACCCATCAGCAAGCCCGAGTTAGATAAGTCATCCCAGCTACACAGTAGTGACAGCCACACTGCAGAGAATGTTAAGTTTCGACTGTAGCATACACGTTTAACTTCATCACATTCCCGCCAGTGCCCATGAAATTACGACCTTATAGCGCCGTATAAATCAGTTTATTATTATTATTATTATTATTAACTTTCTATAGTCTCCCATGCTGACCTACATTTTATATACCGCAGACCAAATTTCTAGCTACTCCGCAGTTTCCTTCCCTTCCCTTCCTTTTCTCTTTCCTTCTTCCTTTTTTTTCTTTCTGGAGCGAAACACTTATTGTTCAGTTGCAGAGGACACGTCGGCAACCACAGGTGACATGGCCGCTCGGTCAGCTCGAAGTGCTTCGGCCAGTCCCAGAGTTCAACGCTCGCATAAGAACCACGCGGCTGAACTCACATCATCCATGCCTAGTCATGTCGTTGACCATTTCTCCAGCTCTGACCAACGACACCGGAACACAGCGAGGTACTGTTGGTTCTCGAATCTGTCCACTGACTAATAGTACCACTGATGATTTATTCGGGATAGAGATGCTTAGCCCTGTATGATTTAGTAAGTAAGTAAGTGAGTAAGTTGGTACTGGTTGGTAAGTAAAAAAGAACGATTATAGTGTCCGAAATGGCAATATACAGCGCCTTCTACAAGGCATGGGTGGAGGCACTTAACCATAAAAGATGAAAGGAAAAGAATTAGGAGATGAATGACGTAATTAAAATAAAATAAAATAAAATGACAAAACAGCCGTGGTATCGTTGACACAGTGTTGCCACTTTTTCCGGCAAATGTGGATAAGTTGGGGAATTCGGGCAAAAGTCGGGCGGAAAAAATTTGGGGTGAGTCGTAGGATTGGTCTTGTTGGGGAAAATTGGTACAGAAATTAGTAAAGCAATTATTTCACCTCCTTTGGAGAGAATTACCGATTATAAGCATATGTCGTGCGAAAAAGTTTTGTTTGTTTCCCTTATTTCGATTCAGAAAAACTTTCTGGAAAAGTGGGGGGAATGTCTTGCGTCTGGCAGTTGGCAACCTTAGTGAAAGCCACAGCCACTGTTTTTAACTTTCCAACGTTCACAGTTTGGGGACGACAACATCGAATCGTTTCTCTGCTTCCTGTGAAAACCATGCAAAACTGGAGCTTCGAATGGCCGAGTGACCTGGGCTAGACTGTCATGGAGTGAAGTTACAAGTTTTTTTAAATAATAAAACGACAAACCGCAATGTATAAGGCGAAGTAACATGGCTAGAGTCACTACAAGGGCGCTGTACAATGTTCGCTGCTTGTACTCTTGGAAACGGTTAGTCAGTTAAGTAAGAACGTGAGAAAAGATGTGTCTTGAGAATGTTTTTGAAAGTTGATAATGTAAGTGTGGAATGAATGTGCAGTGGGAGACTGTTCCAAGAGACCAGACCACAAAAAATTTTACGTTGCCGAGTTGTAGCCTTGTCCTGGTACGACCAAGTCACCACGAGCAATGGAACGGAGAGCAGTGATATAGTGTAGCTGATGCTTTAGTGGTAGCTATCGTTGTAGTGTGCTCAGGCTTAGTTGCTTGCTATAAAAGGTGTTTCAGCTGCCGTTCAGAGCAGCTGCTGCTTGCATGCCTTTGGTTTTGCAACGTTATTTTATGGTTGATTGCAATTCCGATTGCGCTGTTCCTCTCATTATTTTTACAGTTAGTATTTCAACCATAACGTATTCCCCATGCATGTCACAGGACTTTGGTCAGGACACGGTCACTGCCGGGCTGACTTTGTTGTCGGTGTGTGCGTGTCGTTGTGGTGGAATTATGTTCAGAGGAAGTCCGGCGTCTGGCGCCAGTCCGCTGACTCTGGCGACAACGGACGTGGCGCCGTCTGGTGGGCGCGAAGCGATCGCTGGCCTGCTGATGAGGGAACGCGAGGCAGAGTACACGCAGCTCAAGACTTTCAGGTGACCACCACACTTTGGCCTATGACGAACGGCCAACTTAGCCTTCCATCCCTTTGGGGTTGGTAAATGAGTAGTAATATATGTAATTACATGGATTACTAGGGTTGAGACCACTAAACGGCAGACCAGAGCTGCGTGTGGCTTTTTGGCTGCAAGCCCGTGTGTGCGGGCTTAGCCTACAGCCTATAGGCTGCATGCTCGCTATGTATGTGACGCAAAGCGCCTCTGCAGCTGCAATGCGCGGCTTGCCTTTTGCCACTGCCGGTCATACGATCAGTTGGTCAGTAAGTTCGGTAGTCAGACACTGTTGTTCTAGACGCGAGTTGACCGGAACATGTGAGTGAGTAAAAGGTAAAAAAAGGCGTAACACTTATATAGCTCCACAAGTTGAAGCTGGAGCTGCAGCGGCGCTGTACATGACAGACAGCGGGCGTACAGCCTGTAGGTCGTAGGCTACATGGATTACTACTCATTTACCGACCATGAGGGGATGGAAGGCTGAGTTGTGACGGTGATAAGTGACTGACAGTGTCTCATATGAATGTCTCTGAATATGTAGGATGTGCCAGTCATATCTGCCTCTGTGGCTCTTTTAGGTGCTGTGTTCTGCTGCCATCTTTCCTGGGCCACACAAAACTAGATTTTGTTCCATCGCGCACATACCGATCAGTTTTAACTTTTTTCCAGCTGTTTTTTAAATTTTGATGTTATTATCAGGCATTTTAGGCTTATTATTTATTTATTTATTTATTATTATGTTCGTATTGTAGTAGGCACTTTGCATTTTTCCTGATGATAAAGATGATGATGATGATGGTGATGATGATGATGATGATGATGATGATGATGATGATGATGATGATGATGATGATGATGATTTAGAGTGATGATGATGATTTAGAGTGTTCTGTGGAACGTGGAATGTGAATGGACAGTCAGCAACGTGTGATATTCACGAATGGTTGTCACCACTCTCCGACAGCAAAGCACCTGACATCTACGCCATTGGGTCTGTGCACTTGCTCACAATCAGTGTTCTGTTTCTCTCGCTTGCCGCGTTATTTGCCTGTTAATCTGGGCATTAAGTCGAAGAATAGGAAGATTTTGCATCTATGAGTAAAGTCTGTTGCGACGGAACTCATATCCTCTACGGCGATGGTTTGACCCAACTCAGCTAGCATACAACCCATGTCGACCGAATGTGTTTGTTGGACAAATTTAGCGGATTTAAGTAGCAGAAATTTCACTGTGTTTACTCGGTGAGTTTCACCATCGTGTCTGAAGTGCTGAGGCGACTGCGCTTCATTAATCTCTTGAGGCTTGTGGAAATTCTCATAAGCTTACCGCAGTTAGTCTCAGGCAACGCATTAGGCCAGAATTACGCTCTCTGCACAGGGTCAGGCGCTCGGGAATCAGTTTTAAACGGGGGGGGGGGGCTCAAGGTCAAAAATCAAGTTTTATCATGTAACACGATATGTCCCTTTTTCATAAACGCCATATGCAATTTCTAACCTCAGCTCCAAATATTAGGGGGTCATCTGACCCACCCCTGACCTGGCCTTCCTGAACCCCTGCACAGGGTGGGGTGTGAAGTCAGACGACGACGCCATTTTCCCCGAAGAAAAGGAAAAGGATAATTGGTGAATGGTGATGTTTGTTCAGTCATGAGTAGTGTGAGTGGACTGTGAGTGCTGAACTAGGTTTCAAGAGTTGGATCTGAGCACGAACGCATACATATTCAGCGGGTCGGTCCGCGAGGAAGAGTGGTGCAACAAGGTGGTGGAGGCACTGCACTTCAAAGAAAAGTACCGAAAGGTTCGAATCTCTCTCTCAATTTCTCGTTCTCGGCAAACCGGTAATCAGCCCAGTTTGCTGCCAGTCGTCTGATTGTTCCGCGTTTCAATTTATCAGCTGTCGGCAGACGAGCGAATTTTCCAGTTGCGGATGTCTGCCAAGATCTGGAATGCATGTCTAATAGCTGCTGCGGTGGTATTTTGGAACAATGTTAGAGATATTATTTTTGAATGCTGCAGCAGTCAGCTTGTCGGCTTGTTAGTTGTTGTACTGTTTCGTATAGATTAAGAGTGCTGGCAAGAAAGAGCAGAGGCCGCCGCTGTTAGTTATCGGATTGTTGAATAAAGAGGTTTTTGATGGAAAAAGTCTTTTAACGATCCCTAAGTCTAAACAGCCAATTCACCAGATTAAAACTGTAATTTCCATCCAAAACATGCACTGCCTGACAGTGTCGTCTCAGCGTCATGCATCGACTCATTCCGGCACCAGCTGAAAACTTTTCTCGGTTCCAGCAATCCTTCTGCTATTAGCACTTTTATGGATCTTGTAGTAGTCTTGATTACATAGGCCACTGTATTAATTATTGATTGATTGATTTGTTTGTTTATTTGTTAATTGATTTGATTTTGATTGAGATGTTAAGATGCCGCTAAATCCCAACCAACCGACCAGTTTGTTGCAGAGAGGCACTTTGAGGAGTGCTGTGAAGTTTTATTTCGACACCACACGGATACAATATTCAAACATGGAAATACAACATAGCAGTGTGATATCAAACTGGATGGCTAAAGAATGGAAATTAAGTATGGCCGACCAGTTCACAAAAGAACGAATAAATTCCAGCAGCATAACTATCGAATTGTCTAATGAAAAAGATGTTTTTTTTGCGTTTGTATGCTGTACGCAGTTGCGGCTGGTGCGCCTGGTTGGCATCATGCTGGTGATTTTTGTGCGCGACATCTACTACGATTTAGTGCGAGAGTGCAGCGCGCAATATGTCGGAACTGGTCTGCTTGGCATGATGGTGTGTACTGAAATTCATTGAAATTGCACCGCTTTCGCTAACTAGATTTCATTGCAACGATGCCTTGCCTGAAGTCCTTCCCAGCTGAGTTCAGAGCCAGAATCAGGGTTACGATTAGGGTGAGAGTTAGGGTTAGTATGGTCAGGGTTAGGGTTGTTATGATAAGGAATAGGTTAGGGCATTTGTTCCCAACCTGGGGGTTAATTACCCAATCTGGGTAATGGGGACTTTTGATTTAGGTAATGGGCTGTTTTTTTCGATTAGTGTTGAACAACAACATATTATATTGAGCATAAACTAACACGGAAAAAAAACAGGCCCAAGCATCGCATTAATTAACGACAATTTTTGTATTTAAATTAAGGACTATGTCATTTGTTCTGATGTTCAATTGGGTGTGCATTGTTCAACTGAAATAAGGGAATTTTTGTGACAAATATTGTTGTTTGTGCATGGTTGGGGAGGGTAATGACCAACCGTCGGGGTGCGATTTTGGGTAAAAGGTCAAAAAATGTTAGGAATCACTGGGTTAGAGTTAGGGTTCTGGCTTTCAACTGGCCGGGTCTGTAGTGGCTGGGATTAACCCACGATCGACACTCGCAAATCAGACGTGCCAACCACTGCGTCACCGGGCCAGACAAAGGCATATAACACTTGTATAGT
>Ga0056115_1001132_pt1 | contig 12286 bp, 10 predicted proteins | sample WorMetOlspDAHAB1_FD_77007 | JGI IMG/M metagenome (GOLD analysis project Ga0056115, IMG submission 77007) | Marine gutless worms symbiont microbial communities from Max Planck institute for Marine Microbiology, Germany - Olavius sp. DAHAB.1 ... | reverse complement strand
ATCGGGGACTGCTGGCAACGGATTGGCCAGACCCATCGGTCCAAGACGAAATATGGATCGGTCTGTCAAGTTTCACGCCGTCGGCGGCATGGATCAGCACACCGTCCGCGAAGCCAGCGGTATTGATGGCCGCCAGCGGCATGTCCCGCAGGCTCATGGCGGCGCCCAGCCATGGTTCGACCCGCTCCGGGGCCTCGTCCAGCAGGTCCGCCAGACCGGCTGCGAAGACGCCTTCCGGAAGGGCGTCCAGATCCGACAGCGCGGGGACGACGCGCCCGTTGACCAGCGCAACGCGATAGCCGTCGAGATCATCGACCACGTCCGGCAGTTCGGCCGGGGGATTGCCGCCATCCGTCGGCATGAAGACCGTGTCCGTCAGCCGGGAAAGGCGGGTGTATTTCCAGGCCTCGGTCCGCCGACCCGGCAGACCCTGCGTTTCAAACGCGACACGCGCGTCATTGCGCAGCGCGTCCAGCCAGGGCGCCCGGGTGACCGGTCGTGCAAGCAGCGCCTCCAACAGAGGTGCGGTGTCCGTTACGCTCATTTGCCTTGTCCCGCCTCGCCGTCAGGCCGCCGCACCGACGATGTCGGCATAGCCCTTCTTCTCCAGTTCCAGCGCCAGTTCCTTGCCGCCGGACGTCACGATGCGGCCTTCTGCGAGAACGTGCACACGGTCGGGCACAACATAGTCCAGCAGGCGCTGGTAATGGGTGATCACCAGCATCGCCCGGGCGGGGTCGCGCAGCTTGTTGATGCCGTCGGCGACCACCTTCAGGGCGTCGATGTCGAGGCCGGAGTCGGTCTCGTCCAGAACCGCCAGACGCGGCTCCAAGGTCGCCATCTGCAACATCTCGTTGCGCTTCTTCTCGCCACCGGAGAAGCCCACATTGACCGGCCGCTTCAGCATGTCGTCGGGCACGCCAAGTTCCCGGGCCTTCGCCTTGACGTATTTGACGAACTGCAGCGCATCCAGTTCATCCTCGCCGCGATGTTTGCGCTGGGCATTCACCGCGTGGCGCAGAAAGGTCGTGCCCGCGACGCCGGGGATCTCGACCGGGTACTGGAACGCCAGGAAGATGCCTTCCCGGGCCCGCTCTTCGATATGCATCTCCAACAGGTCCTGGCCGTCATAGGTAACCGACCCGCCGGTCACCTCGTATCCGTCCCGCCCGGCCAGGACGTAAGACAGCGTGCTTTTTCCCGATCCGTTGGGGCCCATGATCGCATGGACCTGTCCGGGGTCCAGCGAAAGGTCGATGCCCTTCAGGATTTCCTTGCCGTCGACCCGCACACGCAGGCCCTTGATTTCAAGCAGTGCCATGTCTCGTCTGTTTCCTTCCTGCGTTCCGGTGGTGCGGCCTCAGCCGACACTGCCTTCAAGACTGATGCCGATCAGCTTTTGCGCCTCGACCGCGAATTCCATGGGCAGGGTCTGCATGACTTCCTTGCAGAACCCGTTGACGATCAACGCGACCGCCTCTTCCTCGTCCATGCCGCGCTGCTGGCAGTAGAAAAGCTGGTCTTCGGAGATCTTGCTGGTGGTCGCTTCATGCTCGACCATGGCGGTCGGGTTGCGCGATTCGATGTAGGGCACCGTATGGGCGCCGCAGCGTTCGCCGATCAGAAGCGAGTCGCACTGGGTGTAGTTTCGCGCGTCTTCGGCTTTCGGCAGCATCCGCACCAGGCCGCGATAGGTGTTGTCGGCCCGGCCGGCCGAGATTCCTTTCGAGATGATCCGGCTGGAGGTGTTACGGCCGATATGGATCATCTTGGTGCCCGTGTCGGCCTGCTGGGCGTTGTTCGTGATCGCAACCGAGTAGAACTCGCCAACCGAATTGTCGCCCTGCAGGATGCAGCTTGGGTATTTCCAGGTGATCGCGGAACCGGTCTCGACCTGCGTCCACATGATCTTGGAGTTCTTGCCCCGGCAGGCGCCGCGCTTGGTCACGAAGTTGTAAATGCCGCCGCGCCCTTCTTCGTCGCCGGGATACCAGTTCTGCACCGTTGAATACTTGATCTCGGCATCGTCCAGGGTGACCAGCTCGACCACGGCCGCGTGAAGCTGGTGTTCGTCGCGCTGGGGCGCCGTGCAGCCTTCCAGGTAAGAGACGTACGACCCTTCCTCGGCGACGATCAGGGTGCGCTCGAACTGGCCGGTGTTTTCGGCGTTGATGCGGAAGTAGGTGCTGAGCTCCATCGGGCAGCGCACGCCCTTCGGGATGTAAACGAACGACCCGTCGGTGAAGACGGCCGAGTTCAGCGTGGCGAAGAAATTGTCGGTATAGGGAACCACCGATCCCAGATACTTGCGGACCAGCTCGGGATGTTCCTGCACGGCCTCCGAGATGGAGCAGAAGATGATGCCTTCCTTCTCCAGCCGTTCCTTGTAAGTCGTCGCAACCGAGACGGAGTCGAACACCGCATCGACGGCAACGCCTGCCAGCATCTCCTGCTCTTTCAGCGGGATGCCCAGCTTCTCGTACGTTTCCAGAAGCTTCGGATCGACCTCGTCCAAGGACTTGGGCCGGTCCTTCTGCAGCTTGGGCGCTGCGTAGTAGTAGGCGTCCTGATAGTCGATCTTGGGATAACCGAGCTTGGCCCAGTTCGGCTCCTCCATGGTTTGCCAGACCTTGAACGCCTTGAGCCGCCACTCCAGCAGCCAGGCAGGCTCGTTCTTCTTGTGCGAGATCAGACGGACCGTGTCTTCGTTCAAGCCTTTCGGGGCCTGGTCCATCTCAATGTCGGTCGAGAAGCCGTACTTGTACCCCCCATCCGAGAGGTCGCTGACCTGCTGCATCGTGTCCGGAGTCGCTACCATCCTGTACCCTTTCGTTCCCCGAGCCGCCTCAGCGCGCCCTGTCTTCCTCGTCGCCGGCCCGGTCGGCCGCCGCCTGAAACATCGGCGGCACGCCCGGCACGATCATGTCCGCCAGCGTCACCGATTCCAGCGCCGTGCGGACCGCGGTATTGACCGCGTCCCAGTGGCCGCGGATGGCGCACATGCTCTCGACCGAGCAGTCGCCCTCGTGCCCGTCGACGCAGGCGGTCAATGCGACCGGACCGTCCAGCGCGGTCACCAGATCCGCCACCGTGATCGCCTCGGGATCGCGGGCGAGGCTGTAGCCGCCCCGGTGTCCGCGGTGCGAACACACCACCTCTCCCCGCGCCAGGAGTTTGAGGATCTTGGCAACGGTTGGCGCCGGCAGCAGGGTCGCCTCGGCGATCTCCGCGGCCGTGGTGGGCCCTGCCCCGCGCTGGCGCATGGTCGCCAGGCGGCCAAGCACCACCACTCCGTAATCCGTCAAACGGCTGAGCTTGATCATCCGCCCGCTTCCGCTGTCATTCCGTACCGGAATTGTACTATTTAAAGGAGACTAAACAAGTCCTGATTGGAGATATACCCGGTTTTCCAGGGGTTTCAAGGCCAGAATCGGGAAATTCCAAGCCTTCGTGGGCGCCCTCAGTCCTCGGGACCCAGGGTTACCGTCAGACCGTCCAGCTCCTCGGACATGACGATCTGGCAGCCAAGGCGCAAGGTCCGGGTCAGGCCGTAGGCCAGATCCAGCATGTCCTGCTCTTCCTCGCAGGGCGGCGACAGCTTGGCGTACCAGGGCTGATCAACAATCACATGGCAGGTGGCGCAGGCCATGGAGCCCTCGCAGGTGCCCTCCACGTCGAGATCGTGATCCCGGGCCAAGTCCAGCAGCGAGTCGCCGACCTTTGCGTCGATTACGCGCTGGCTGCCGTCTCGCAAGATGAATGTGACCTTGGGCATGACGAGGCTCGGAGATCTCCATGCGCGCCGGTGAGGCCGACGTCGATCGGCTAGTAAATGTGGATCTCGGAAGGAAATGTCAAAGCGTCGGTTCAGGATCCTGTTGCAGGCGCCTATGAAGCGGCTCTGAACCATTTGCCGAGCCGGCGCGCGGTGTCGACAACGTGGCGGGACGCCGTTTCCACCTCCTCAGCGGTAGTGAACCGGCCCAGACCGATCCGGATCGATGCCTGGACCCGTGCCGGATCGAGCCCGATCGCCCGCAATACGTGGCTTGGATTGCCGGATCCGGACGAGCAGGCCGAACCGCTGGAGACGGACACGCCGTCCAGCGCCGCCATCAACTCGTTCGCTTCGATGCCCGGAAAGGTGACATTCAAATTACCCGGGATGCGGTGCTCCAGCGAGCCGTTCAACACGACATCGGGCACGCCTTCACGCAACCGGGCCAGAAAGACATCCCTGAACGCCGCCAGCCGGCTGGCTTCGGCATCCATCTCCCGCGCCGCGATCTCGCAGGCCGCACCCAGCCCGACGCATAACGCCGGCGCAAGCGTGCCGGACCTCAGCCCACGTTCCTGGCCACCGCCATGCATCAGCGGTTCGATCGCGACCCGCGGGCGACGCCGCACGAACAGGGCGCCCACCCCCTTGGGACCGTAGATCTTGTGGCCCGAAACGCTCATCAAGGCCGCCCCGATTTGCCGCACGTCCAGGGCGATCTTACCTACCGCCTGGGCCGCGTCCGTGTGAAACAGGGCGCCCGCCTCTTCGCAGAGCCGGCCGATCTCGGCCAACGGCTGAATCACGCCGATCTCGTTATTGACGGCCATGACCGAGACCACAGCGGTTTTGTCGTCCAACGCGCGCCGCAGCGTACCGGGGTCGAGCATGCCGGCCTCATCCACCGGCAGTTCGACCACTTCGAATCCTTCTTGCCGCAGCGACCGCGCGCTTTCCAGAACGCAGGCGTGTTCCGTCGCAGCGGTGATCACCTTGCGGCGCCCATCGCGGGTTGCGCAGGCCCGCGCCGCACCGATGATTGCCAGATTGTTGGCCTCGGTCGCGCCCGACGTGAAAGTGATTTCCTTTGCCGTCGCTCCGATCAGCGCGGCAATCTGCCGGCGCGCCGTGTCGGCGGCATCGGCGGCCTCCCAGCCATAGCGATGTTCCGAGGAGTGCGGATTTCCGAATCTCTCGGTGAACCATGGCAACATGCGGTCCAGCACCCGGGGATCGGTTGGCGTCGTCGCCTGATAGTCAAGGTAGATGGGCGCATCCGACCGGTTCATGCCGCCGCCCCCATTCCTTCGGCAAGACCGGTCCAGACTTCGAGGAAACGATCCACGTTCTGGCGGGTCGTCGCGAGGCCCAGACTGACCCGAATGGCGCACTCACCGAGCTCCGGCGGAACGCCCATCGCCGAAAGGACATGACTGCGCGAAACCTTGCCGCTGGAACAAGCCGCTCCTGCACTGGCTGCGATTCCGGCCAAGTCCAGCGCCATGATCTGGTTTTCGGCCCGGACACCCGGCATCGCAAGACACGATGTGTTTGCAAGCCGCGGCCGGTCCTTGCCGAAGACCACCGCGCCGGGTTTTGCAGCCAGGCCTTCGGCCTCCAGCCGGTCGCGCAATTCCGCAAGCTCTTCAAAGCGTTCGATCTCTTTGGCGGCAAGCTCTGCCGCGACACCGAAGCCGGCAATTCCGGCCAGGTTCTCGGTGCCGGCGCGACGCCCGCGTTCCTGCCCGCCGCCGCAGATTTGCGGCGCCAGCTCGACGCCCTCGCGGAGCAGGAGGGCGCCAACGCCCGGCGGGCCGCCGATCTTGTGCGCGGAAAGGGACAGCATGTCGACCGCGGCAAACAACGGCTCAAGCTCAAGCCTGCCGGCGGCCTGGACGGAGTCGCAATGCACCAGGGCGCCGCATGCCCGCGCCATTTCCGCAGCTTCCAAGACGGGCTGGATCACGCCCGTTTCGTTGTTCGCAGCCATGACCGAGACCACGGCGTTCGCGCCGTCTATGGCGGTGAGCCGGCGTTCCAGATCGGCCAGGTCCACCTGACCGGCGGGCGTTGCTGCGATTCTGACGGGCGTTTCGGTGGCACCGAGGACCGAGTCATGCTCGATCGCAGAAACCAATACGGCCCTGCGGCCGCATCCTCGAAGCGCCAGGTTGTTGGCTTCGGTACCGCCGCTGGTGAAAACGACCCGTTCTGCCGGCGCCCCGGCCAACGCGGCGACCCTGTCGCGGGCGCTCTCCACCAGACGCCGCGCGGCGCGGCCTGGGCCATGGACCGAGGACGGGTTGCCGCCCTGGCGCAGTGCGCTGTCCACGGCCTCGATGACCTCAGTGCGAACCGGAGCGGTTGCATTGTAGTCTAGATATACAAGCTTCGGCATTGACGGCTCCTCGCCACCGCGAAGCTATATCCCAATCGGGCTGGTCCTGCGAAGGGCTTTCGCAGGCCGCGGCAAGCGCCTATTCGGCTGCCGCCCGATAGGTGTTGCCATTGGCGAAGCTTTCGCCGAAGCCACGGACCCTGCCAGAGCAGACGTCGCCGATAGTGATTGCGTGCAGGAAGCCGGCGATCACGCCGTCCAACTCGGACCAAAGGTCGTTAGCGATGGTTCCGCGGCCGGCAAGGCTGCGCGCGACGCCTGATCCGTTGGTTCTCGCCAGCGGTCCGAACACCGTATCGACGGCCAATACGATTTCAGAGATCCTGATTTGATCGCTCTCCCGGCTGAGGAGATAGCCGCCCCCCGGGCCCCGCACGCTATTGACCAGCCCGGCCCGACGCAGCTTGGAAAACAGCTGTTCCAGATAGGAGAGTGAGATCTCCTGGCGTTGCGCGATTTCGTTCAGCGCAACCGGGTTTCCCTGGCTGTGCTGGGCAATGTCCACCATTGCCGTAACGGCATACCGCCCCTTTGTGCTGAGACGCATGTGACCTAATCCCTAAATAACAGGCACCCAAAGTCTCGTTTGGAGCCATTTAGTCACGAGATAGGACGACGACCGCCCGCCTCTATAGGACATACGTTCTATCGTGAAGACTGGATCGGTAGTTTTGTGCGCGTATCAGATGTCGGAAGGGGGCCGACGCCCTGCTCCTTCGTCGGCCTCGTAGGCGACGCCGGACGTCACCCCGCCGCCTTCCTGGACCCGGCTTTCCAGTTCCTGGACCTGCGCCTTGAGCGACGTGACCTGTTCCATCAGCCCGTCGATCGCGCGGGCGACCGGATCGGGCATGTCGCCCAGCGGGGTTCCGTAAGGCGAGAATTCGTCCCCGGACCGGCCGCGCGGCACGGCGACGCGCGCCGGGATTCCGACGACCGTGACTTCCGAGGGGACGTCCTTGATCACGACGGCGTTGGCGCCAACCCTGGCGCAGCGACCCACCGTGATCGGCCCCAGGATCTGGGCGCCAGACCCCACGATGACGTTGTCTTCCAAGGTCGGGTGACGTTTTGTGCAGCGCTGCCCGCTGGCGTTCACGGACGGCGCCACGCCTCCCAGGGTTACGTCGTGGTACAGCGTCACGTCATCGCCAATTTCGGCGGTTTCGCCGATTACCACGCCCATACCGTGATCGATAAAGAAACGCCGGCCTATCTTGGCGCCGGGATGGATTTCGATGCCGGTCATCAGGCGGGCAAACTGCGAGACGAAGCGGGCCAGAAGGAAACGCCGCCTGGTCCAAAGCCAATGGCCGACCCGATAAAGCCAAATGGCATGAAAGGCCGGATAGAACAGCACGACTTCCAGCCGGGACCGGGCAGCCGGATCGCGGGCAATCATGCCGTCGATTTCTTCTCGCAACCTCTTGAGCATTTGCGCTCGACCTATGCTATGTCGTCGTCTGTCCTGGTGCCCTGCCGACTGCGACGATGGGGCAATCCCGGCCCGCTTGCCTTCAGGCGGCCACAGGCTTATCTACGCCATATGGCCACGAACCCCGGAGAGTAAAGGCCCAATACTGACAGCGTCAACTCAAAGACCGAGGTTTTTTGCTTTCCTTTCAATAATTTGATCAGTTACATCGGCGATAGGGCCGGCACTCCCGAAACGAAACAGCGAGAATGAGGCAGAAAAACAATGCCCGAAGTCATCATTAACGGCCCGGAAGGCAGGCTGGAGGGCCGCTATACGCAAGGAAAGGAGCCGAACGCGCCGATTGCCCTGTTCCTTCATCCGCACCCGCAGCATGGCGGCACCATGAACAACAAAGTGGTGTACACGCTGTACCACGCCTTCGCGAACCGCGGATTTTCCTGCCTCCGGTTCAACTTCCGTGGCGTGGGACGCAGCCAGGGAACCTTCGCGCGCGGCGAGGGCGAGTTGTCGGATGCTGCCTCGGCACTGGACTGGTTACAGACTTACAACCAAAACGCGCGGCAGTGCTGGATCGCCGGCTTTTCCTTCGGGGCGTGGATCGGGATGCAGCTTTTGATGCGCCGCCCCGAAATCAGCGGTTTCATCAGCATTGCCCCGCCGGCCAACATGTACGACTTCAGTTTTCTTGCCCCCTGCCCCTCGTCGGGCATGGTGCTGCAGGGCGAGGCGGACGAGATTGTGCCAGCGGAATCCGTCCAGAAGCTGATCGCCAAGCTGAGCCAGCAGCGGGGGATCGAAATCGATTGCCGGATCCTGCCCGGCGCCGATCATTTCTTCCCCAGGCATCTGCGCGATATCGAGAAGCACGTACACGACTATCTCGAGACAGCGATGCCGAAGATCGTTCCGGTCACCTCCCGGCTGCCCGCCGGCGCGCTGACCGCGGACGCGGAAGAGGAATAGCCTCACCGGGCCTCGTGCGAACCGGCCGCATTCCGCCGGCCGACGATTGTCCGCACCCGCGGGCGGTGTTATACCTCGCCGCCCCGACGCGGGCCGAACCCAAGCATTGGTTGCCTCGTCATGTCAGAACCCAGATCAGACTTCCTGCGTGCCGCAGCCGAACGCGGTTTCGTCCACCAATGCACCAACCTCGAAGGTCTCGACGCGTTGGCGATGCAGGGCCCCGTGACCGCCTATATCGGGTTCGATGCGACGGCCGACTCCCTGCATGCGGGCTCGCTGGTCCCGATCATGTTGTTGCGCCTGCTGCAACGGACCGGTCACCGGCCGGTGGTTCTGATGGGCGGCGGCACCACCCGGGTCGGCGATCCCTCGGGAAAGGACGACTCGCGGCAGCTGCTGTCGACCCAGCAGATCGAGGCGAACATCCAGGGCATCAAGGGGATTTTCGAAGCGTTCCTGACCTTCGGCGACGGTCCGACCGATGCGGTGATGATCAACAATGCGGACTGGTTGGACCGGCTGAACTACATCGACTTCCTGCGCGATTTCGGGCCGCACTTCACGATCAACCGCATGCTGACCTTCGATTCCGTCAAGCTGCGGCTGGAGCGCGAACACCCGCTGACTTTTCTGGAATTCAACTACATGGTCCTGCAGGCCTATGACTTTGTTGAGCTGTCGCGGCGGATCGGCTGCCGGCTGCAGATGGGCGGGTCCGACCAGTGGGGCAATATCGTCAACGGGATCGAACTGGGCCGTCGGGTCGACGGGACGGAACTGTTCGGGATGACCGCGCCGTTGCTGACGACGGCGTCGGGCGCGAAGATGGGAAAGACGGCCGATGGCGCGGTCTGGCTGAATGCCGAAAAGCTTCCTGCGTACGATTACTGGCAGTATTGGCGCAATACGGAGGACGCCGACGTCGGACGCTTCATGCGCCTGTTCACCGACATGCCATTGGACGAGATTGCCCGGTTGGAAGCGCTGGAAGGCGCGGAGATCAACGACGCCAAGATCGCCCTGGCCAATGCGGCAACCACCCTGTGCCACGGCCCGGCGGCAGCGGCTTCGGCCGCGGAGACGGCGCGGCGAACCTTCGGCGAAGGGGGCGTCGGCGACGACCTTCCGGTCGCCCATGTTCCCCGCGGTCAGCTGGAAGCGGGTGTGGCGCTGGTCGATCTGTTGGTGCTTGCCGGTCTTACGTCCAGCAAGGGCGAGGCCCGGCGCTTCATCCAGGGCGGCGGCGCACGCATCAACGACGAGCGGATTGACGATGTCGCCGCGGCGGCGCGCCTGGACGACCTTGCCGGCCAGGGTTACATCAAACTGTCTATCGGGAAAAAGCGTCACGCCCTGATCAGGCCCGAATGACGTTGAGCGGCCTCTAGTCAGGCGGATCCGCCACCTCGTAGCTGCGGTCCTCGTCGAACGCGCCGCAGGCATGCGGCACGTCTTCCAGCGACGCCGTCGCCCAGTTCCGCGCCGCACCGGGGATCAACATGGTCCCTTCGTTGACCTCGATCTCGGGTGCGTCGGCCGGGCCCTTCACGGTATAGGTTGCGGCGAAGATCCCCTCGTCGCCCCCAAGCAAATCGCCCAGCAGGGGGATGTCCTCGATCACATCGGTCACGCCGGAAGCGCCGCCGACGGTGCCGCGAAAGCCGAGGCGGTCGATATTGACGTCGTAGCTGCCTTCCGCAGACACCCGGATCGATCCGCCAACCGCCAGCGCCCGCAAAACCGTAAGCAGGCCGTCCAGATAACAGTAACGGCCCTGAAGCCGGTTGAAGGCCAGCCCCTCGTCGCCCATCTCGGGCAGGCCGAGCGACACGAGCTGAAGAATGCGGGCCATGATCGGCGCCTTGACGAGGCGGAAATTGTCGACCAGCACCTCGCCTTGCAGCGGCTGGTCCAGCGTCGGGCGATGCCCCGTGATCAGAAGCGTTCCTCCCTCGATGGAATCGAACCAGTCGAACGACCGCATCACCCGCCCGGCATCCTGCGCTTTGACCGACAGCGCATAGCCGAACGAATCCGGCTGATAGCGGACTTCCAAAGAGCCGCCGCCTTCGACGATCGAGTCCAGCATGAAAGCCCGAATGTCCTGGCCGTCATACCGGAGGGTCAATGCAACGTTGTCCAGCCGCCGGTCCGGGCCCGCCGTCAGGACATCGACCTGGCCGGTCAGGCTGACCGGCACCGACACCCTGTCCGTGGCTTCGATATCGACCAGGCGAGATACGTCCAGTCTGCTTCCGACCACGTCGAACTGGTACACGCCTTCATCGGTGATGATGACGGAGCCATTGATGTCGTTGTCCCCGTATTTCAGCGTGTCGACATCGACGCGCCTCAGTTTCTGGGACTTCCAGTCCACATCGGCCCCCCCGGACGCGATCAAGTCGGCCGATTCCAGGCGGAAGGTGTTGAGATGCGGCGTTCCGTCCTTGTCCAGTTCGATCCTGACCTGGGCCGAGCCAGGCATGTCCAGAGTCTTCTCCCAATCCAGCGCGGCAATGCGGAATGCCGACTTGTCCAGGTCCGCATCCAGATCGATGTTGAACTCTCCGCTTTTCCCACGTTGAACGTCGGCCCTGATGTCAACCGTCCCCTCGAACAGGTCGCGCGTCGGCAGGCCCAGGGCCGCCAGTCCCGCTGCGTCCGCGGTTGCCGAGGCCACCAGCTCGACCTCGTCGTCGCCGTCCTCCCTGAAGCTCTGGCGGAGGCTGATTGTCACCGGCTGGTTCACCAGCCGGACGATGCCGGCGATCCCCAGCGAGTCATCATCGGCAACGACATCAAGCGTTCCATCGGTCAGATCGAAGTCCAGAAACGCGCCGGACACGATGAGGTCGCTGGTCCGCGCCCGGACCGTGGTCTTGATGTCGCCTGGCGCCAGATCCGCGCGCAGGGGAAATTCCATGTCGGCTGTCGCATCCACCCGACCGCTAAACTGCTCGGGCGAAAACCGCATCTTCGAGACAAGTCCAAACGGTTCCTTGTCCAGGAGCTCCAGCGTCCTTCGCAGGTCGCCCTCGATCGCGATCGTTGCCTGCCCCGTTGCGTCTTCGTCGAGCTGGCGAAGACGCACGGTTCCCGAGGTCACCTTGATGTCTTCCACCACGCCACGTTCGACCTGAAAATCGATCCAGTCGGTCCCGAACGTGCCGATGGCGTCGACTTGCTGCACCGCTGGCAGCGCATCCAGAACGCGGACCGACGTCCCTTCAAAAGCAATTCGGCCTTCCAGATCGACGAACTCGAACGATTGCGTGTCGTTGATCGGCACTGTCGCCGAACCGCGCGCCTCGGCTTCGGTGACGACGCCGCCCTTGACGTTTGTGAGCATCCATTCGCGGGCATCCGCCCCGAAATGCGGCAACCAGTACCGGTCAACCCGCTCCCAGGGCACATCGGCCACCTTACTGTCAAAGGTGACAGCCACCGCTTCCTCGGTCCGCACGGCAACCCCGGAAAGCTCAAGCCGGGAGTCGTCCAGTGCGATTTCGGCGGCATCAATGCGCAGGGTCTGAAAGTGGCCGGCGACGGTTCCTGATGCCGTTAGCCGCTGGATCGCGAACGGTTCCTGATAGAAGACCGGCAAGGTGAGCGTGCCGGCGCCGCCGTTGATGGCAAAATCAAGGCTCTGTAAAGTCCCGTCGGTCGACCCCACAACCGTCGCAGACCCGTTGATCGGCATGCCGAT
>Ga0056115_1001130_pt1 | contig 12294 bp, 10 predicted proteins | sample WorMetOlspDAHAB1_FD_77007 | JGI IMG/M metagenome (GOLD analysis project Ga0056115, IMG submission 77007) | Marine gutless worms symbiont microbial communities from Max Planck institute for Marine Microbiology, Germany - Olavius sp. DAHAB.1 ... | reverse complement strand
CATGTTCCGACGATGGGTAATGGCCACTGGTTCACTTTGTTCAGGTGGTATGGGCCGAAACCAGAGCTGATGCCAACGGCAGGCGACAAGCGTTGGATAATGGGAGATTTACGTAGACTGGATGCCAACCTTCGATATGGCACTCGCTCAGGCGATCTGGAGTTTATGCCCAATGGCTATCCTACCCTTGAAACAATAAAAGCCGTGCAGACGGAGATGGACTACCAGCGGGCGGTACAGGCCTACCTGCAGCTGATTCCTGCTGTAGGCATGATGCAATGGTACAACGCTCACTTCAAACTCGGCGGCAAAGCCGGGGACTGGATCATCTATGACACGACCGAACTGAAAATGCCCATCCTTACCTCGAATGCCACGACACCCTATATTGTGACCTTTGCGAACCTGACTGACACAGACGGTTTGTTCATGGTGGAAGTTCCCCCCGGTCCGACGGGTGGACTGATCAATGACCTGTGGCAGCGTCCCGTTACGGATTTGGGTCTGGCTGGACCCGACAAAGGCAAGGGCGGTAAGTATCTGATCGTCCTAGCGGGCACACCTGTTCCCGGGAATCACGGGGCAGATCATGTTGTCACCGCCCAGACCAGTACCCTGTTTATTGGCACACGGATTCTCACAACTGATCCGAAAGAAAGCGAGCGGCTCCTCAATAGTCATAAGGTCTTTGCTCTGGGGGCTTCAGCAGATAATCGCGTGTTTCGGGCCCCCAACGCGGATTGGGAGGGCTGGCAGCCGCGGGGAATGGAATATTGGAAAGTCACCCACCAGGCGATTCAGATGAATTCCACCAATGAACGCGATATGTATATGATGCAGGGGTTGAAGAACCTGGGCATCGAACGCGGTAAGCCGTTCAACCCAACTTCCTCCCAAAAAGAAATCCTGGAACAGGCGGCGCTTGTCGGTGAAACCATGGCCATGGCCAACAGCTTCAGCAAGCGCAAACCGGTCAAACACTGGGCGAACGACCCGAGATCGCAGTGGCAGTATATCCTATTCATGAGCGACGCCATCACCCAGATGAACGAGGACTACGGCGAGCTCGACGCTCGTGCCGCATACACCTACGAAGCGATCACGACGAGCGCCGGGATGACCAAGAAGCTGGTTGGCGTGGGTTCAAAATACCTCGCTTCTTACAAGGATGACAACGGCCAGTGGCTGGATGGCGCGAAGACCTATGAGCTGGTCATTCCGAAGGATGTTCCCGCAGAGCAGTTCTGGTCGATTGTGCTCTACGACAACGATACCCGTTGTATGATCGTAAACGACCAGGGAAAACCTGAAGTGAACAGCCGTATGGATATAGTTACCAAAAACGATGGCTCGGTTACTCTGACCTTCGGTCCTGAGAACCATGCTACGCCCGAATCCAACTGGATCCAGACCAACCCAAAGAAGGGGTTTTTCGTATACATGCGATGGTATGCGCCTAAAAAGGAATTCTTCGACCGTTCCTGGAAAATGGGGAATATAAAAGAAACGAAATAAGCGAACTGAAGAGGAGTATCGTTCCATGAAAGCAAAAAATCCTAATTCCAGCAACAGCGACGCCGGATCAAGTGAGACTGCTATGGATCTTGGCTTAGGAACTTCTGCATTGGGCGTCAACAGACGCGAGTTTTTCAACGTCGGATTGGCAGGGGCGGCGTTGCTGGCCCTGTCGGGCTGTGCATCGTTTCGCGGCTCGAAGAGCGACCTTGACCAGGCTACCACCGACCTGCGCAACCTTCTCGACGGTTTCGAAGGTGACGGCGCCCGCCAAGCCCGTCTGGCGTCCATCGGCCATAGAATCGAAAACCGTTGCCGGGAGGTTATCGAACTCAAATCCGACTTCATCCGGAGGATAGGAGACCTTTCCCGCCGTCGAGAAACACCTTCCTCGGAACTCAGCGCACTCGTGGAAGACTTTTCCGTCCGTCGAGTTAAGTACCGGGAAGAATTATTGGGAGTTCAGGATGAACTGCGTCAGTCATTGACCAAAAAGGAGTGGGACCAGGCAGTGCAGGTCCTCAACTCGGGAGTAGATGCCTTCTCGCGAACCAAATTTGGAAGGAGTTAATCATGCCGGTACTTGCTACAATTGCTGCTGTCAGCTACCTGTTCGGGGGATCCAGGAATAAGAAAAAGGCATGTTTCCTCGATCCTGCCGGTCTTCGGAAAAAAATCGAAAAATTGCCGGAGAGTGAAAACCGCACCAAAGCCATTGCCCTTGTGGACCGACTCGATTTGCTGGCCAAAGAGCACGCAGCTGCAACAGACGCGGCTATCAATACATACATCACAGATGTAGAAAAGTATGAAACTACCACGAACCAGCTGGTAGAGGATTTCGAGCCTTTGGACGAAGCGCGCACGAAGGTATATCGGGAACTCGTCGAGTTGAGACAGACCATGATTGAAACACTTTCGGCAAAGGAATGGGACAAGGTGTTCGGCTGATTCTTGCCATAAACCGCCAAAAAGGGCACACCGGAATTGCAGGTTCAATTTTTAAGGTGCTGAAACCCTTTTCCCTTTTCGGTCGGTGGTCGAGTCTACCAGTCATTCGCTGTGCGAGCGGCAGTTGATTCAAGGAGTATTGCAACATGCAGACACGATCCATAGGCACAATCATCTTCCTTATCGCCCTGATTTCGATGGTCGCCAGCGGTTGCAGCAAAACACGCAAAAGCGGCATGCCCCTCGAAAAGAGCGGTTTCCTGACCGATTATTCACTTCTGAGTGATGAGGTCAGTGAGATTCCCGGCTACACTGGGCCACGCCCAAAATACGAATACATCAGTCCAGATGTTGATTGGGTTGAATACAAGAAAGTGCTCGTAGATCCCGTTATCTTTTTTGCCTCCGAGGATGTCGCCACTCCTCAGGAAGTGCAGATCCTTCTGAATTACTTCTGGGCAGAGCTGCGCGAAGTACTGAAACGCGACTACATGCTGGTTGATACGCCGCAGCCCAAAACGATGCGCGTCACGATTGCCCTTACTCGCGCCGGCGAGCGTCAAGTTACGCTGGACAAGATCTCCACCTACGTCCCGTTCGCTCGGGCCCTTGCCGAAATGCAAGGCGTCACAAAGGGAAAGCCGTCGTACGTGGGATACGCCAAGGCTGAGGCAAAATTCACGGACTCGGAAACCGGAGCTCTTCTGGGTGCTGCTATGGATAAACGCGTTGGCGGGAAGACTTTCAAGAATTTCGATAGTTGGTCGGATGTCAGGGCTGCTCTGGACTACTGGGTGGCGCTCATGGCCTTTCGCCTGTGCCGATTGCGCGGCAATTCCGATTGCATTACACCGAAGGCATGAAATCGGTTTGGCATGACCCTGGGGCAGCCCATAGAAAACAAGAACTGAGTTTGGTTTATAGAAATGGATTATTAGGGATTGGATATCGTTTTCATATTTCAGGAGCTGAATACCGCCGTCTAAGTGACTTTCCAGGATTTTATATTCGTAATACACTGCCCAATTTTTGCTGAAGTGTATATTTCGGCTATGCTTCTAAACTCTGCGCATATACAGAAAATGTTAGGTTTGCAGGTCTAATCTTTCATTTACTGACATTTACCAAAAAAATGACGGGCACAACATCTTGTGGCCCGCCCCTTTTTCTTGTTTTAAGATATCCCGATATATCCCAAAGTAAAACGATGTATTTAAGTCCTTTGTTACTTACATAAAATTTGATTTGCGGACTTTAAAGATTGCTTGCCAGTACATGTAATTCGAAAATTTTCGAAATCTATGATGATATGTTTCGAATATCATATGGTTTTCAGGCGTGTCAAACGTTCAGATTTATACCATTATTTGACAATTCGTATTTCAAAACGATTGTCAAAGTTCATTCTTTTAACATGTCGTTTTCATCATCAGAAAAAGCTTCGTCAGAATCTTTTACCCCACGCTCGGTTTCATCACCTATGAATTCATATTCCGGGGTTCGCAAAAGGATCAGGCCAGATGTCAGCATCCAGTACCCACCTAAGTATTTTCTACTTCTTCGACAATTTTCTCTAGCACCGCCCCGGCTTTCTCCCGGATGAGCACGTCGCTCATTTCATCGCAGGGCGTTTCCGACAGGTTGACAATGGCAAGAAAGGCACCGTTGTCTTTGGCAAAAATTGGCATGTGGGCCGCCGGCTGAACCAGCAGGGTGGAACCGACGACCATGAAAAAATCGCTCTCCCGGGAAAGGGCGGCAGCTTTTTCAACTTCTGCGACCGGAATCGACTGGCCAAAGGAAATGGTGTCCGGTTTTAAATAGCCGCCGCAATCACACTCCGGTGCTGGATCGCCCCCTTTTAATCGCTGTTGAACATTTTCGGTGGCGATAATCTGCCGGCAACTCATACAGCGTATCCGGCAGGTGTTGCCGTGCAACTCGATCACTTTTTCTTCGGGCAGGCCGGATTCCTGGTGAAGCCCATCGACGTTCTGGGTGACCACCGCCCGTACCAGACCCATCTCATGGAGCTGAGCCACTGCCAGGTGTCCCGGGTTCGGCTGAGCACTGTCGATTCCCTGGTAAAGCTCAGCCCAGCGCTGCCAGTATTCAATGCGGGACTCTTTCGAAGACATGAATTCATCAAAATATACCGGGCGATACTGGTCCCAGATACCGCCCTGGCTGCGGAAGTCGGGAATACCGCTTTCGGTGGAAATACCGGCACCGGTAAATACGACGTTATTGCCGCCTTCTTTGATCTTGGCCGCTATGCGAGCAATTTGATTCTTCACTGGTATAGTATCCTTTATTAACAGATGTTAGAGGGCGGAGGACGGATAAATGAATTTGGAAGTGGGAATGGGGAAGTCGGAAAAAAATAAATGGAAACACCCCGCCTGATCTTTTTATAAAATTCAAAGATACAGAATACTTCAATTCATCAATCGTCATTCATAAAGCCCCATCCGGACAATCCGGATTCCAAAAAGGACAAATTAATCACGAAAGCACGAAATGACGAAAACACGAAGTAAAGCTGAAGAATTTTTCGTGTTTTCCGATTTTCGTGCTTTCGTGATAAAAAAATCTTTTCATAAACTACTAAGAATCCACAATTAAGCGCTTAAACATAAGACCATTAATTCTCCAATAACCAGTGCCGAGGTTAACCAGTATACGGTATCCAGCATCCAGCAATAATCGCACCAGTTGCCTTTCAGCTTTGAGCTTTCAGTCGGCGCTCAAGGCTCATCAGTTTTCCTTAAACTCCGCCACAAGCTGTTGCACGGTGGCTTTGGCATCCCCGAACAGCATGCGGGAATTTTCCTTGATAAAGAGCGGGTTGTCAACCCCGGCAAAACCGGCGGCCATGGATCGTTTAAGCACTATGACGGTTTTGGCTTTGTCCGCGTTAATGACCGGCATACCGTAAATGGGGCTCGATTCAATTTCTCTGGCAGCCGGATTGACCACATCATTGGCGCCGATCACAATGCAGATATCTACGGTTTCCATGATGGGATTGACATCATCCATTTCAGCCAACTGTTCATAGAGCACATTGGCTTCAGCCAGCAGCACGTTCATGTGGCCGGGCATGCGGCCGGCCACCGGATGAATCGCATACCGCACTTCGGTACCGTTATTTTCGAGAATTTCCCCCAGCTCGCGAACGGCATGCTGCGCCTGAGCAACGGCCATGCCGTATCCCGGCACGACCACAACCGAACGCGCAGCTTCGAGAATATAATAGGCATCCTCGGGGCTGATCGGTTTGGGCTCACCCTGGACCTCGGCGGCCGCCTGGCTGCTTGCACCAGCTTTTAAACCGCTAAACAGGACGTTGCCCAATGACCGATTCATGGCTTTGCACATGATGCCGGTCAGAATCAAACCGCTGGCGCCCACCAGGGATCCGGCTACGATTAGAACATTGTTCAAAATTATAAATCCGGCAGCACTGGCCGCCAGACCTGAATAACTGTTTAACAGGGCGATGACCACCGGCATGTCCGCGCCACCGATCGGAATGACTGCAATCACGCCCAATGCCAGTGACAGACCCATGACGAAAAGAAACACCACATACGCGAAAGCTCCGCTTGGATGATATAAAAGAAAAGCCTCGCAGATTAAAATTACGGCAAAAATTGCGGCATTCACCAACTGCTGTCCTTTAAAAATAATGGGTCGGCCGGAAATCCTGCCGGCCAGTTTGCCATAGGCGACCAGGCTTCCGGAGAAGGCAACCCCGCCGATCAGTACCGCCAGCAAAATCGCCACTCTGACAAAAAGATTGCTGTCCGGCTGGCTGTGAAAGTTTTCCCAGCCTACCAGTAAACTCGCAATTCCGCCAAATCCGTTTAAGACGGCAACCATCTGGGGCATGGCCGTCATTTGGACTGTGCGGGCTGCAATCGCACCGATTAAAGAACCAATTATGATACCCGTGATCACCCATTCAAAAGAAAGACAACATTCGAACAGCACCGCCGTTATCGCTATCAGCATACCCAGGGCGGAAACCATGTTTCCCAGGCGCGCCCGTTCCGGCTTGCCAAGCATCTTAATGCCCAGGATAAACAGAATCGAGGCCACAATATAGCCCAGGTCGATGAATGTTTGGCTATAATCCGTCACTTCTTTTCTCCATCTTTGCGCTTGAACATCGCCAGCATCCGATTGGTGACCAGATATCCGCCGACCACGTTAATCGTGGCAAATACGAGTGCAATGGTGCCCAGAATGGTTCCCAGCAGGTCGACGCCATGCCCGGTTGCGGTCAGGGCTCCCACGATAGTGATGCCGGAAATCGCATTGGTGCCAGACATCAGCGGAGTGTGCAGTTGGGAGGGCACCTTGCTGATAAGTTCTACTCCCAGAAAAATTGCCAGGACAAAGACGAAAATGAGTAGTCCGAATGACATAATGTTCACTCCTTAAAGGAAATGACTAATCCGGACAAGCCGGAATTGAAAATTGAAGATTGCAGATTGAATATTTGTGGATGTCGCTTCGCTCCGTCTTTTTAAAACCTAAAGAATTCCTTAACTTTAAGCATTTTTTCGGTTTACCCGGATTTGACACTTATCCTCCTGTTGACTGCATGTGCCAACATTACCTCAGGATGGGTGCCCGTCATTTGTCAGTGTAATGGTTGGCTATCATTTCGTTGACGATTTTTCCCCCGTGGGTGATCACGCAGCCTTTAATGATTTCATCCGTAAAGTTTAACTCGAATCGTTTTTCATCGGTGTTCCAGGATTCTTCGACCAGGTTGTAGAGATTCGAAGAGAACATCTGGCTGGCATTTACGGCGACTTCACCGGGCAGATTTGCCAGACCGATGATGCGGACGCCGTTTACCTCCACCTCCCGGCCAACCTGGGATCCGGCTACGTTGCCGCCGCTTTCCACCGCCAGATCGACAATCACAGAACCGGGCTGCATGCCGCTGACCATTTCTGCCGTGACAATTAACGGAGCCGGGCGGCCAAATAATTGGGCGGTTGTAATGACGATATCCGCCGAGGCACAGATCCTGGCCATGCCCTCGCGCTGTTTTTGCAGCTGTTCTTCGGTCAAGGCTTTGGCATAACCATCTTTGGTTTGACCGGTTTCACCCAGATCAATTTTGACAAACCGGGCTCCCAGTGACTTTACCTGTTCTTCAACAACCGGTCGGGTATCAAATGCTTCGACTCTTGCGCCCAGCCGTTTAGCGGTGGCGATGGCCTGCAGTCCTGCCACGCCAACGCCAATAACAAAAGCCCGGGCAGGGGCGATGGTGCCCGCCGGCGTCATCATCATGGGTAAAATCTTATCCAATCTCTCGGATGCCAGGATCACTGCCGCATAGCCGGCTAAATTGGCCTGGGAGCTTAAAACATCCATTTTCTGGGCGCGGGTTATGCGCGGAATCATTTCCATGCTGATGGCGCTTACCCCCCGGGCGATGAATTGATCAATGAGTTCACGTTCGTTAAACGGATCCAGCAGGCTGATGTAAATGCAGCCCTGCTTCATCAGTTCGACTTCTTGAGCAGCCGGTTTACGAATTCGCAACACCATGTCCGCCTTTTGAATGAGCGCATCGTGATCCGGGGTGACAGAAGCACCGGCTTTGGTGTATTCATCGTCGGCAATGCGGAGCGTTTGCCCCAGATCGGTTTCTATCGAAACCTCAGCGCCGGCCTGGACCAGTTTGGCAACGTGCTCGGGAATCATGGATACCCGGGTTTCACCTTCATGAACCTCTTTGGGCACGGCGATGTTCATGGTTTATTTTTCTCCTTTATGGTGGCAGAGGTCAGAAGACAGATGACAGAAGACAGATAACAGAGGTCAGATGCCGGATGACAGATGACCTAAAACAGAAGACAGAGGTCAGAAAACAGATGACGGAAAAAAGGTTTCAGGTGTCAGGCTTCGGGTGTCAGTGAACAAATGACCGATTTCGTTTGCTTGAAGTGTCAATCATTTAATTCGCGGCTGCCCCGCTAAAAAGCAGCGGGGTGTAAGAAAAAATTCGCTTACACAACTCAATGAGGTATTTTTAATAGCCTTATGTTTAAACCACGGTCATCTCATTTCTTTGCGTAATGCTCTAACTCCAGGCCCGCAATTTCGAGTGGATGAAAGGCTACACTATGCGTGAAGATTCCGCCTTCTGATTTCAAAATTCTACATCTGTCTTCCGTATTCTGACCTCTGTCTTCTATAATCTGTCCTCCGACCTCTGAACTCTGATTCCTGACACCCGACACCTACTTGTTGTTTTTCTTAGAACTGATCTTCCTCGGTGCTGCCTTCCAGGGCTCCGACTGAACTTTCCCCTTCCGTGATACAATTTATTACCCGGTCGAAGTACCCGGTTCCGACAAACTTTTGATGGGTAATGGCCATGTAGCCATCATCTTTGCCGTAGGCAAACTCTTCCTGCTGAAAGTTGGAATAGGCCAGCATGCCCTCTTTTTTATAACTCAGGGCCAGGTCGAACATCCCCAGATTGAGGGCGTGAAAACCCGCCAGGGTGACGAATTGAAACTTATATCCCATGGCCCCCAGTTCTTTTTGAAATTTGGCGATGTCGCTATCCGTCAGGTTGCCTTTCCAGTTAAATGATGGCGAACAATTGTAAGCCAATAGTTTGTCAGGGAATTCGGCTTTGATGGCTTCAGCAAATTTTTTGGCCTGCGCCAGGTCCGGTCGGGATGTTTCGCACCATACCAAATCGGCATAGGGGGCATAGGCCAGTCCACGGGCAATCGCCGTGTCGACTCCGCTTTTAATGTAATAAAAACCTTCGGATGTTCGATCCCCTCCGGTCAGAAACGGTTCATCACGCTTATCAATGTTGCTGGTAATCAACTTTGCTGCCTCGGCATCCGTGCGGGCAACCAGTACGGTGGGTACCCCGCAGATATCGGCCGCCAGTCTGGCCGATATCAGTTTGGTGATAAATTCCTGGGTGGGCACGAGTACTTTGCCGCCCATATGGCCGCATTTTTTGGCCGAGGCAAGCTGATCTTCAAAGTGAACCCCGGCCGCGCCGGCATCGATCATCTGTTTCATTAACTCAAAGGCATTCAGGGGACCGCCGAAGCCGGCTTCAGCATCGGCTACAATCGGAGCAAACCAATAGGGGCCTTTTTTCCGGCCGTCCAGTACCTGGATTTGATCCGCCCGCCGCAGTGCATTGTTAATTCGTTTGACTACTTCCGGAACACTGTTGGCCGGATACAGACTCTGGTCGGGATACATTTCACCGGCCAGATTGGCATCGGCTGCCACCTGCCACCCGCTCAGATAAATCGCTTTAAGGCCGGCTTCGACCTGTTGAACGGCCTGATTACCGGTCAGCGCCCCCAGGGCCGGGATGTATTCTTCGGTTTTAAGCAGATGCCATAACCGCTGGGCGCCGACATCTGCAAAACTGTATTCTAATTTCAGCGTTCCTCGTAGCTTGAGGACATCTTCGGCTGAATAGGGGCGCTCAACTCCCTTCCAGCGGGGATCGCAATCCCACTCTTGTTTCAGGCAGGTGGCATCATCCTCCTGGATCTCATGGCATGATAGTTTTTCACAAAGATCTTTGGCTTTCTCTTCGATTGTTGCAGTCATTTTCCTCCATCCTTTCCGTAAATATTGTCACCAGATTTCTGACAATCTAAGACCGATTTTCTTTTTAGTCAATCTGACGAACGCTCTATTCGACAACTGCGGGCATATGGAAAAATATGCGGCAGGTTGCCGGCCTGTATCGCCTGTTGGGCTCGCAACCAGAAGTCAACCTCAAACAGATCCGCATGATGTTGCAGAAATACTTCCACCAATGGTCCGGACAACCCCAGAAAATTGCGAAATTCCTGCGGGAAAACATCGTTTTCGTCTACATAAAACCAGGGTTCGGCAGCCAGCTCATCATCATAGCCTGCAGATTCAGGCAGCGTTCTGATGTTGCAGCTGGTCAGCGGACAGAGTTCATCGTAGTCGTAAAATACCACCCGGCCATGTCGAGTCACGCCGAAGTTTTTAAGGAGAATATCACCCGGGAAGATGTTGCTGACGGCCAGATCTTTAACGGTATTGCCCCAGTCGATCACAATATTTCGAGCCTCCGTTTCTTCGGCCTGTTCCAGGAAGACATCCAGGGGCGTGACGCGACGCTCAACATAAGCGTGGTTGACAATAATATTTTCATTTTCGATATGAACTGTGCTGCCGGCTTCCTGCTTTAATTCTGCCAGCAACTTCTCAGAAAAGCAGCACGTATCGAATTTTAAATGCTCAAACGATTGGGCATCCACCAGGCGACCTGCCCGATCATGCCGGAAAACCAGATCGTACTTTTCCATAACCTCCCGGCGAGAAGTATTTTTCGGTTCCTCGAATCGGTCACGGATCAGCTTGAACACCAGATCATAATCGGGCATGTTGAATACGATCATCACCATGCCCGGCTTGCCCGGTGAGATATCGAAACGATCTTCATGGCAAACCATCAAATGATCCAGTAGTTCCCGGTATAATTCGGTTTTGCCATGCTTGGTAAAACCCATTGAGATATATAATTCGGCAATTCGTTTGTGGGGCAATATAGATCTCAGAAAGGTAATTAAATCATACGGTCTATCCACCACCACATGAAAGTACGCGCGGGTGAAGCTGAACAAAATGCTGACATCTTTTTCATCTAAAAGAACCGCATCAACTACGATTCCCTCCGGTTGATGCAGCAAGGCAATCGCTAGTGGAACCAATTTCGAATCCGCATAAATGCGTCCGATAAGATATGCACCCATCCCCCGATAAAAAACGTTGCGGACCATTTCAATTCGGTCGATGATGCCGGAAGCTTCGAGATTTTGCAGGTGACTTTCTATATTGGCGGCCACCTGGACCGCATCATGGGCTGCATTGTGGTAGGGTGCCAACAAGGGAAAATCCATTAAAATCTGCTCGACTAATTCCGCCGTGGATTCCTGAGCGGGGTAGGTCTGGTAGACAGCAGCAGCGTCATGGTTGGGGGAGGGATCAGAACCTGTGTTTACAAATTCAATATTAATATCAACCCCAACGGTTGTAAAAATTCGGCGGGTAATCGAATTAAAAAAGGTCTCAGCCAATTCCCAGTCCTCATCGCCGGCTATCATTTTGGAATATGTCGCTTTAATTTGCCTCCAAATCTGTTTATTCCGATAGCGGCCCACAAGCAGGTATTTGATGCGGCTTTCAATCTGATCGACGACTTCCTTATACAGGCTCAAACGCTCGGAGGCATCCCGCTGCATATTATGCCAGTCCCGGTTTTTAAAGCGCAATTTTGCCCGCTGCGTTATGCCTTTGTACCGGGCATGGTACGTGTTCAAGGCTTCGTAAATAACATTGGCAGCCAGGCTGGCAAGGCGCTTTTCCGTGAAAGTTGTGTACATAATAATTAATCCGCGTTGAAAAATAGTAGATGCGGGGTTGTAAAATGTTAATTGATAGTTGAAAAGACTTTTGGGTATAAGCGCGCCGGCGGCTTAATTATTTTAGGCTGCGCATTTTCTTTAAATTTTATTATATCGATATTTCATATTAGCATTTGTTCTTTTCCTATTCCGGCATAATAGATCATCGCTGCGCTTGTCAACAATCTTATTCCTTGAATTTTCTACCTAAATCATACCTACAATCATCGTTTCGGTCTGAATTGGTTACAACTGAAGGCCAATCCCGGTGAAAGAAAATCCATTTTATATGCGACTCCATCGCAGCAAGTCGATTTCGATTGCTGACACGAGAAACCTGACACCTGAGCACCACAATGTGTGCTTG
>Ga0056115_1001129_pt1 | contig 12299 bp, 8 predicted proteins | sample WorMetOlspDAHAB1_FD_77007 | JGI IMG/M metagenome (GOLD analysis project Ga0056115, IMG submission 77007) | Marine gutless worms symbiont microbial communities from Max Planck institute for Marine Microbiology, Germany - Olavius sp. DAHAB.1 ... | reverse complement strand
GAACTATAGGCTACACATTTTATACGGGAAAAGGCGACTTACTTATAAAAAAAATTATGAGGCTAATAGGGGGGTCAGCCGCCCACACCGCCCCCTATTGAATCTGCCACTGCGAGAAATGACTACAGTTGTGACTGCCTTGTAGTTTTAATTTAACAAAAAAAAAATCAAAATGCTGCCGCCGTAATCTAGATTTTGCACACACAGGCGGTAATTTCAAGCACGACAGCTGTTCGCTGAAGTCATGTAATTCGCGTCGAAATGATCGTTGCAGAGAACAAAGATTTGCCGGATCTGGTGCAGTTCGTGACCGGGTCTCCCTATCTGCCGGAGCGAGTGGTCATCTCGTTCAGCAGCTCGGCGAAACACCCGGTCGCACACGCCTGCTTCAACGAGATCGAACTGCCGACCGCGCATCGCCAGTACGACGAATTTCGCGACGCCATGGTCGACGCGCTGCTCTACGGCATGGACTTCACCCGAGAGTAGCAGCGCCGAATCGTGTTTGCTGTTGTTTGTGGCCTTCTTGCTGTTGTTTTGTGTCCTTTCTTTTGCACGCACTCATCTTGCGAAAACTATTTGCGCTGTCTGTGAATTAACTAAACTATATATACGCTTCAGGGCCGTAGCAGCGAAACATGTGGCCCCTTCCAAACATTTGCCCGGGGCCCCTCGCATCACTGTGTACTAACCAAAATGCTGTATTTATTATGTACACAGTGACCGACTGTAGCCAGTAACAATAGCAATGTGACCGGAGTGCCATAGTTGATTCACTATTTTGCCGGTATAACCAACGTGAACTACTTGCACAGTAGCATAAATAATTTACAATAAATATCAGTTATTAAGTTTTATCTAAAAACTTCTGGCCTTGCTGCTCTTGGGGCCCCTTGCTTGAGTGGCCCCATCCAATTGGAGGGTATGGAGAGCGGTTGCTACGCCTCTGCTACGCTTTTATGCCGAGAACAGTGCTTGTGCAAATGTAGATGTGCGTATAGTCAACGTGCATATTGATCTTTAATTGGGTACAACGGTACAAACGATAAACGTTCTAATTAAACGGGTGATATGTATTGAATGAACGAATTTTATTTGCATCAGACCACGTATACATCCATTTCAGAAAAGAGAAAAAATAGCAATAAAAAATGGCAATAATAATATGAAAAAAACACAGAACTAGAGAAAATAAGCCTTAAAACTAATTTTATAAACACAGTAGTGACAAAAAGATGTTAAGACAAAACATTTTATTTCATTTCTGTTTTCTCATTCTCCCTGTTCCAATTTGAACTTATTACTCGTGGGCTGTACCGTATGTGAATACCGCTTAATGCGCAACAAATCGGTTTAGAACTTCAAATTTTGTGTAAAACAACACACAAAAAGCTTTATAGTAAAGTACGTTATGGTGCTAATGGTAATGATGAGCTTTTCATCAGTTTGTTCAAATTTCAGACAACAACAACTGGGCGGAAAATAATTGCGTGTTTTGTGCGGGCAAAGCCTCGACGCCGAGCACCGTGTAATTTCCAGATTTCGTCGTCGTCGTCGTCGTCGTCGTGTGAGGTTGAAGCCGGGCTTCGGCGTCGGATTTCACAGACGACAGCGGCGGCGGCGTCGTTGATGATGCCCGAGACGAACAACGGAGTGTGTGGCCAAGACCGAAAGACAACAGAGAGAGAAGGATCGACAGATGAGAGATTAATTTATTATTGAAAGGCTCGTCCGCTGGAAAACAGAGGCCACGGGCTATCGCGGCCACGGGCGAAATGACGTCGGTGACGTTAAATATGACACCTGCTGGAGTGCATCGCGCTCGTGGCGCCGCCGAACGTCAAACACGACGAGAGTTCGCGCGCGATTTCGCTCAAGAATTTCGCATTCTCGATTTTCTGTATTTTTCACAGTCCTTTATTCATCGAAATTCGACAACAACAGAAATACAAGAAAATCAATTTCAACAAATAGAAAAGTTAAACTTACATAGAAGTTGACGACATGTTCACTGACAATTTGCGTTGGTTGACTTCGTGTTTAAACGCGATGCAACAATAGGCATACCCCAACAGGTGACAACAAGCTGTATACAAACAAACAGCGTACAACGTTGGCCAAGAAAGAGAACAAGAAATAGGGTATCACGCATGCCTAAAACAGACAACAATTTAGCCACACGTTTAGCTAACAACATATTTAGAGGGAAATTCGCATTCTCGACATTTCTTTTCTTGTTTATTTTGCTGTTCGCGCTTTGTTGTATTTTCACTGCCTTTCGATTTAACTATTGATTCATAGTTGCCGATATTGTGTCCGATTGTTTTTTATCGCAGTAATGACGCAACTGATGTACGAAGGTGTAGAAAATTCTTGCATGCATCTGGACGCTGGTCCGCGGTCGACGAAGAAACGAAGAAACGTTTTCTCCGAAATCCTTCTTACGCGCGAAGCCGGTTTTCGAAAGTGCAGTGTTAGTCGGAGTCGTCGTTCGCTGGACGCAAATGGCATTTGATTTATTCAATTTGCGAGCAGCCAGCAGCCGGCCATCGCGGAACGCAGGTTACGCGGTCTGCGGAGATGGCGTGTCTTCGCGGAGTCCGTCTGGATGGCGTGGAGACGCCGGTGACAGTAATGGCCCATAATGGAACACGCGGGTCGACGTCTGGCGTCGATGACACCGTTGCTTGGCCGCTAATTCGACGGCACGGTCTTCCCACACTCGGCAGCCACGAGACGTCGAATTCGTCGCCGTCCAACTTTGTATTTTGAACTAGCGTCGTCGTCGCCGTCGTCGACATCATCGACAAGTTTTGCGTGGTTTCTTCAGAAATTGACTATCTTTTACCGCTTTCGCACTTATTCGGTGCGAGCCGCTGTTCTCTGCGGTGCTACAGATAATGTTGTCGGCGGAAAGCTGCGGTTTGTCTTGCAGAAGGTTTAGTTTACGTTTTGATATTCGTCCCCGAAATTACCTATTGTGTGCCGGGTGAGACGTTAAACCCTACTCACTCGATTGCGGTCAATACGGTCTTCACGGTCTTCGCGGTATATTTGAGGTTTCCATTATGCAGAGAACCGCGGCTTGAACCGCATAAGTGGGAAATAGGTACTAGAGAAACGTATTCTTTGTATTTTTAGGCCTACATTGCTATTGCACAGTATAAACATTTTGAGCGTATCGTGGATGGTGCAGGCCTATGACTCGTTTTTTCATCGGTTAAAAACTGTTTTCACTGCCGTTTTAGCAGAAAAAATTAATCCTAGTAACAACAGCAATTGCACTCCACTCTGCAGAGTCAATTTGTATATAATCTGGCCGACCTGCGCGAGGGTAAACAGCGCGGATGGACACAACAAAGACGATCGCGTGAAACGGTCACTCGTCCGTCGACAAACAGCGGCTGCAGTTTGACGTCGTCATCGGAAGAAATCGTCGACAGTCCAGTCGTCGGCGAATCTTTTACGCTGCGGGGAATTGCCGTTTCAAATGGATTGTGACGTTCGGGGCGATCGGACAGTGTGCGACAACATATGTGCAACAGCTTACAAAATGTTTTGTTTTCTTAAAATAATCACTTTTTGTATTTTGAAAAAGTTGACAACGTTTAAAAAACGAAAGTCCCATCTTAAAGACCACGCTGTCAGTTCGTGTCACTCAGCGAAGTTGTGATCTCATTTTGAAGCACTGAGGACTAAACACTTTGTGGCATGTAGGTTGGTCGGCATGTCCATGCTCATTTTGCTTTCTCTCTTCAGACTATCTCTTAATCTCAATTCAGTAGAAAGTCTGTCGAAAACATGTTCTTTCATTCAGCACCGTTCATTATTTTCTCTGTAATTGTAATTGCTGTATCCAATTTTCCGTGGATATGTATGTTTAACAGCGGCCGACATCGTCCGTGTATGATTGTTTAAAGAAATAATTTTATTTTTATTTTTTTCGTTTGGTCTATATTTCTACCGCCTCCAGTTCTACAGCATTTCATTTTGTCTCACCGTGATGATTTAACAGTATTACAGCATTGACTGTTATCGGACATTAATAAATATTAATTTTTATTTCATAACGACAGGTAGCAATGTAACGAAAAATATACAATACAACATTGGAAGAAAAACTATATTTTAACAGCAGCCTCTAGCACATGATAACAGCTATACTAATACGTATAAATAGTCTCTACGCCACAAGTGGCATAAATGGCTAAATAAAATTAGTGAATAAAATGATTTAATTACATTATGTATGTTAATATAAGCAGTAAATGCACAGTTTTTTTTGAGTACGTGTATACCGGAACTGCTTTTATTCTTTTATTCTATGTTTGTGTTATGTGTCTAACTGTGTATTAGTGTAATGTGTGATGTACTCTGTGTACGATGTGATGATAATAATTAATAAATAAATAGTGTTTTAATTTGATGATTGAGAATATTTAACGTTTTTAATCTGTACGTGCGTATATGTATTTTTATACTGTGGCTGCCTTTTGGCATAATAAACGATAATAACGATAATAATGATAAGAGCATAAATCCCCCGAACGACCACAGATCGTTTCTGATGTTGTGCCCGGAGCAGCGGATCATTCGCGCATAGAATGGAGGAGTGAATGACTGGCTGGGTCGCCTGCCGGCATCATGTTGACGTTGGTCTCTCTCGCTCTCAGCCGCAGCAGCTGATGCGGACATAAAGGCCGAGGTGACGCGGCGGCGCCCCATAAAGGCCGTGCCGCGCAAGCTGTGGCCCTCGGAGAGACGGACGTGAACAGAAGGCGTATAATAACGGACTGCGACGAAGATCACTCAGTCGAGACCGTCAAATTGGCCGCAAATCCAATCAACGCCCGCGTTGTTCCACTCCAGCGTCACCAGCAGCGCGCATAGGCGTAGTCTTACGAGAGTGGAGGTTACGGGAGTCCAGGCCCCCTCAGAAATGGGGCCAGGGAATGTGGGGCTCCGTGTCCGAGAACCTTCAGACTCCCTTGCCAAAACAAGTCTCGTATTTGTACAGTATTGCAAAGTGGATGAAGGTGAATATATAATATTTGTCAAGGGGGTCGAAAACTCACTCCGTGTAATAACTCAAACAGAGCGTTGCACAGTCCGGCAGCACAGCTCCTCCGGAATCTGTAGCTGTAATGGCAGAAAGTAGGGAACCCCATGATTGAAAAGGGACAAAGGGGTAACAGACGGCTGAAGCTTACAGCATTGGCCGACCAGCCCGATTACAACTAATAGAAGAAAATAACGAATTGAATAAAATTTGCAAAATAAAAACTTCTTCAGTTTCTTTTTGAATGTGCCAGGGTAGGAAAGGAAAATTGAGGGAAATAGAGGGGCGAGATGGGAAAAGAGGAAGAAGGGACGCACCCCTTAAACTTCAGACCGTGGATATGCCCATGACAGCAGCAGCAGCAGCAGCCGCATCACCGGTCCGGATGTTTTCGCCGCGCGCGCTGTCTTGTTCAACAATGCGATTAAACATGTTCTAACTCTCACTGCCTCCGCTCTCTCTCTCTCTCTCTCTCTCGTGCATCTTTAAACGGCTTTTGGTCGCCGCCGCTCTAATCCGATTGCTGCCTCTTTTTCGACATCTTTTATTCACCTCGTCGTCGATCAACAAGATTGATTTTCCACTTGAGTAGACAGCAGGCCCGATGTGCAAGTATACCACCGGCTTGATTTCGTCTGCGATGCTTAGAATATGGTGGCCAAATTTACACTATTTCGGAACTACACAAAAGGGTGGCCGGAGCCAATATACAGTGTGGCCCAAAACAGTACCCCACTACCGGATCATCGACAAATCGTATTAAAGCCTGCGAATACTGTAATAAACAAAGTTAAACTAAGCTTGCGACCATTAACTATTCCATTGTTAAAAAGTTTTTTATCGGTGTTACAAGTTCTGTGCATTGCATAAACTTGCTGCTATTTATGCATGCTGCATGCGCTCATTACGAATGATTACCACTGTCATTATTTCAAGCCACTCCGCTGAAAGAAGTCCCTTGAGAAGTTGATGCTGACAGTTTAATAGCTGTAGCTGGCAGCTGTCTCGCAGCGACATTCACACATTTGCATTTGTGAAGTTAAGTTGATCTTGGCATTGTTGTTAACATTTTTTTGCTGAAACGCAGCTTCATTTTGTACTCGTGGTTTGTGGTGAAACAACTGATAGAAAGAAATATAAATATAAATATAAGAATAGAACAAAACAACTTAACTACTGCAATACACAAGAATATAAAATATTACAAGCGATAGTGACAATGAAAATTTGTCATAGGCCCATCCGTTTTCCAGAAGCGCGCTTGGTAATGTCCAACTAACTAACGTATGACCAACAGCAATTTACAATTTCTAGGTTAGACGTTTGGATTAGCTTCATAAAAATCGGTTTACTTCAAAGCAAGAGACTGAATGGATATTTTATCTAAGTTACAACTTCTAAGGCATATAACAGAGTCGGTATAGAGTGCATATTAAAAATGTTCGACAGAGTGATATTTAAACATAAAACACGAATTTATTACATAGGAAGTTCAGTTGCAGTGTTTTTGTATCGTATACCTCGTACGTTATAATTATGATTCGAAGAAAAACGTCAATACTATCTGTTTCGAAAGCGTGATATTACAAGAACTCATAGGTTAATCATTGCCAATGAAATTGCTAACGCTAAATACGCCTTGTTTAGTATATGTGTTTGTGTGTTTCGTGTTTCATATGGATGTTCAGTGCATTCGTCGCTTTTCATAGTGTGGTGCTTTTCGCACGTTTTTGTTGTTTTTGTTACTGCAGTTTCTATATTTTGAAAATCTTTATTTCACTATACATTGGTAGCAATATATACAAGTGGTAATAATTTACAAGTTATTAGTCTTGAATGGTTTCGGGGAGGCTGGAAATTCGTATTAAAACATTGTTACGTCTGAGGCCACTATCGATTTGGTCAAATCGTTGACATATAATTCTGTACAGTGTTTATTGCTGATCACAATCGTCAGCATTCATTCATTTGTTCGTTTGTTAGTTGATTTAATTTTGGCGGCTCTTGTTTACCTCCGTATTCTCTAGAGTCTATCTTTTGTATGCCGTTCGCTGCCACGTGATGGTGAATTATTATCGTTATTATTTTTTTAATTTTTTAAATTTATTTTACCTCGATAGATATGTTCCGAGGAAGTTTAGAAATAAGATAATACAAAATTGGGTATAGATCATTAATCCGTGCAGTCAGAAGCTGCTGGCAAGGTGTATGTAACAAGACAGCGTTGTAGCGTTGCACCAGCACCGAAACTCTTTGAAACAGAATAGCTCCGTCCCTGTCATCGCCACATGTTGAGGAAACCTTTCTTCCCAGAGTGGCAAAGAGTTGGCATTATTATTATGTATTGTTATTGTTACTATGGTTATTATGCAATGAGTGTAGCATCAAAGCGCAATAAATTGTACACAAAAACACACACACATACGAGAAACTACAAAAATAAAAGCAACCACCCGGCAATTGCACAGTCTGCTCAAAACAGCGCCAAACAGCCCTTTTGAATAGTCTCACTACAGTTGGTTTATCGACGCAAAAACTCAGAAGTTAACCATCACTAATACAACTAAATTGCCGCGTACGAATATGCAACAGTCGAGGCGGCACTTCGACAGATGCGGTAGCCTATTATCACCGGGCGATCTGGGCGCCTACTAAGTCACCGCATCGGTGCAGGTGACGCAACCGGAAACAGTGAGTGGCCGACCTTCTGTGCGCATGCGCAGGTCGCACAATCGAATGATCGCGTGAGTGAGCGACGCTTCTGCGCAGCCGTCGCCGACCAATTTCCGCGAGTCGGGTCGCGTCGGGTCGGGTCGCTTCGGCGACAACATTGCATAATTGTTGACCGGCGACGTACGTGCGGCCGCCGCATCACGTGACTGCGGACCACGTGACGGCCGACCGGACGATAATAAGGTATTTTGTTTCAGTGTCGTCGGCGGAAGTCGCTGGGCGACGATGTCACGGCTACAGCAGCTGGCATGAATCAGTGTCACCACTCCGCTTATCCCACGTCATGCATCACTGTTAACTTGTCGCAAACCTGGCGACAATATTTGGCAATATTTCTGATTTTAAATTTTCACCATCAAAAATCTTACTGGAAGCAGAGACAAAAAAGCGGATACGTGCAGGCATTCAATGCTATATACAGTGAAATGCATACATGGTTGTGCATTATGTAACAGCTGCAATACAGTAAACAAACAATAAGGCATGCATTTTAAAAAGTATTGATAGGGCTACATACATGTATTTATCAACAGTCGTCACCGCTGGACCCAATCTTAATTTTTTTTACTTTTTAGTGGACATGGCCCAGTCCACAACAACAGAATTTATGCAAGAAAATAGTGTAAAAGATATTTTGATTCGTTTGCTGGACATTGCATCACCAGCTTTTAACAGTCATTTATCGTTGTTGCTTTCCTTTTATGAGATCAGTTTTTCTGTCTCTCTCTCTCTATCTCTCTCTCTATCTCTGACAAATATATTTTAGCCTTTTTTTCAATCGCAAACTCACCGCGTACTTGCCTCGTAGCAAACAAAGTGGAAATTGCGCAAAGGAATATGAAAATCGCCAGCAAAGGGTGGGATCTACAGGATGCGGCAAAAATGTATCCCCTAAAACATGTTTCAGTTATCTCAGCAATCGCTTGAAATGTCAAAGCAAAATTTTACCGATATATTGTTTTCATCCAATACGCACACGCTGGTAAAATTTCGTCTTGAAATTCCAAGCGATTGCTGAGAAAACTGCAAGACATCTTACTTTTCGCCACACCCTGTGGTTTTTAGGCTATTTTATGAGCATTAGTTAGCTAAACAAGCATATGAAAATCGCCAACAAAGGGATGTGATGTAGAAATAATGATGAATTTTTCGTCGTGGTCATGCGTTAGCATAATGAACAACTTTTATTCACCGCAGAACGGTATACTTATAAAGTACATAATAAATAAAATACAACAGCAATACAAAGAACAAGACACATGTATAACTTAACTAAGCAATAAAGCGTTATGCCAAGTAATACAGCCGTATATAATAAGCAGGACGTTACGTCAATGGCGTTTCTTGCAAAGACTATATCATCATCATCATCCTAAGCATTTGCAGTGCGCATATTACAACCTGAACATAGGTTCATCCCACTACTACACTTCTTGAACACTAAATCTCAACCTGGCCCTAACCCTTACCCTAGCCCTAACACTAACCCGTTATTTCGATGTCACATCTCTTTGCTGGCAATTTTCGCAGAGCACAAGTGGAGTGGATGATTTAACGCCGCAAGACACGCCAATGCGGTGTCGTCATGAATGACTCGAGACCTTCGCCCGACGAGCATCGAACACGAACATTGAACCGTCGCGCACTCATAGTACACATTTTCTCGCGATGATCGCACAACTGTCATCTGATTTATGATGACAATCGTCATTGAACCATGGTCGACCACTTGACCGACACGCGTCCGTCTTGACAATTAATTCGTGGTAAAATGGCACGGGTCGATTTTTATCCGTCTTTATTCACCATCGTGGTAGAAAAAAAGACAATGTTTTAACAATAGTATCAATAAATAATTAATAACAAAAAAAACGGAAATAAATAGTGTCCACTGACCAGCAATATTTCGCTTTATTCTGTTTTGTTTTCATGCCATTGCAGCAACTGGTAACAATGCTAAGTGGTAACAGCGAAAGTAAACTTATAACATTCGATGCACAACAATAGATGCGTTTCAGCAAAAAATGTTAACAACAATGCCAAGATCAATTTAACTTCACACTGTCGCACTCAAGCGTTGTCGCACAATGTTCTTGGGCAAGTTTTCCTCTGGCCACAGCATACTGTTATTACACTGACATTATATCACATTGTATTTTGTTTACTATTCGATTATTATTGTTATTATTGTTTTCTCTCGCTGCCTTGCAGTGAATAAAGATTTCAAATACACGCGGTAACTTAGCCTACTGGTTGTAAATGCGCTGACATGTTTGTCTCCCGTCCTGCAGTTGTGGGCTGAGGATTATTTGCATATCTGTGTCATACTGTATGCAACTAAAATTAATGAATTTTGAAATTAAACTCATTAAATTTGAAACTAAGATACAGACACAAAATGATATTTAAAAACCATAGTAGGCCTGCGTTTACGTACAATTTGTCTGGCTTACAGAACGACGGAATTTAAATTTTTTTCCTCATATTTAGCAGCTGTCTATTACCGCTTTAGTGTCAATATGTATTGCTCATTTGACGTTTTTGTGTCTATACACACTGTCTGTAGTGGACCTAGCAGTGTTTTAAATACTTCGGCCATTCCAAAAATTCATGACTGATTGATTGATTGATTGATTTTGCTGATTATTATACTTAACAATGCTTTTGCTGCCGCCTTTTAATCGAATATTACAATTAAGTGGGCGAATATTATTATAAATTTGTAGTAAGTTGATTTGATTAAATTTTTTGTGGTTTTCTCCGTTTTCTGTCTTCTCCATTTTAGTATGCCACCACGTGACGGTAGTTTATCGACGCGATAACGTTGTATCGACAACACTGGTGGGGGCAATATTGTTCGCGTTCGAGTCAAGTGCAAAGTCTCGAATGGGCCGCTAAACTTATTAATCAAGTGTGACCGCGCGGGTCAACAGGAACTCCTCGAGTCAAGCACCGTGATGGAACGGCCGCTGGCCGGGTCCGGCGAAGGGCGGTGACCGTTGGCTGACCACGGCCAGCCCCTTGACCGTGTCTTGGCAACGGAGGACGCCCGGCCACCGCACCGCCCACGACCCGCGTTCGCCGATCAACCGTGAACTTCAAGCCCGCGACATCGCGATCCACTCAACGAGATTACGACAGGCGAACTGCACGTCGCTTAATTAACACTGTCCATTGTCCACTGTTCATTTCCGAACTCTTGTAAAAAACCAACATCTCCGTTTATTTTTGCCAGAAATGTGTGTAAATTAAATTTTCAAGAAAAAAATCTACAATTTGCCATCGAAAGTATCAGCAACTAACAAACGAACAATAGCAAAAAGTTGAAACAAAAGTGGTAAACACGCGATAAAAAGCAATACATTACTATATTCTGGCACTGTTTTTTGCACACTATTCACTGACAGTATCAATAAAGAACTTGCAAGCGTAACCTGTAACTTAGCTTATAACCATTGTGTGTTCTGATTTAAAACACTGGACGTCTGTATATAATTGTTAGCTTAGCCAATGTGTTTATAGTTACTTGCAAGGCCTGCGACTAATGATAATCATAACGATAACCAACGTTGATAAAAATGAACTCTTATGTTCATTCTGTGCAAAGTCATACGGCCATTGTTCATTAGTAGTTAACTTTCTTTTTCGTGTTTGAATCGTTGCATTTGTTGCAGTGCTGCTCAACTGTCATTTTCCTGGTTTTCACTCTAAATATGTTGGTTTTTCTTGCATGTATATAGTCTTATACACTTTCACACTTATGCGGTTTAAGCCGCGGTTCTCTGCGGTTCTACAGCCGCGAAGGACCGCAGAAAACGGCAAACATACCTCTAAAACCGCGACGGAACCGTATCGACCGCAATGAAATCGTAAATCTTCCGCAAACTTCCGTAGGACAACGTCAGCCTTCCGCCGACAAATATTTGAAGAACCGCAGAGAACCGTGGCTTGAACCGCATAAGTGTGGAGGGGTATCGATGTCTACCAGTTTGTTTTGTGAATCAAACTGAGTGCGGAACTCTCTAAGCTGGCGACTACTCACAGGTGGGGATTGGCCGTAATTACAGCAACGCGTGGCGACAACCAGTGATGACCTCGTCGAGGCCGCCTGGTTGCCGGCGCGGTCACGGTTGCTGGGGTCCGTCCCAGTCGGCCGCGGCACGTGTCGTCCAATCGACCCCGCCGGCGGCCGTCCTTGCCCCGGGGCCGAATCCCTCGCGACCCCCGGTCATCGGCCATCGCCGTTAGTGACCCGCCTATGCCCAGGGCGAGTGTCAAAAACGACCTCCGAAACAAAGAGTTCTCGGCATGTTTTGACCTGCGCCGTGCGACTTCTGTCCTCTGTTCTCATCCAGCGAAAAACGCGTGTATTGCACTAAACTGAAATTTTGTCATATTTATCCGCCAACACTGTTAGTACAATAGTAAAAATAAACAACTTAACTAAGCGTAACTAAACTAGGTTTATGTAGAAACATGAACAAATTTTCAGCAGTCAGATATGTAT
>Ga0056115_1001128_pt1 | contig 12301 bp, 7 predicted proteins | sample WorMetOlspDAHAB1_FD_77007 | JGI IMG/M metagenome (GOLD analysis project Ga0056115, IMG submission 77007) | Marine gutless worms symbiont microbial communities from Max Planck institute for Marine Microbiology, Germany - Olavius sp. DAHAB.1 ... | reverse complement strand
CTCCATATATTGTGATTATATAGAAAGCTGGATAATTATCATGAAACAGATCCCTCAACCCACAAAAGTGCGCTATGATGCGCTACTTGCTCAACACCATATCCCTGAAAAACTCCATCCCTACTACCTGAAATGGCTACGATATTATTTGGATTTCTGTCGAACTTATGATTTCAGAGAAGCTGACAAAAAGAGCCTGCAGCACTTCATTGAAAAACTGAAGGCAAAAAACCAAACCGATCAACAACAAAATCAAGCCTTCGATGCCATATCAATATTCCATGATCTGGTTCCCGCCCACAAGGACAAGACAGCGCCTTTTAAAATTCACCAAGACTCTAAACCATATCACAAAGAAAAACGGCTAATAACCAATGCCAGTTGGGTGTCGGCCTACAATGATCTAAAAGCTGAAATCAACATCAGGCATTACTCGCCAAGCACGCTAAAAACATATACCGGATGGGCCAGGCAGTTCCAGAACTTTACCAGGAGCAAAGACCCTCAACTGCTGGTAGTTTCCGATGTAAAAGATTTCCTGACCTATCTTGCTGTCGACCGCAAGGTTGCCGCTTCAACCCAGAACCAGGCGTTTAATGCCCTGTTATTTTATTTCAGACATGTCCTGAAAAAGGAATTTGGTGAACTCACAGACATACCTCGAGCCAAAAGAAAGCCCTATATACCGGTCGTATTGTCACGGGAGGAGATTGACGCAATTATCGCAAGACTGAAATACCCATACGATTTGATCGTCAAGCTGCTATATGGCTGCGGTTTGCGCCTGTTTGAATGCATGCATCTCCGTGTTAACGATCTTAATTTCGACACCGGCATATTAACCGTCCACGACGGCAAAGGTAAAAAAGACCGCACGGTTCCGCTGCCTGAAAAAATTATTCCGGAACTAAAAGATCAGCTGGAATCTGTGATCGACCTGCATCAGGAAGATCTCAAAGCAGGGTATGCCGGCGCTTTTCTACCAAACAGGATTGAGAAAAAATATAAAAATGCTGCAAGAGAACTCGTTTGGCAATGGTTTTTTCCGGCAAAAACGCTGACATTCGTTGCGGACAAAAATGAATACCGACGCTCTTTTCTTCATAAAACCCATGTTCAAAAAGCAATCAAGCGGGCCGTCAACTCAGCTAATATACCAAAGCGGGCATCGGCCCATACGTTTCGCCACAGTTTTGCCAGCCACTTGCTACAGGCCAACTATGATATTCGTACAATTCAGGAACTGCTTGGTCACAGTGATGTCAGAACTACCATGATTTATACGCATACCATTAAAAGCAAGACCATCAAAGAGGCCAAGAGCCCGCTTGATTTTTAATCCCCAATACTTTTCAACAAAACTGCTTTCCTATCTTCATTGGAGATGTTTCCTTTTTTCATAAATCCCTCATGCGGATGTATTTAAACAAGATTATGGAAGAGGTATTTTAGTAACTATTTAAAATGATTACAATACACCATTTAAATTGTCAGTTGGCAGGTGTGAACTTATTTTCATATGATCCGGGAAGCGAAGTGTTCCTATTCATAAATAGGGTAAGGTATTGGCTGTTAATTTTTTTCACCGCAGAGCCTTTTTTGTCTAATTCTCAAGGCTTACTACAATATAGCAAGCTCGGTGTGCTCGGCGGTGAAAACAAATATTAAATCGGCCCACCTTCAAGCCTTTAAAACAAAATTGGACCGGATCAATCACAGTCCATCGGTATTGCATAGGGACCCTCCTCGATGTAGGCGATGGTCGGTTTCTGGCCCTCAAATCTGGGATGATGCACAGCGTAAATCACCGAATTTTGCAGCATCGCCGCTGCCTTTTCCCGGTTCGATTCAAAATTGGCATCATCGGGGATCACATCATAGCCGCTGGGTCCCGGAATTATGTCATAATGCTCTTTTGGAATCTGCGGCGAGCAGTAGATCAATCCATCCATGCCGACTTTGCGGTAGGGTTTGCCCCACATTTCAGGCTCCCACTGATCTTTGGTAAATACCCAATCCGGATGCGCCAGAACGTTATTAAAGCCGTCCGGGCCCAGGATTTTAAAAAGATGCAAAAAAGTTTTATACTCCTGGGAACCGATGGGCTCCACATCAACGTTGTTGGCCAGCATGACAATCAGGCCGTTTTCTCTGACAGCCGGCATGGCATTGACGGCCGCTTTGACGGCCTGATAATGATTGCGGCCGACATAGCCGGCGTGGGTCAGTACAATATCAAAGGGCGGATCGATCGGAATCATGACTGACTTTTTCATGGCTTGAAATGCGGCAAGGTGGGCTTCTTCCAGCGCCCCGGCAAAAACACCGGTCATGCACAGGCGTTTGTCGAGGGTCACATTGACCAGAAAATCGATGCCGACGGTTTGGGCAACCTCCAGGGCCTCCTCATGACAGGGGTTTCCGTCCAGAACCAGGTTGGTTGCTTTGGGATCCTCCAGGACCTGCACGCTGTGAAAAGTTTGGATGGTCCTGGTGTTGACCAAGGCTGGACAGACCGCTTTGCGGCCGCCGGACGCCCCGGCCATAAAATGACTTTCCACCAGACCCGTGATGATTTTAACGTCCGATTCAAAGAAAATCTTGTTCAGATGAACCTGGGTGCCCCGTTTGGTCTGAGCGGCCAGGACCATGGAATCGTCATCCTCACAATCGTGGTCCACGATCCGGTAATTATCGACCACACCCTGCCCGTACATGTAAATGCGCTCTTCAAGGGTGCTGTGGCGATGCATGCCGTTGCCGATCACGATCACGATGTTTTCTCTTTTGACTCCCGTATCCTCGATGAGTCCAAGCAGGGGCAGCAGTAACCCGTTCTCCCCTTTATAGGGTGCCGGCCGGGTGATATCCGACACTGTGATGCAAACGGTAAGCGCCTCGATCGGCTTATCTTTGGACTTAATGATTTCCGAAATAGTCGGCGAGCCGATCGGCTGATTCAAGGCTTTTGCAATTGCCTCGCCTGAATCGACCACACAGGGCATAGACGGCATGGTCAAAATTTCACAATTCTCAGGTACTGAAATATCCAGAAATTCATCTCCAAAATCCACCTGAATCGTTTTCCAACCTCGCGTATTCACCCCGTTTAATATGTCCGCAATTTCCTTTTTCATGATAATCCTCGCTGCCGGCCTAATTGAGCAAGAAAACGATCAATCAGGAGTTAGTTGGTGTAATTTGAACCAATAGATAGATATGAGTTTTGATTCAATTTTATTTAATAGCCGCCCTCTCGCTTCGCTCCTTCGACTGACAAAGACAATATCCGGCCGACGTGGCCGGGTAGTATTCCCGTTGCCCTTCGGGCAAATCTAAAACCATTCGTTTTATTTCAGCTTTTTTCCTTATTCAGTTTAAATTATCAATCGCGAAGCGATGCTTACTTTGGTCCGGCCAGGTCGGCCGGGCTAAATGTCTGCGATTGTCTGCGGCTAAGCTATCAAAGAGTTTATCGCAAATCACGGTGTGCTGCTGTTTCTTATTCCAACTTTATTAGAGATAATCGATTTTCCGATTTTATGCAATACCAGCCAAATTGGCATCAAATTTTCCGACTTCCGAATTCGGTTTTATTCCGGCATTGGAACAGGCTCAGGCACCTCAATCTGTCGTGGATCGGTGGCTCCGGAATCCCCAAAAAAATGATCGGTCTGGTACATGATGCGATTGAGCACGTCATCGAGTTGAATACGATATGACTCACATTCCTCGCGGGAGGCATCGGCCGGCACCCGAATATAGTCATCGGCAAAAAGGGCCACGATTCGGGCAAAGGGTTTGGGAATGATGGTGCGATCCCAACTGTTAAACTGCCAGAATCGATCTGCGCTCCATATAACCGGGATTATTGGAATTCCGGTTCGTTTGGCCAGATAAATAATTCCCAGCTTGGAAACAAACCGCGGTCCCCGTGGTGCATCCGCCACCAATCCGCCTTTGTGCCCTTTGTTGACAAGATCCTCCATCGCTCGATAGGCCTGCCGCCCCCCTCGCGATGATGATCCTCTGGCCGTTATCCAGCCGAATCGTTTCGCGGCCTGGGCGGCCAATTCGCCATCTTCACTGGCACTGGCAATTGAAACCACATTTTGGTTGCGATACCAATATATAACAAAAAACAATCCCCGATGCCAGCTGGCATACAATAGGCCCTTATCTGGATTTTGAGTTAAATATTCTTGTTCAATTCCACGGCCAAATTCGGTAATTCGGCAGGTGCTCAACCACAGACTGGCAACCGTTTTTGATGTCCAGCCAAATGCCCAGAATGCCGCACGTTTCCACAGTTTCATATTGATCAATTATCCGACCCGGACGGTTCCTAAATTTTGAGTTAATCTGGTAAAACCACTTCAAATTCATGGTATCGATTTTGCATCTATAAAACTACAAGTCTGTAATGCGACACCTGATACTCCGACAATACTATAGGCAAGACGCTGCTCTCGACCCGATCTCACATGGTAACCTACTGAAATGAATATGATATTACAGCATTGTTGAAATTTGCTCTTTGAGAATATCAACCACCTGCATAAAGTTTGATTCATTTTAAACTGCGGACCCATATCCAGCAAACTAATATGTGACCAAAAAACCGTCACTTTAATGTCAAAAAAGCGATAACCTGTAAATCTTTTTTTGCCAGCCGGTGGTTGACCCGCAAGGTATGATGATTAGGGTTTTGTTGTAAGGCTGATTCGGGATCAAGAGAGCTCGGACAGGTCTGAATCTATCAAAATTATTGGTCCCCCCCTCCGGATTTACACACCCGACAGCGGTTACAGCATTTCATCAAATAATTTTTGGCTTGAAGAACATGCGGATCAACTGCAACTTTTCAACAAACATTACAATCTGACTGCTCCCTCAATCAGAAAGAACAGCCGAAAAACGGTTAAACAATTTTTTCCACTGGAGGTAAAATGTCTGATCATTCAAATTCACTCCCCCATCATCTGACTGAACTCAAGCAAGGTAAACGCTGTTTTGAAAATGCGTTTCAAAGTGTATCACGGATGATTCTGGAAAGTAAAATCGAAAAAGTCGTGGTGAACGGCAAGACCACTTATGATTTCAGTATCTTCCGCGAGGGATCCAAGCACGTGATTGGCATGTATGATGAAATCAACAGTTTTGTCTCCTACGTCAAAGACGCCGCCGAAGGCGGCTCGTCCAAGGAAATGGCCTTTGTGCTGGTGGGTGAGCCGGGCAATGGCAAAACCTTTCTGGTTGAATTTCTGGCGGCCAAATACCGGGCATTTTTAGCCCTGCATAAAAATCGCAAATATACTTTCAAGTACTTGAACCTGGATAAAGTCGGCGATTACGGCAAAATCAAGACCATCGAATCCCAAACCTACGAAGACCCCATGATACTGGCGATGAGTCTGATTGAAAGCCCGGATCAAAACCGGGAGTATCTTGCCAAACAAATCGGTTTTTCAGACAAGGAGGTCGACGCGCTTTATGAGAATTATCGCCCCCTGGGTGCCTGCAGCAGCTATGTTTTAAATGATATCAGAAACTTTACCGATGGAAATATCGATGAAATGCTCAAATTTGTCGAGATAACGCCCGTGCCGCTGACCGAAAGTCTGGGAACCGTCACCGGCAAATATCCGGCAAAAGACAAAATTACCTCCTCTTCGGTGGATCTGCTAGGCGAGGAATCCATCCAGCGCCTGCTTCACATTACCGACACCAACAATCCATACCGTTTTGATTTAAGACGCGGTGCACTGGCACGGGTGGCCGGCGGCGGTATTCATTTCAGTGACGAAATCTATAAAAACAAAAAAGATCTGGTCCAGGTTTATCTGGGGGTCATCCAGAACCGCAGTATCGAAATTGACGGGTACAAATGGCCCATTGACACCCTGATTGTTGCCACCAGCAATAATTCCGAATTTCATCGTTTCCTGTCCGAAAAGGAGGAAGCCCCCATCGTGGACCGCTGCCGTATCTGCTATGTGTCGCACAATACCAATTACAAACTGCAGTCAGAACTCACCGGTTATACGATCGGCAGTGAAACCCGGACCACCCTGACCAAAGAAAATCTGCACCAGGATCCGAATCTGAACTATGCGGCCTCCATTGCGGTCGTTTTATCCCGCCTGCCCCGCTCCGAAAAGTTGACCCCGGTCGAGACGATGAAACTGGCTGCCGGAGAGGTAGCCGGTGAAAAAAGCATAAAAACCCTGGCGGAAGTCATCGACACCCTCAACCAGGACCCGGATATCATCAACCGCTTCGGCCAAAAAGGGCTGGGTCAGCGCAACCTCGGCCGGGCCATCCAACTGTTGATCGAAAGCTCCGAAACCAACGAAGGTGAGTGTATGTTTGCCTATGACATATTCAAGGCCCTGGATCGGATCGTCCTGGATTATGTCACCGAAGCCAATGACCGGACCAAGTACCTAGAAGATCTGAAAACCGCCAAGGGATTATACCGCGAACGCATTATGACCGAAATGTTCAACGCCTATATGGATGAACCCTACGCCATTCGCAAAGACGTCATGAACTATGTCAATATGATTATCGGCATTGATGCGGAAAACCTGGGGCCCGATAAAATGTGGAAGTATAAAGACCCCCAAACCGGTGAATTGAAAGCGATGAAAATCGACGAACGCTATATCAACAGCGTCGAAGAACGGCTGGGGCTTAAAAGTGAAGAACAGCGTGAATCGTTCCGAACTTCCATTCGCAAAATCTACGGTCAGAAAATATCCGTCGATCCGGGCTACGATTTTATGGACAATCTCGAGCTGGTTAAAGCGGTCACCGACGTCCGGCTCAAATCCGACATTGCCGGCGCCGGCAGCCTTATAGGGGCCCTGGCCAACCGGACTAACGAAGAAAATCAGAAACTGTATGATCGCATGATCTCCACCATGCTTGAAAAATTGGGATACTGCAAGACCTGTGCGCAGAAGACCATTGAGTATTTCTGCACCCAGGAAGACGAAAAATAATTAATTCGCCTCTGAAAAATAGTACATTCAGGTTTAAAGCCTGTTCATAGACAAACAGAAGAAAGTTGCCGGAACCAGACTGCCGCGAATTAATTACATCATGCTGCGCATATATTTACATTTTTTGGTTTACGGATTTAACTCGGTATTCAATTCGGGATTTCTTCAGCAATAACGAATAACTATCAGCAAATAACTAACCATATGGATTTCAAACTAAAAAGTCTTTATCAGCAATTAAAACAGCGCGGCCTCACAGCAGCCCAGGAGGAAAAGATCCTGACGGAACTGAATGATGACGGCTCACATGAGATACTCGAGCCTGAATCTCCCGGCGACGGAAAAGACAACTCATTTCCATCTGGGAAGCATGTTTATGCCTATCACGATTTGCTGGATTTACAGGGCATTACGGCGATGCAAAGCGCTCCCAATGTCAGTATCCGGTCCATCGACGAACTGCTCGAACGCGACAAACAACGCGAAAAAGACGGCTTTCCACGCAAAATCAATGTGGGCCGGTTGATCAAACCGGGCAAAAGCGGCAAAGATAAAGTCGTCATAGTGCCGTCCACGGTGGAGGAGAAATTTCTCCATGACCCCTCGTTTCAAACGGATGAAGACCAGGGCAGCGGTGGGTCCGGTGATGGCGAAGAGGGTGAAGTTATTGGCGAACAGCCGGTGCGGGCACCCGATCAACAAGGCGGCAGCGGACCCGGTGAAGGGGAAGGCGGCCAGCACGAAATGGAGTCAAATGCCTATGATCTGGGAAAAATTCTGACCGAAAAATTTGAACTGCCCAACCTGAAAGACAAGGGCAAAAAGAAATCACTGACGCACTACACCTACGATCTTACGGACAAACACCGCGGTTTCGGCCAGTTGCTCGACAAAAAAGCGACACTGCGCAAAATTACAGAGACCAACATCCATCTGGGTAATATCCCCGACGTTGAAAGCATCGATCCGTCACGCTTTTTGGTGTCGCCTAATGATCTGGTGTACCGGATTCTGTCGCGTGAAAAAGACTACGAATCCCAGGCCATGGTGTTTTTCCTGCGGGACTACTCCGGCTCCATGGCCGGAAAATCCACGACACTGGTGGTGACTCAACACGTGCTAATTTACAGCTGGCTGCTATATCAATACGCCATGCAGGTGGATACGCGCTTTATCCTGCATGACACGGAAGCATCCGAGGTGGAAGATTTTTACAGATACTATAATTCCAAAGTGGCGGGCGGAACCCAGGTATCCTCAGCCTATCGGCTGGTCAATGAAATTGTTGAAAAAGAAAATCTGGCCCAGGACTACAATATTTATATCTTCCACGGCACGGACAGCGACGATTGGGACACGGACGGCAAGGAAAGCATCCCCGAGCTCAAAACAATGCTGACCTATGCCAACCGGATCGGGATATCAATTGCCGAGCATTCAAGCGAGCCCACCCAAAACAGTGAGGTGGAAAAATATCTGAAAAAATCGAATCTGCTGGAAGAAAAACCGAATCTACTCCGACTTGATGTGATGCAGGAAAATGCGGATGAACCGAGGCTGATTGAAGGGATTAAGCATTTGATCGGTGAATAAATAGTTAACCGGTTTTCCCGTTGGCCCGTTTAGCCTGTCAGCGATGTACAACGCTAGGAACGCTTATTAATTGGCCGGCCAACGGGCCAACCGACATAACCAACTAAAATTATGGAATTAATCGACCAACACACCAAAAAAATCATGGAAGGCTGCAAGCAAAGAGCCCGGGACGCAGGTTTGCGTTTTGAAGACGAAACCCTGGAATATATTGTTTCAAATCGAGATCTGCTCGAACTGACACCCAAAGTGATGATTCCAACCCTTTATGATTACTGGGTCCATGATGTCGAGGTTTTAAAGGAAAAAGGCCGTTATGAGCTGTACCCGAGCAATCCGTATGAAACTGTTATCAATACCCGGCCCGCGATCTCCTATTACAATGACAACAATCCGGATTGGATGAATGTCATGATTTTCTACCACGTTCTGGGTCATATTGATTTTTTCCAGAACAACCTGTATTTCCGCCACACTTGGGACTACGATTTCACTGGTCAGGCGCTCTCGGATAAACGCATGATTGCCAAGCTCAGATCCGAGAAGGGGCGATGGATCGACTATATTATCGAATTTTCCCGCGGCATTGATAATCTGGTGGGATACCATGATGAACTCTCACGATTTAATCGTCCTTCTAATACCAACGGCTCAAAGATGCTCGATTACTATTTTGACGTCTTTCTGCAATCGATCAAAAAAATCAAAATAAATGAATATGTTAAAGAAATAAAAAGATATAATGATTGCCTGACGGAAAACAAAGAACTGGGGGAAAAAGCCTTTTTTGCTGAAGTGCTGCGAAAATACCCGGAGTTCGATGCGATTTTCAAAAAAAGCCTGGACCAAAAACCCCCTCAGAAACTCGACCTGATGCAATTTTTGCTGGAACATTCCGAATTTTTGAAAAAAGGAAAAAATAGCTGGATGAGACCGGTCATAGAGGTCATCCGCAAAACATCCTTGTTTTTCCAGCCCCAGATTCGAACCAAAATTATGAATGAGGGATGGGCCAGCTACTGGCATGAAAAATTGTTTCTGCAGGATGATCGTATTGAAGGGCACGAAGTGGACTTCGCCCGCACCCATGCCGGGGTGACATCCATGCCGCGGGTGGGTTTAAATCCTTATGCATTGGGAATGCGGTTGTTTTACTACATTGAAGAGCTGGCGGATAAAGGCAAATACTCGATTGAATTTAAACGGTTGCTGGATGCCCGCAAGCGCGATCAATTTGACGCCAAAACCGGACAGGGCCAAGACTTTTTATTTAAGCTGCGTGACAACTTCAACGATTTCATGTTCATCAACACTTTCATTGACCAGGATTTTATAAACCAATTCAAGTTGTTTGTTGCCGGCCGGCGGTTAGATCAAAGCCGTGGCGTTTGGCAATACTATGTTAAAAGCCGCAGCGCCGAAAGCTACCGCAAAATGCTGCTCGACACCCTTTACCATCCGCCGTACCTTCAAATCCAGCCCCAAAAAACCGCAAATGGAAACCTTTACCTGATACACGTATTTGAAGACAAACCCCTGGTCAAAGAATTTATTGCCAACACCATGCTCGGCATTGAATACCTGTGGGGTGCGCCGGTTCAGCTTGAGACCAACGAAGTGGTGCCGACCGAGCCTACCCAGGCCGGGCTGCCGATCCCCGGCCTGACGATGCCGATCGAGGAAGCCCCCCAGGCAAAGGAAATTAAGTGGCAAAAAGTGCGCTACACGATGAAAGACCGTAAGCTATCTAAGGAAAACATTTAGGAATGCGGAAGTTGGAAAAAATCGATGACTAGAGACAAAAATACAGGCGCTAAAAGCCAGAAGAAAAAAATGAAGCGCATTAAAAAGTTGATATCCCCGGAGAAAAGAAAAACGGCAGCCCCCCCGGAAGATGACCTGGGGGTCAAAAGCATTAAGAAAGCCATGCAGAATCTCAACCAGAACATGAGCGGGCTGGAACAACGCTCCGTCATCCCATTTGAGGAGTTTCTCAAAGAGTTGGCCCTTAATCCTGCGCTTGTCATCCGCAATGTCTTCCAGGTTTTTAACGATATGATGAAAGCTTATGTGGGTGAAGGGCTAGACGAATATTCGGATGATCCCGAATCCATTCACTATGTCCATTATGATTGCAGCAAACTGTTCGTTGAAGGAACCGACCATCCGTTTTTTGCCGATCGGCTGTTTGCCAATCGATTGATCGGCCTGGTAGAGGCCTGGAAGCGTGGTGCTCAGCAAAATAAAATCTACCTGTTCAAGGGTCCGCCCGGTTGCGGAAAAAGCACCTTTCTGAATAATCTACTGATGAAGTTCGAAGAATATACCAACACCGATGCCGGCCTGCGTTACGAAGCCATTTGGCGTTTTGACCGCAAAATATTAGGAGGGCCCGGAGACCTCGAAAACCATGTGGTACTGGAAAAACTGTCTCACCTGTTGAACAGTTCTTCTCCGGAACAAACCGGGATGCTAAATGATATAGGTCCACCCAATTCTCTGCAGGGCTCTGAAGCCTATATAGCGGCCAATTATCTTGTCGGCGATTATATCGAAGTTCCCTGCCCCAGCCACGACAATCCGATATTGATGATCCCCAAGCAGCATCGACGGGAATTTTTTGATGATTTGTTTAAAAACGATGAATTTAAATGGAAGCTTTCCACTGAAAAGGAATATGACTGGGTATTCAGAGACAATCCGTGTACCATCTGCAGCTCTTTATATGAAGCCCTGCTGGACCGGCTGCAAAGCCCCCAAAAAGTTTTTGACATGCTCTTTGCGCGACCCTACCGGTTTAACCGGCGCCTGGGAGAAGGAATAAGTGTCTTCAACCCGGGTGACAAGCCCTTGCGCCAGAACATTATGAGCAATGCTATATTGCAGCGGCGCATTGATAGCCTGCTAAAAGACAGCAATCAGGTTAAATACATTTTCTCGCAGTATGCCAAAACCAACAACGGCATTTATGCGTTAATGGATGTGAAATCCCATAACACGGATCGGTTGATCGAGCTTCACAACATCATCAGTGAGGGCGTTCACAAGGTAGAAGATATTGAGGAAAATGTTAACTCTTTGCTGCTGGCGGTTATGAACCCGGAGGATGAAGAAAATATTCAGGGATTTCAGTCTTTTTTAGATCGGGTGGAATATATCAATATTCCCTATGTCATGGATTTGGCGACGGAAGTGGAAATTTACCGCAATATTTTCGGCAAACACATCGACGATCACTTTTTGCCCAGAACGCTCCATAATTTTGCCCGGATAATAATCTCGTCGCGGTTGAATGCCAAATCCGAAGCCATGCTCGAATGGATTGGCGATCCGAACAAATACCGGCTTTACTGCGACCAAAACATGCAATTGCTAAAAATGGAGATATATACCGGCTACATTCCCGCCTGGCTCAAGGAAGAAGATCGCAAACGATTAACTGCCAAACGGCGCCGCAAAATTATTGCCGAATCGGAAAAAGAGGGGGAGCACGGTATTTCCGGTCGCGATTCCATCAATATTTTTAACCAATTTTACTCCGCCTATGCCAAGGAAGACAAGCTGATCAATATGTCGGATTGTAACCGTTCAGAGGGTGTCGCTAGTAATTAGCGAAAACCCACCTTAAGTCAGGTTTTTGTTCTTTGAAAAATGCATCGATGGCATTTACCAGAGTTGGAAAAACCGGTATTGCTTTCATG
>Ga0056115_1001127_pt1 | contig 12302 bp, 7 predicted proteins | sample WorMetOlspDAHAB1_FD_77007 | JGI IMG/M metagenome (GOLD analysis project Ga0056115, IMG submission 77007) | Marine gutless worms symbiont microbial communities from Max Planck institute for Marine Microbiology, Germany - Olavius sp. DAHAB.1 ... | reverse complement strand
GGCGACGGCTGCTCGACGGTTGGCTGCAGAGTATGCTCTCTCTAACCGACGAGTGAGACGCTTTGCACCGCGACATTCCTTGTCAAACCAGGGGTCTGATGGCCGCTGTCGTTGCACGAACTGACTCTCAGGTAGAACTCGGTCGAGCACAGAGATCAGTTCGTTGATGTACAGTGCTGTGAGATCGTCGACGTCGTCCGGCCATTCAGGTCGGCACAGCCTCGACGCTGATAACTCTGATCGGAACTGCTCTACTTCCAGACGGCGCCAAGGGCAGGCACGGACGGTCATGGGGGGAGATACCTCGCGAGTTGCCGCCATGGTTGACGGACAGGTCATCACTGTCAACCCGCGGACGTGGTCGATCAGCAACGTTGAAATCGGAACAACGGAGTCGGCCGAGGACGGCGCTGTCGGCGTCGTGCCAGGACTCGGTGACACACAGCGGGTCGATGTGACGGTCACGACAAAGTTCAACCACATCATCAAACTTATTTGGCAATGACCGAATATTCAAGCATCCGAAAACAGCTGACTGACGGACCGTGTGGCTTCTGACCGGCAGAGTTTGGGAAAGTCCATCACGTGACGACGGAATTCCGTGACGTTGCGCTCGCGCTCGCTGTCTGAGTGGCCGCCAGAGCCGTAGTCCAAAAATAACCTTTCTCACGGCCCTAGGCGGCGTGACGTCATAACGCTGAAGAGCAAGTAGATCCGTTGTCGTATATGTCAACATGCGAGTCCAGAGTCCAACTCCACTTACTTGACACGTTACAGAATCCAGTCAAGTAACAGTAGAACTCCAGAGCGCAAAGCGAAACGCAGTCGTCGTCAGCAACTATGGAGCAATCAGAATAAACGGCGACAAAAATATCAACGATAACTGTACTAAAAATATCCAAAGAAGACGAAAATAAAGACGGTTAGCACCGCGTCACTCACGCGCCGGGCGCGCACACGCTATGCGTTCCGAGATTGTTTAGCACAGTCACGAAAGAAGGCAGTTATAACACGGTCTCCTTGAGAGTTATGATCGGGTATCGACTACAGACCGTGGGCACTGGTGTTTAATGTCGTCTGTTTAATGCCGCAGTTGCCGCTATGCAGACCGTTGTTACGCTGTATAGACTGCATTGCAGACAGTGGCTGTCAAAATACGTCATGAAATAGTTAATACTTAGTACACGTAACCAGGGCCTCCAAAATGGTAAGCTCCGTAATAGGTCACATCGTAAAACAATAATATTATTCACACTACGCCGTGTGGTATAAGTGATAAGCGCTGCAAACATATATACATCATGCCACATTGGAAATATAGGTCACTTACAGTTTAAATTATAATTGCAATAACTATACATGTGCCTATAATTGACAGATTGAACGATCGTGTATTACTAAGTCCGCTTGAGAGATAAAACGGATATAAAACCTTTTAATAAAAACAACGTACGTTTAAGTACGTCTATTACGCTCGTTCTTGTCGATTGAACGTCATTGCTTTTTTGCTTTGAAAGTCTGAATGGCACCAAAATTACCTTTATGTGCCAATGTGCCGTTAAGAAACTATGCGCCGTCGTATCTGGACTCGCCACTTGGAAGTTGCTGTTTGCATCATTCTATTAGCCTTCCATAACACCGGGACAATTCCGCCATAAACTGAATACATTGCTGTTCTGGTCAAGCCTATGGCAAGATGTGATCGTGCTGCCATGACTGCATTCGGTCGTAATATCACTTTTCCACTTTATGCGGTTTCAAGCCGCGGTTCTCTGCAGTTCTGCAAATATTTTGTCGGCGGAAGGCTGCGGGTGTCTTGCGGAAGGTCAGAGAAGGTTTAGGGTTTGATCGCGGTAAGTGCGGTCGTTTCACGTCTTCGCTATAGGCCTAGGCCTATATTTGCGCTTTCCTGCGGTTGTCGAACCGCAGACAACGGCGCCGTGAACCGCATATGTGGAAAAGTAGTATGAGAAATGCTCGTTCTAGACACCCGAATTGGACTGAACTGAACTGAACTGAACTCACTCATGCATGCAACTTACCTATGATCAACCTCATTTTGTACGAGAAACGGTGTGGTACAGCTTTACCTTCGAGTAGTACGGGCACGAGCTGTGATATGGACGGACCCTGGCGTTTACTGCGACGACGGTAGCGGACCGTGTGAGTTCGACGAGTGCGCGTGAAGCCGGTACTGGCGGGGGACGTCGACTCATCGGCGGGCAGAGTCAGTCGAAGACTCCCGCTGTTGCGTATCAGCGCCATCTCCGAAGCGCCAGTCACCGATCCGCCGCGAGTTCGATCCAGATCATCACTGCGGGCCCATGCCTTACGACGTTAGAACCGAAGTCCATAGTCTACGGAACAAGGGGCAAAGTGTGATGACAAAAGATATTTTTCCACTTGCAAAAACCTTTTTACCGCCAGAATTTGCAGTAAAAGGGACACGGACAGAAGAAGAAGAACTAAGGTTCAAAGTGCAGTGGTGACGGATATTGAAACTCAGGGTTAACGACTTTATAACCGAAGTCCATAGTTCACATAAGAAGAGGGAAAGTAATGACATACGATCTTTTCGATTTATCTTTGAATCTATTTATCTACGAGAACACTGCCAAATAAAAAAAAACAACCAGAATACGAGGAAGAACAAGAACAAGAAGAACCTAAGACCACCTTTCTTCAGAATGTTGAAAGCCATGGGTTACGACTTTATTAAACGAAGTCCATAGTTCATCGACGCAAAGAGGAAGCTGCGGCACGAGATCTGTATCCCATCTATCGCTATTGTACATTTAAAACGTCGTACACCAACACAGGGAAAACCACCACCAGAAGAAGAGAAGCAGCGCCGAAGTCCATAGTCCAAATTCCGCACAGCGTGCGTACAATCGGCAACAAATCCACGACAGACCGACGTTCCAGGTTGACGAAACGCGGTGATTACGGGAGGATTGACGCTGATGTCGGAGCGCGAATATGACTGACGGGCTGCATCGCATCGTCGCTATAGCGCTTTTGCCTTCGAACTACGATGCCGGTCTTATAGGTGGCAGCGACGGGCGACGCGAGGCGACCGAGTCTCTCTCTATCTGCTTTGCAGTGCCCGCCGGACGGACGGATGGATGCCCGCAAGCCTCAGTCGCATGTTACGTGACGAGCCGAGAGGCGCCGTCCGCCCGCCGTAATTATGCGTCAATCATGTCACGTGACACGCTCTCTCTCTTCCGGGAAGATCGCAGGTGCGCGCGGCGAGGTCGCCTACTGTTCACGATTCGGAGGGGGGGGGGAGGCAGCCCCCTCCCGGGACTATTCTGTTGAAGATAGATGGCTTGTTTGAACAGTTCCAAAGAAAAAACGCTGCAATTTATTGCAAATACGGTCTAGAAAGTGGGACTGAAGCCTGGAGCTAAAATTATATTAACTTGTTTTCTGTTAAAGTATTTAGCTAACTCTCATTCTGTCAACGAGTGGTGACTGATGACACGAATGTCGATGTCAGATGTGAATTTCGGTCATAGCTTTTGAATTTCAACAAGATGCCTAATGCGCAGGGCATGCGTCATAAACTTGAGCACATTTTATCTCAGTTGCTCCTCCGGATCTCTTGTTGTCTGGACAAGGTGAAACCCACTGGCGTACCCAAAATGGCGGTTAGGAGGTTCAACCCAATTGCATCTTCGGAATTTTTTGAATTGTGTGTTTGCATAAAAATACTGTCCAAACTCTGCTCCTGTATTCATAAAATCAAAAAAAATTCGTACAGGAAAACGTTAAAAAATGAACTCTAATTTCACATTTTTATTTAGCTTCTGGGGGACTTCGTCTTCAGATCCCATACCGGGGATTTGTCCTAGACCATATTGGGGAACGGAAGTCCCCCAGACCCTCTGGTTCCGCCCCTTTTACAAAATTTCTGATGCACCCCTGTGAACCCCCTCCATTGTGAAATACTGGGTATGCCGATGGTGAAACCTATCCCAATTACCATTCCTCATACAACGGCATCAATGTTGTCATAATTGCTGTCATCATGAGCCATATTTTACGCTAATATACACCAAATCCAGTGTCGGCTGGGGCTCCGCCACAGACCCCGCTGGCGAGTTTAGAGCGAACCCAGGCCTCCTAGCTGGATTTAGGGGACCCTATTCTAAGGGGAGGAAAAGGGGAATATGACGAGGATGGAAAAGGATAGGGAGGAAGAGGAGGAAGGTTAGGGGAAGGGAGAAGAGCAGGACGAGTTGTACAAAAGCTATTTTTAGGCTCTGAATATGCCTAAAGTCCACTAAATAGTAATGACTGACCTATTAGGCCTAACACTACTATAGCAATTTCAACATAACATTGCACGTTGTTGTCGTTATTGCCGTCGTTACTGTTTGCTTGCCCTGCTTTGGATTATCACTGAATTGCGGCCAAAGGCTTTCATCTTCGGGTGGGCTTTGCCCTTGACGGGCCTGATCTCCTGAGTGGCTTTGTGTTGTCTATATTGTAACTGCTTTGTAAACTGCACGAAATTTCGTAAGTTGATTCTCACGAAGGTTATTAAAATAGTTGCCACTAGATGTCAGATTTCACGGCTAAAATACCACATTCGATTTCGGCTGGGGCTCCGCCCCAGACTCCGCTGGGAGAGCTTACAGCGCTCCCCAAACTTCCTAGCTGGTGGGGAGGGGGCTGGCTGTCCCCTCCCCAAGAATCCCACCCCTGCTTTCGGCCCTTCGGGCCTTGATTTTCGGCTCTTCGGGCCTCAATGCTTTGTCCCCCGCCTTAACGATCCCCCGGATCTAGGGGTGCTAGAATAAACACTGTCCCTCCGTGACATCGTGCCCCCGTCTGCAAAACGTTCTGGTTAAAAATAAAATGTGAAACCAAAGTTACCAATGAACGTGATTGAGTGAGTAGCGTTTAACACCTTACCCGACCGACGCAGTTTAGGTCATTTAACTGTTTGTGTAATAACTAATGTCAACGGTGAAATTCATTGCAACCACGCAAACACAGCATAATATAAAACAACAGAGCTACAGAGCTACATAGACACAGGCGGGCAATACAAAAACCTTCCCAGTCGGCACCGCTAGCCGAATTTGCCGCCTATTTTCACAGCCGCGAGTCCGCCGAAAAATATTTGGATATTCGAATATAGTTAGTAACGTGCTGCTCTGAAATACCATATATGTTGGAGTTTTACAGATAGGACGGAAAATAAACTTGCCCCATCACCCCTTCCCTATTCGTAGGGTTAGGTTTTAAGCTACAAGTGGGACTGAAGCCTGCAGTTGGAGCTAAAATTATATACATTTTTTTCTTATAAAATATTTAGTTATTGTTACACTTCAGCCGAATTTCCGCCGTAATTTTGGAAGTCAGCCGTAAATTAGCCAGATTGTTTACTTTACCCTCAAATTCGGCTAATCCGGGCATCAGCCGAAAAATTATATTAGCCATCCGAAAATTGTCAAAAATTCGGCTGAGGGGTTTACATCACGAGACTGATATCACGTATAATGTATTGTATATACACACGGTGAAGACGCGCGCAAAGCACCTTGCAATGCATATAATAATAACACGACCACTTATAAAGCGAAGTAGAGCGGCGGGAGTCACTACAAAGGCACCTGATTGGTAAGTGTATACTACTAATAGTCATTGAAACACGCGATGAAAGGGAGGGTATCTGGGGAGGACTTCTCATGGGAGGGGGGGTTCTGTGTTTGTCTGGATGAGTATTGGTTAGGGGAGTTTTTTTTGGGGGGAAAGGGCTGTCCGGATATCACCATTTACGCGCGAAGTCGAAACATCGAAAAATTGAGACCAATAAAAAATTATACATAAAGACCTTTAACGTATGTTTAATTTTGTGTGTGGCTTGACAGCATACTGGTTAGAGCGTCTGACTCGCAATCAGCAGGTCCCGGGTCTTGTTCTCACCCTCACGCACTTCGCTGCCGAGTGCGGCTCTGGGCAAGACGATCACGCACATGTGCCTCTGTCATAGACTGGAGAGAACGGTCAAAAGAAGACAGTCACGCACATTCACGGGTAAAGGTCGGTGGACACGTATGGGCGCCGGGAACAGTAAAAATACGTGATCAAACGGCAGTCGCAATACATCATAAGCGCCGTTTATACATCGTTGTGTAGCCTAAATGTTGCTCCGACAGACAGCCGTGAGTGGTTAGTTAGAAAGATCGTTATAACTAAAAGTCACCTAGCGCCGCGATCTAGTTAAATAAAAATGTTTTGCGGCAGGCGTTTGCATTCTGTTTAGTTGAGGTTGCGTATCAATTTAATGCAACGCAGCAAATTTTAATTTTTTTTTAGAATTCATGATCAAAAGTCGAAGTAAATAATATCAATGACTGGAAAATTCTTAAAGTTTGGAAAAGTTGCTTCACCCGTAATACGTTGGATGGATGATTTTACAACAATGATAACACCGACTCGTCGTAAAATTTTGCTCAGAAGTTTTAGTTTGACACACGTTCTGCTGGATTTGATGGTATCAAGTTTTGACACTATAATTGCAAACAATTCTGTCAGATATAAGCAGCGATGGCAGTCCTGTGATAATAAAAGAAAACAGCACTTGGTAGCCTTAAATAATTACAAGCAACAATTATTGAAAACAAGACTTCTGTAACAACACATTTTAAGAAATGAGTTGCATAACGTGCGAATATATAGTGGTGTTTTTTCTTACGTTATGAAGTGAATTAAATGAATTAGTTTAACATTTTTAACAGTATTATTACAATTGTGTGCATTTCTAAAGCTGTAGATTACTGCGAATTAGGCATTGGACTTCATCTCGAGCAAGATGTAATAATATGGAAATAACGTAGATTGTAATCAGAACAACTATCCAATGATATACGTTGGTCATTTACTATACACTGTAGTTTACACCAAACAATAACGCATCTGCATTAGAATTTAATACACCAATATCTACTTTATCAGTGCGACATTTAACTGCCAGTCATCTTTCTAACCAGACTTCATATTGTACATGGGGCAACAATGACGTCATTCTGTTTACCAATAGTTACCGTCGCCATCATGGAGGTATACTATGCTGCAGCAGTGTGACGTCGTAAACTTACAAACTGTTGAGTGTGAAATTGTATACCAGTCGAAATACACTTTCACACTAAGTAGGTCTATACCTACAACATGGCGCGTTGTTTTGTGCTCAGTTCAGTGACATCTGCAGTGGTATCTGCGGATATCGCTTCATTCAGAGCATCGTAACACACACAAAATGGTGGCCCGAAAATGTATACCCTACCGAATTATCCGAATATTGTGTACTATTATAGCATAATTGACGCAAAAGGGGAGCTGAAAACGCGGGAATGGAAAATGCAGGAATAAGAAATATGGCAAGCGTTGAAGAGCAAAACGAACGAACCGAAAAGGCAGCCCAGCCAAGACTATTGTGTCGCTCAATTCGTGATACTAGTGGCGGCTGCATAACTACCAGGAAAGTTATATGATTTTAAAAGAGCATCGCCCCACCATTTCTGAGTTGATTTCGAAATACACAATTCAAAAACGTAACCAGCAACATAGAAGTCTACTCGCGAACGGCTGTAACCTAAGACGGATGGCCACGCCAGTTTGTAAATGGAATTCAATTCTACAAGTCGACTTCGTGCAAAAAAATTTAAACAAGGAGCGCGTACCATATGCGCGGATATATAGTGTATGTATTCTCATAGTGGATATTCTCGCGTTTTCCAGTCCTGCATTTCCGTCTCGAGTTTTCTTATCCCGCATTCAGTCGCCCCGCAAAAAAGTCTAGCTCTGTTGGCAGATCTTAATATGATTGATTTGCTGATATTTCGGTAGCAGTTTGCTTTTTCGGGGCCACCCAGTATGCACGCGGAGACGTCTCGGCCGACTAATGACGTTGTAGTGTAACGTTGTCTCGCCTTTGGAGATGACTGCAGGTGACAACAGATAGTACACGGTGCGGCTCTGAGTGGCAACATTGCAACGCCGAGTTTTAACTTACAAACAGTATAAGCTAATTACATGTATCACTCAACATAACTTGTCATATTCGTTTAATTAACAGGACAAATGCACGCAGTATAATAATAAGGTTAAAATGCGATGTAAAAATGAATGAATACAATACATTAATATACAGAGATAAAGCAAAAGTGTGAACGAGTAGATGAGAATTGAACTAGTATGTGTCTTTAAAAAGCTGCCGGGTGCTAAAATAATTGTCGCAGAGCATATCGCTGAGATAGCGTTCTGTAGGCATAGTGACAATGAGTCAATGACGACGAAAATTAGTAAAAATCGTGCAACACAATTGTCTCGTATGAATTTCTCTGGATACATAAATCAATAGTTAAATGCTTACGACTGCGTTGCGTTTAGTAGCAGGGTTATGGTTAGGGTTAGGATTAGATATAGTGTCTGGTTGATTAGTGGTTATGCACACGTATTAATACTACTTTCCGTTGTCATTGTCACTCTCCCAATTATGTACTGAGGAGACTATTCTGTGCGCATAGGACGACTAAATACGTAGGTTAGATTTCGCCATGAAATAATGAAATTCCAGGCGCGAATGCTGGAAACAATGCAAAAAAAATCCGGGAGGGGTTATTTTTGGCCACACCCGGTAGACACACGCGATCATTGGAGATCTGCATGAGGATGGAAACAAATATGAAGCCTGTTTAGAAATATAACTGCAAGTGATATTTCTAACCAGGCTATTTCTAACCAAGCTTCATGTTATACATGAGGTGACAATGACGTCATTCTGTTTACCAACGGTTACCGTCGCCATCATGGAGGTATACTATGTTGCAGCAGTGTAACGTCGTAAACTTACAAACTGTTGAGTGTGAAATTGTATACCAGTCGAAATACACTATCACACTAAGTAGGCCTATACCTACAACATGGCGCGTTGTTTTGTGCTCAGTTCAGTGACATCTGATATCTGCGGATATCGCTTCATACAGAGCAACGTCACACACACACACATGAGATGGTGGCCCGGAAACGTATACCCTACCGAATTATCCGAATATTGTGTACTATTATAGCATAATTGACGCAAAAGGGGACGCTGAAAACGCAGGAATATAAAACATGGCAAGCGTTGATTGGCTAAACGATCGGACCGAAAAACAGCAGCCCAGCCAAGTCTACTGTGTATAGACATATACACATACATGTAGCCTAGCGTAGGCCTACACACGTATACAGACTTGCAAACAATAATCGATTACATAATACATGATTGGTTTTATATAATTTAAAAGACTGTTGCTCTCATGCACAGCGATATATTTGCAAGTTCGACTAAATACATTGGTTGACAGTGGCGTCATTTTGTCTACAATAGTAAACGTCGCCACGTTAGAGGTACACTAACTACACTTATTGTAGCAGTGTGACGTCTTAAGGTTATATGCTTTTGTTGAATTATACGCCAGTTGAAAAACACGATTTATAAATAACCTTGGAATAAGTATTTTCAATCTTCCGCATTATAAGCCCGTCTTTGTTCATATGAAGTATACCTCCAACATGGCGGCGTGTAATGACAATGACGTCATATGACGTCACTTCATCGTATGTATTGCGGGAACAGGACTGCGGGCATCGGAAGGGAGAGGTGGAAGAAGACTTGTACAGGGACAGGTGAAAATAGCGACAGCTCTGGTGCGCTAGATAGCCTCAGGGCAGCTGGGCGCGATGCATCAACGGCTCCAGAAATTATAGTAGAATCAAAACAGAACAGCTACTATTATGTCGTAAACGCTTCGTTTCGTAAACCAACGACCGGCCGCCGCTGCTAAACTTTTCGGAGATCACCCTCCGTTGTAATTTGTGCTGTTTATACCTGATAATCTTCATAATTACTATTGCTATAACAGAAAAGCAAGCAGTTCACCAAGAAAAACAACGACAGCAAGCAGTGGGCCTATTCAGCGTCGGACAGGGAATTATCTACAGGGGAGTGTTAACCACGAACCCCTAAAACTTTTTTGACACCCCAACACCGTCCCTCACTGGAGATGTTAAGCTTAAGAGTTCTTACACGTAACTTTATAGGGTCTATGCTATTCTCAGCTATAGGAGGCTACTGCAGTAGCCTAAATTACTACAGTCATGCGTATAAAGAAACATTCGTATTGAATACTCGGCCGCCACCCCGCCTGAGAATCCGCCACTGACAGTAATTAAAATGGTGTACATAACTATTACTTCACTTCATGTATGCTGAAAAATTGCTGATAAAAGTTATCCAATAGATGTTGACCAACTTGACTCCCTGAGACTCCACTGACATCCCTCCCCCAAATTCAAAGTCCTGGAAAATTCACTGGCGTCGGAAACAATGCCAATGTTCGCAGAAAGGCAGCGACTGCACAAGTTTTATAAAAGCACGCATACTCTTGTTACACCTTTGTGTGGCTCTCTACTTGCATTCGGACAGACGCGAGTAGCACTTATCTCTACTAAAGTTGTTAGTGAAATCAAATAAGAGGCCCACTGCCCTTCTATGCCAAGTTCACGCGGTCCAGCGACTTCTCCATTAGCTGTCATACACGCCTCGTCACCTCTGCCGGACATTTCCCCCTGGACATGCTCCCCCGCGTGCTCATCGGATTTCCCCTCCTCATATTTTCCAATTTGCTGACTTCCCCCAAGACGTCACCTATTTAATCTAAGCGGGTCATAGTCATAAGTCGAAGTTCAAGTTTCAGCCATGCGAAATTGTCGTGCCTTGGATATCTACATGTACTGTAGGCAGGCACGAGGCATCGTCTTGGCAATGTCGAAAGGAACGAAATAGAACGGAGACATTAAATCAGCAGTTTTACGTTCACGAGTGTTGGACATTTCCCCGGCAGGCTGTGCGGGAAAGCGGGAGGAACATTCCCACAGGGTGGGAATACGTCCAAGGAAATGGTCACACACGCCTCGTCACCTGCCGTCTGCTCGTGTTCTTGTGCGCGAGATGCTAACGCGCGAAGAATTTGTCGGCAAATAGCGGCTTTTAACGCCGGCTCTTAGTCCGGCCCTTCACAGTTCACGCACTGGAGCATTGGGAATAGGGCTCAGAGGGACTCACGAAAAGCTGTTGTTCTATCTCAACTTTGTAGTACCCTTCGCTTAGCCAAAAGTAGACTGCTTGGCGTCCGTTTTACGCCAAAAAATCCGGGAATTCTTTGTATTTGCGCGCATAAACCGTTGTACTGAACATAAACATGAATTTATTCAACCACAACAACAACAGTGCAGATGATTATGTGCACGCAGCTCAATAGTTGTGGCTGCTGAATAGTTAGGCTAGCTAAACCAGCACTTAAAACTATCCAGTAGACAAAGTGAGAAAGCAGAGTGGAACAAAGAGCATAAAAATATATAAACATATAAACACAAAACACAAAGCACACGTAATGCGCAATTGACATACTATTCAATAATTAGAAATCTACTGAAATCAATATAATTTAGAGACGAACGAAAACAATGAAGAGAACGGAAGTCATCACTGTTCAGTGGAAGACTGTTCCACACATTTACAACAGGACATGCAAAGAAATTTTCCTAACATTGATGCGGCTATGATTTACGTACAATTTATATGGATGACCACGAGTAGAAGAATATGATTGTGTTGAACGTGAATAAATTGCTGAATTCTAGCCTGATAATATTAAACATGATTTTATAGCACATAACAAGGTACATCACTTTTCGTACATCGATTTTTTATAATTTACTATTATCATTTTTACCTTTTTACTTTAGTAGTTTTTAAACGCACTTTAAAGAGATTTGTTGTTGTTTTTGCTTAATGTTAGACCTATTAAAGCTTTTTCTGGTGATTTTAAATAATTTTTGCATCAGTTTTTAGGCTCTTGTGCACCGTGTGTACGATGCTTATAATCAATAGAAATAATGAATAAATTTATGCACATAGCAAATTTTATCCAATATATGTTCTACTTAAAATAAAGGAACAGCAGGCTTAATTTCCGGTTCTAGCAATAAGCGGATGTTGTATTTCTGCAGGTGTGCGAAGACTTGTATTACTCGAGTTCGAGTTCCATTTTTGTTCTATTTTTGGACTCGACAGTTCTGACAGCAAGTACTTTGTTCCTGCAAGAACCATATCACTATAATTAGGATGGTGACTCTGACTCAGAACCTGCTGACCTGTAGATGCGCAATAAGGCCACATATGACAAACTGATACCAGCTTTGCGGCATACATTTGCCACTCCGGTTTCAAGTGCTCCAGT
>Ga0056115_1001125_pt1 | contig 12308 bp, 15 predicted proteins | sample WorMetOlspDAHAB1_FD_77007 | JGI IMG/M metagenome (GOLD analysis project Ga0056115, IMG submission 77007) | Marine gutless worms symbiont microbial communities from Max Planck institute for Marine Microbiology, Germany - Olavius sp. DAHAB.1 ... | reverse complement strand
CTTTTATCTACTGTGATCTTTTTCTTTTACTCCTGCACACAATTAATGATTAATTCATTAATTAATTTCTGTTCAGCCGAAATTCGGCTTAAAAACCGTTCGGGTTATCAGACAAACTCTAATCTGCTTATTAAGAGGCGGAAGCGGAAGGCGATCAGTTGGACAATGAGACGACACTCCTGGATATTTGGAAAAAGTCGCGAAACATGGGAGAGTTCCGAAGTTACTTCAGTTCGGATCGCTGTGGGGCTTGCAACCACCGTTCAGCTTGTATGAATGGTTGCACGTTGTTTGATGAGCTTGTCGTTTGCGGTAAACGATGAAATTATTTACGACATTCAAACCGCACTGTAGACTGTGTCGAAAGAAATCTGACAATTCCGCAAGAAGCTTTCGTGTTGGGAACGAACATAATACGCATATGAATTCATCCTCAATGAGCCCAACGTTACTCCGGGAAGGCTTTTAGGAATGGAATGTGAACAATAAATACATGTGCACGCGATTCTCTAACAATGGCATTGAGGGCGACGGCAAAAAGCCGCCGCGCCTCATGCCAGGTGTTATAAAGCTTTCAAACAAAATAGAATCTGATTTTATTCTTGCCAAATATACGCCAATGACGTATAGTGAGTTATGCTTTTTATCGAAACTCCCATTTTTACAAAATTAGTAACAGATCTGATACCGGACAATGAATATCGGAAAATCCAACTTGCATTGGTTTTAAGACCAGAAGCCGGCAAAATTATCCCCGGTAGCGGCGGGCTTCGAAAAATTCGATGGAGGAGCAGTGGCACCGGGAAAAGGGGAGGCCTGAGGCTTATCTATTTTTGGGACGTCAATGAGGACAGAATCTACATGCTTCTAATTTAAAAAAAGAGTAAGCAAGAGGATCTCACCCCAAGTCAACTCAAAATACTCCGTGATCTTGTAAAGGAGTCTTTAAAATGAAAGAACATGATTTTAATAACCTCGTTAAGAGCATCAAACAAGCTGGAAAGATCAAACGTGGTCATTTAAAACCGGGCCGAACCTTTGAATTCAATCCGATGGACATTAAGGCGATTCGCAAAAAGCTTCAAAAATCCCAAAGTGAATTCGCACTCATGATAGGCGTAAGTGTGTCCACCCTTCAGAACTGGGAACAGGGGCGGCATAAGCCTGATGGCCCTGCAAGAGCTTTATTAAAAGTGGCATCGGAAAATCCCGAGGCCGTTTCCAAAGCACTGGAAGCCTGAAATTACGGAATACCGCTTTATAACAACGCGGTTGCACCTGATCGCAGGGGTCGTGCCGCTTACAAATTTTTAGAATTCGCGGAGAACATTTGCTCATAGCAAGTTTTTTATGTAGGTCCCTGCGCTAGGTGATCCGCAACGTTAAAAACATGATTATAAAGGCAAACATTTATGTTAAAGCTTTTGAAGCAATCCCTCTGTCGATATTTTTAATTTATATATTAGATTCGTTGACGCTAAAAATTTGCAGAACTGGCGAAGCACTTTTATTCTTTGCGGATTGGTGTCATTTCTTACCATAATTTTGTTTTTATACAAAAAAATGCTGTTTAATCGTCTTTTGTTAGCTAAAATAAATAGACCGGAATGCAAACATTTTTTCAGATCCGTAGGAAATTGAATCCCATATCAGCCATAAAAGTTATCAATGACAGCATTTTCGACTAAGATCAGACTTACATTGGCAATTCCTCAGGATCTAAATTATCATTTGAAGATTTTTCGCAGAGATCCTGATATTTCCCGTCATCCAGGTAACCGGCATTGTAAAGTCTCCGCAATAAAACCCTGTTGTTGGATTTTTCGGGTTCATAGCCTGACAGGTAATTGCAAAGACTGTGAAAAACTTTGACTATACATTTGAAATAACTCGGAAATTGATTTGCCATCGATGAGCTTGTTGTCATTAGATACCCCCCGGTTCTCCTTATTTTATTAAGTTTCGGGATATTTTATTGAAACTTTAATAATAATTCGAAAAATAAGGAGTCAGGTATTGCTGGTACGGGGGATGCTGGATTGCCGGGATTGACACTGCCCACCATCAGCCAAGCAGCGTTGCGTGTTGAAAGGTTTGCGTTGGATAATTAATTTGGGAAATTTTTAGCCAATCAACTTCCGATGTTTTGCTGAAGATTCTTCAGCATTTGATCTATGCTGGTAGTCGGTAGGCGGCAGGCAAAATCCTGGCAGACATAGGCGGTTGCTTGGCCGTTTCTCGTCACCATCGACCGGGTAAAGGGTGAAATATCAGCGATATCGGCTGCGCTGTTCGAATCTTCCGCTCGAAAGATAACTACTTTTTGGGGGATGAAGGGTTTATGCAGGGCCGCCAGCATTGAAATCGTATCTTTTTTTTCAGGATTGCCGACGATAACGACTTCGTAGCTCGGATTCAATGCGAACTCCAATGCCGACATCAACTGGGTATGCCCGGCGGGGTATTGCTTGACCTTGATGGAATGCGCTTTGAGTATGCTATCGGCCCGGGCGGCATATTCCTTATTTGCCGTTAAACCGGCAAGGCGCATTAGATTCATTGTAGCTACAGAATTACCCGAGGGTATCGCGCCATCATAGATTTCTTTGCTGCGGATCAACAGCTTTTCGCTGTCATCGGCGGTCATGTACAGACCGCCGTTTTGCTTGTCCCAGAAGTGTAAGAGCATGCGGTCATTTAATGCAATGGCATTTTTTAAATATTTTAATTCAAAATTGGCCTGGTAAAGTTCGATCAGACCCCATACCATAAACGCGTAATCATTTAAATGCGCGGACAAACCGGCCTTGCCCTTGCGATACCGCTTTAACAGCCGGCCTTTGCCATCGGTGAGATTTTGCAGGATGAAGCCGGCAGCCCCGGCAGCGGCAGTGATGTACTCCTGTTTGTTCATCGCATTGCCGGCCATGGCCAGGGCGGCGATCATCAACCCATTCCAGTCCGTAAGAATCTTATCATCTTTAAACGGATGGATTCGTTTTTCCCGCTCCCGGTATAGTTTTTTGCGGCTGTCCTCCAGTCTTTTATGCAGCAGTTTTTTTTCAGTCTTAAGCTCTATGGCCAACTCCGCCAATGGCTTTTGCAAATGCAAGATATTTTCGTCAATGTTGGTACCGGGACCAGCCTCCTGAAAATTGCCGTCATCTTTGACATTAAATGCCTTTATAAATAATTCGGCATCCTTTTGACCTAGCGTGTTCTTGATATCTTGAACAGTCCACAGGTAAAATTTTCCTTCAACCCCTTCACTGTCGGCATCTTCAGCACTTAAAAATCCGCCTTCCGAAGCGGTCATGTCCCGCAGGACATAAGTTATAATTTCGTAGACCACGTCTGCATAAAAGGCTTTACCGGTGGCCTGGTAGGCTTCGGTGTACGCCATAATCAGCATCGCCTGATCATAGAGCATTTTTTCGAAATGGGGCACCAGCCATTGGGCGTCAGTTGAGTACCGGTGGAAACCGAATCCGACCTGATCATATATGCCGCCCATGCGCATCCGGACCAAAGTCTTTTCAACCATAGCCAGGGCCTGATCATTTTCGGTGTGATAGTAGCGTCTCAGTAAAAAATTGAGCTGATGAGGAGTCGGGAATTTAGGAGAATTGCCGAATCCGCCATAGTCAGAATCGTACCTTAGAGCTAGCGCTTGATAGGCCTGGTCCAAAATTTGGCGGCTATAGCCTTCACCCGGCTGACTTTTATTCAAGCGTTTTACATACTGCACAATTTCGACCGTGCTGGCCAGCACTTTCTGGCGATTGTTTTGCCATACGTCGGCGATCTGCGGCAGCATTTGCATTAATCCCGGGCGGCCCCAGCGGGAATTTTTGGGAAAATAGGTGCCGACATAAAAAGGTTCTTTATCCGGTGTCATGAGGATCGTCATGGGCCATCCGCCGCTGCCGGTCATTGCCTGAACAACGGTCATGTAAACCTGGTCAATATCGGGACGTTCTTCACGGTCAACTTTAACGCTGATAAAGCTGCGGTTCAACAGCTCGGCAACTTCGGGATCCGAAAATGATTCGTGCTCCATGACATGGCACCAATGGCAGGTAGAGTATCCAATAGACAGAAACACAGGTTTGTCTTCCCGCCTGGCTTTGTCGAATGCTTCGGTTCCCCAGGGATACCAGTCAATCGGATTTGCGGCATGCTGCAGAAAATAGGGGCTGGATTCGTTTATCAGGCGGTTATGTTTAACGCTTTGATTCGCTGTTGTTGGCTTGGCGGTGTCCGCGGAGGCAAATTTACCGGTAGGGGATAGCAGTGGTTCCCCCATTAGGATAATTGCAATGATGGAAACCAGGATGGTGGTTGGTTTAATACGACTGTGAATGATCATGTGGAACTGACCTCCTCAATAGCACAAAGGCTATAGTCTTCCAGATAAAGTTTTTGGGCAGCGTTATCAGTCGCCCCCCTTCAACAATGTACTATTTGTACACCTTATTCAGGGGGGCTCCTTCTAGCCTTGCCAAAAACATTATCTGAAAGCCTATATATATCGAAGTGTAACCACTGTCGCAATAAATACAAGCGGGATCCAAGCCGAGTGGAAAATCGATTGGGAGCGATTTGAGCGATGTGCTTAACTGCTTAACAGCAGGGAATCCGAATTAATACCGCCAATATCCAGAATTATTGCCGGCGCAGCGATGCAACCAGAAAAATCAAATACCCGATCCCCGTTAAAATAAGTCCCCAGCCGACACTGCCCTGGCTGAAAAATCCCCAGGCCGATGCAATAACATGGATCAACCCAAAGAAGGAGAACATTTGCGGGATAGCTGGATTTATCAGAAAATAGTCAAAATGATCTAATATGGCGAAGAAAAATAGAAAAACCGCCAGGACCATAAGCAGCCAATGGGGAATGAACAAATCGAAGATATCGAATCCAGCCTTCCAGGCGGAACCGGTTTGATTGAGCGCTGCACCAAGTTTCAGGCCTGAAAGATCGTTTCCTGTCAGGATTCGATTACAAAGGCCCGGATGCTCCATGGAGGCCATGAATTGCCAGGTGTAATGGTAGCGGATGGTGCCCCAGGTCATGAAGCTTGCGATGAAAACCAGAAAAAATGCAGCCGTTATTGTTACCGGCCATCGTTTTTTCTCTGAAGACGGCATGATCATGTCAATTGACCTGGATTGTTTGGAGTCGGATCAACCCCTGAAATGTCCTGATCTATATTTGGGATGATAGAATCGAAATGTGAGTTCAAACATAGATTGACAGTATGATACCACAAATCTTCAGGGGTCTCCCAAATTTCACTAAGTTTACAGTATCTGCATACTGTGAGAACCCGAGATACTTGGTTTTTATCATTGATATCTGTAACTTAGTCTTAGTTGCGATTAGTTGGCGGTAAAACAATTGGCTCTGAAAGGCTTATGCCAGAAATCATGAGCTTCTTTTGAAATAATGCCATACTACATATTGTGTTGCAATACAGGCTTTTTTCTTAGAGATTGAACCAAAATGGAGAATCCTTGCACTATATATATAATGGCGCGATATTGAGCCCATGGTGAACGGAAATTCACATGATGCAAAGCAAAAAACGCCAATTTGACAAATATCTTGTCGCCCGCGCCAGGATTGGAGATCGAGACGCACTGGAACAACTCATTACCCGGTATCAGAGCAAATTGCTTGGTCACGCGTATCGACTCCTCGGGAATGCTGAGTCCGCAAAAGACGCTGTACAGGAAGGATGGATTGATATCTTGCGCGGGTTATACAAGCTCAAAGATGAGGAAGCATTCTCAGTTTGGGCGTTCCGAATTATCACTCGAAAATGCACTCTACACATCTCCAGGTTGCAGAAAAATAGGAAGATTCTCAAGAATATGCAAGGTGAACCAAGGACTGAGTCCACAGTCAGCAATGATATCGAACAGGTTTTGGATCAAAGGATACTGCGAAAAGCCCTGGCAAAGTTACCGGACGAACACCGAGCGGCCATCGGTCTATTTTACCTCGAAGAGATGAGCGTGGCCGAGGTAGCAGTGGCTCTCGAAATACCGGTAGGGACGGTAAAGACCCGCCTCATGCACGCACGTAAAAAGCTGCGTGCAGCACTTGAAGGAGACGATTATGGATAAACTCGACAAAATGATTAGTGAAGCCCTTGACGGTGAAGAACTCGAAATCCTAAAAAATATTGGCCACGAACCAAGCTTTCCTGCACAAGCGGTCGGTCTGTTTCACGGCAGGCTCGGCTGGCTTAACGGTGCAGTGCTGTTCGGGCACCTTCTTTTTGTGGTCGGTGGTGTTTATGCGGCCTGGCGATTCTTCGCCATGAGGGAGGTTCTCGATGCGGTTCGGTGGGGGCTACCCGCAGCCGTTCTGCTCCTGGCCGCCCTGCACACTCGGATCGCACTCATACGGTCGATGCAGACCAACCGTGTGCTCCATGCCGTGAAGCTACTGGAAGCAAAAATTGCCTTGCTTGCCTCAAACCGCTAAATTGAGACAACCACCAGGCGAATGGATCTACAGTACCATAAAATACTTATTAACTACATTGACAAAAGATGGTTTGCCAACTCTTCTGGGGCCGAAAAAAACGGTGAGTGACTAGTATCCATAGAAATTACTTTTTCGCACGGGAGAGCCTGGTACATTTTTTTTTGTTTTGATGGGCTAATGGTCTTGTCCCGTAGGCAAGAGATATAAACTCTGCCAACTCGTCCGAAATTTTCTTTAGTAGTACTCACCGGGGTAATGGATGCCGCTACTGGGTCAGGCACTAATCGGGATTTTGCAAACTCAACATCCTCATCTGAACAATCAGCATAGAAGACTTTTTTAAGCGCCTCTTCTTTTATAGTGGAATAACTCTGATCCTCAGACAGAATTTGGCTCGACAACACCAGAGACCCGGTATCTCTCTTTAGGTGCTGGAATAAGGATTCTCCATTTTGCAACAAAAAGCCAGTCAAATACACTAACTTTTTAATTTTCTTTGGTCGATATTCAGCCGTCTGGGTAATCACAACTCCGCCCATACTGTGTCCAACCAGAATAGCCGGTTTAGACTGCTCATCAAGAATTTTGCATACTTGATCGGTATAGACCCGCAAGGTAATTTCGGCACTGGGTCTTTTGTCTTCACCATGTCCAGGTAAATCCGGTGCTACCACTTTATGGCCTTCCTTTTCTATAAGCGGAATGACTTTTTTCCAGCACCATGCTCCATGCCAACTTCCATGAATAAGCACATAAGTACTCATAATTCACTCATCCCTATCAACAAAAGGTTTATACGGGAATTGAAAATGATTTTTTCGATATTTATTGCGATAATATTCCACAACCCACACATTGGGGGTGCCTGATATCGCAAAATATTACAACTTGCCGCAAATCACAGATACGTCGATGAAACCACAACTCAGGTAAGATACAGGTATCATGAATGGTGATTGTCAAGTCAAGTAATTCTTAATATTGGTTATTATAAAATAACCGTTGTCTATGGGCACTTGGGATAGTTGTTTAACTACTTTTTATTCTTCAGCAGTTCTTCAAGATTGGCGAAGGGGTTGTCAAGTGGGGATGATTGTTGCTCATCGCCTGGCGTGTCAGCGTCATACCATTCCTGATCCAGGTGGCGAGAATGCTCATTGTCGTGGCAGTAGATACAGAGCAGCTCCCAGTTGCTTCCGTCAGGCGGATTGTTGTCGTGGTTGTGGTCCCTGTGATGAACTGTCAGTTCACTAAGCCGCTTGCCTTCAAATTCGCGTCCACACCGTCCACAGACCCAGGGGAAAAGCTTCAGGGCCTGATCCCGATACCCCTGCTCACGCTGATGGCGGTTGCGCCGGGCGTCGGCAACAATCCGGTTCATATTATCTTGATCCAGCCGACTTTTCTTCGTAGCCATATGCTCCTCGGTAAAAAATGTTAATAGAGGTCCAGATAAATCGCTATCATTTCTTGATTGGTATCTAAATAAAGCCCCAAAGGACTATGTATCATAGCTGATAATTACGACATCGGCGGCTTCATTCCGGATCGGTATCAAAGCCTGATAGGAATCGGAATGATACCAATTCTGCAATGTCGCCTGATCGGGAAATTTTATGACCACCGCATTTTCGTGCGGATGCTCACCGGCTAAAACAGCTGCGCATTTGCCCCGGAATACGATCTCGGCTTCAAAAGGCAAAAGTGACTTTCGAACTCCTTCGATGTAGATCTGCCATTTGTCAGGATTTCTTACAGTAATGTGTCCGATAAGATATGCCGGCATTTGTCCGCCTCATTTCAGGTATTAATTGTTCACTAATCTTCTTGCAAGCGCGGCCGCTGGCCGCGAGCGTCCAGTCTGATCGTAGAAGAAAATTTGAAGCTTCATATTAGATTCAGGTTTTAAGCCATGCCACAGCTTCATCATAAGTCTTCATAAAGGCATTGTCATAATCGGTTCCGGGTTCTTTTCCGATAATTTGATTTTCCATGAAAGGGGCCACAAAAACTTTTTTAGTGACACCGATCATATTATAAATCTTGGTGACATAATCGGCGTGGAATTTTCCGGCAGCCTCACCCGGGCTGAACTTGAAATCGGTTAGATCAATCAGGACTTTTTTTATTTGGTATTCCATGGCAAATGATGCGTATCTTAATATCGTATATTGAAACCCGTAATCATCCATATCCACGGTGGCTGCTTTCCAGACAAAATCGATTCGGTCATCTTTTAAAACAAAGTCCATGTATTTATGTTCGTATAGTTTCATGTTACTATTTCCATTTTTTCACTGCATCCACTCCTCCACAACTTCGCGCTTAATCTGCAGGGTAATTCAGCTTACCTTTTTAAATATAACCCTGATTGATCGAAATTCGAGATTTTGGAACTTGAACTTATTATTATTATAGTCATCCAGATAAAGTTTTTTGACTGCGTTATCAGTCGCCCCCCTTCAACAACGTACTATTTGCACGCCTTATTCAGGAGGGTTCCTTATAGCCTTGCCAAAAACATTATCTGAAAGCCTATATATATACCTTTTTTGCAATACGACTTAATCACTGAGTTTGACAGCCGTGCCGTATACCAGGAGTTCAGCGGCACTTCCCACGACACTTGTCGTCATGTAACGGGTGTTAATAACTGCATCCGCACCCATCGCGGCAGCCTGAGAAACCATTCTTTGCAAAGCTGTTTCCCTGGCCTTCCCCATCATTTCTGTATACTCGGTCAATTCTCCGCCCAGGATCAACCGCACCAGGGCCGACAAATCTTTGCCAAGCCAGATGGCGAACACGGTATGGCCCTGGACGAGACCAAGAACATCGGTGATATTGCGCCCGGGAAGCGATGAGGAATTCAGCAGTAAAATTGCGTTACCTGGTTCCGTCGATGCTGCTTCTTCATCCGGCTTTCTGGTTTTTCTTTGTTCGAGAGCGACGGTCAGCAATACCACCAGGATACCGCCAAGGGCGCTGAACAGGGCAATCTTCAGCCACCAGGGCATTGCCGGGTCATCGGAAAGGATTACGTACCAGGGTATCCCGGCAAATATCGCAAAAAACAGTCCCAACACGAAGGCCAATGAGCCAATTTGGCGAAGTATTTTCATGGGTTTTCCTCCTCCACTATTTCAGCCAGCTTTTCCAGGGCGTCCCAGGCGGCTGCAAAACCAGCGTATGCAGCCACTTGAAAGATTGCTTCAAATATTTCCGGTAATTGAGCGCCATTGCGCAATGCCATTTTATAATTCAATTTTAGCGCATTGAGGCGACCGAGCGCAGCCAACACGCAGATGCTGCAAAGCGATCTGGTTTTGAGATCGATACCGCCCCTGGTCCATATCCTGCCGCCCAGGACGGTAATAACTTCCTTCTCAAAATCCGGGCAAACAGATCGAAAACGAGCGACCAGTGATTCAATATCGTCTTCACCGACCATCTCGGCGAACTGCTTATAGCCTTTTTCGTAATCCGTGCTCATTCAATGTCTCCTTTTAAATTGATCATCATCGGCATCATTTCAATCTAACTCTGAGCCGTCGATAAAAACCTGCTCCTGGGGTTTAAAGTCATTTTGGCGTAATTGATTGGTCATGGTTTTATCTATCTCCACAGTCAAGATTTCTCAATTATTTTAACCGCCTCCATATTTCCCCTTTTAATCTCATTTCTAAGGGCATGTTTTATAATCCATTTCCTGTTCGGCGTAGCATCTTTGGACCATCTTTTTATAATTCTAATTCCAATTTGATAATTATCTTTTAAAATATCATTTAAATTGTTGGCGACTGATTTTTGCACAAACTTGGAATCATCGTCTTTGAGATATTCAAGGATATCCAGGATCGGTTTGGGGTTTTCAATGAACCGGTCAAATTTTCCGGCCCAGGGCAATCTTGGCCTTAAACCTTCGCTTGACAATCTTCTCACGTGAACATTCTTGTCCCGTGACCATTTTTTCATGATATCCAATGTTCTTTTCGGATATCGGTCAATAAAAGGTCTGATGCAATATTCGCCGGTATTTCTTTTCGTTATTTCCTTAATGGCATAAATTGACGCATCGAAATGGTCTAATCCATATTTCTCTACGTATTTGGCAATTGGCATGATCCAGTATCCTTCCGTAAACATGCCGGTTTCTTTTTCATTTTCAGGACCTAAAATTTTTGTGAGAATTTGGTTTGCCGCCGTATAATCTTCCGGTAATTTTTCTCTCAATCGATCCGCTATGAATTCAACTCTGTCTTTCAGTTCCAGGTCGATTATTCCGTCGCTTATTTTCTGGATAAATTCCTTTGAATCAAAGGAATTATAGACCTGCTGAATTTTCTCGGACAGCAGTACCGCCAGATCTTCATCAAACCAGTATTTAAGCTTTTTATATGCCATTGTGGCTTACTTTTCCCTGCCAGACTTCGTATATACCGGTTGTCACAAATATGTTCCGCTTGGTCTGGGTTATAAACCGGCACAAATAATCTTACGCGGCATTCAAAAAAACCGTGAATTTGGACAATCGCTTTATTGCCTTAGATCATAAAATCGATCAGCTGGGCATGGCTCTTTTTGCTCTCGGAAATAAGATGCTCTTTTGCCAGCTGTTTATCCCCGGCATTTTTATTTTGAGACAGCTTGAGCCGACCGAGCATCTCCAAAATTTTGATCTCGAATCCAACCACGTATCCCAGAAAGCGTTGCATTTTATGATTGTCCTTATTCAGGATATAGGGATCTTCACCCTTCTCCAGAAACGATACCATTTTGATCATGGAATCCTGCACCGCTTCGGTTGATTCTGTTATGCGCGCTACCCCCTTAATGTGAACCGAAATGGAATTCCAGGTGGATACATATAATTTTCCATCTCTTTAGTGTCTTTTATGCCAGGAACTCCTCACGATCAGCTCTGGCATCCGAGCTTTCAAACACCAGCATGGACATCCCTTCGCGGCGTGTCAGAAATTTTTGGTTGAAGGCACCGAAGCTAAAGGTTCTGGGGCCGGCCGCAGAAATTAGGGAAGATCTCGAAACCGTCAACAGCTCAATAAAAGACCCGGTCAATTGAAAGAGACAGTTGTCCGTTCCCCAGGGGTGCCGGGCCCTGGGGGATGTGGTAAATCCAAGTCGTCCGTAAAACGCAGCACAGAGCTCAAGATCTTCTACACAAAGCACGATGTGGTCAATTCCCCGTTTCACCGTCATATTCTCCTATTGGCTTCGGCCGCGCATATCGATCGGCCATTGATCAACCACCTTGTTGCCGCGGATGACGTAGTAACAATCGAAATGATTAACGGTCGGATCACAGTGCGACACTACCAATTCAACGACCTTGCCAGGCCGGGGCAAGGCTGCGGTTTTTTCTTTGGCACTGAGCATGCCGTATTCATCCCCGAACCAATCGTATCGCAGTGCACGATGTTCTGCCGTAATGACCTGGGGGTGACCGCCGTCGCGGTACAATGCTTTAAGGCCGGTGTCGACTGTCACGTGAGTGTCCTGAGAAGCACTGATTACGGTCGTCAACAGGGTGAGCGCCGCAGGAAAAAAGTCGGCAAACTTCGGGTGCCGGGCGGATTCGATGGCCAGATACTCGGCATCCATCAGAGGATAGCTGCCGACCTGCAACTCGGTAAGTTCGGCAATCTCCAAATCAATTTCGCAAGTACCCGTACCGGCGCCGCTGAAGATGGTGCAGGACGCTTCTTTCGCCTGCAGCTGCCGGAACACTTCGGCGGCCGGACTCATGCACTCAATGGAAGCTGTTTTGCGTTCGTCATGGTGTTGAATG
>Ga0056115_1001124_pt1 | contig 12313 bp, 8 predicted proteins | sample WorMetOlspDAHAB1_FD_77007 | JGI IMG/M metagenome (GOLD analysis project Ga0056115, IMG submission 77007) | Marine gutless worms symbiont microbial communities from Max Planck institute for Marine Microbiology, Germany - Olavius sp. DAHAB.1 ... | reverse complement strand
GTCTTGTGCTCCACTTGTAGGGGGGGGGGTCGTCCTAATGTCAGCCCCCTAGTATGAAGTTAATAGGACCAGCCGGTACTGAGTTAAGGCATATTTTAGCTATATACATTATGTGCTCTTGTGACTGTGACCTTTGACCTACTTTTCCAAAAATTGGGTCACGTGACCCAGAGTTGTTGTTGAATGTACACGCCTATTTGGAAATTTATAGACGTTTTAGTTTTTGATATATTAGATCATCAACTGCAGATTTAGTGGCCCGTTGCTAGGCAACCGTCGTTGCTATGGCAACCATTTTGCGCCTCACTCATTTGGGGGTCGTCCTCATGTTGGCTTCCAAGAATGAAGTTCATGGGACGACCCGCAATGGAGTTATGGCACATTTTACCTTAATACATTATATGCCTGTATGACCTAGATCTGGACCTACTTTCACAAAAATTGGGTCATGTGACCTGGACCACATCTTGAAGTCATGTGCCTATTTTGATGTTTATAGGCCTGATTTCGTGGCCCCGTTGCTAGGCAACCGGCATTGCCATGGCAACCATTTTTTGCTCCACTCCTTGGGGTTTTCCTCGTGTTAGCTTCCAAGTATGAACTTGGTACGACCACCCAGTACTGAGTTATTACAATTTTTAACTGGATACGTTATGTTATGTTGTGACCTTTGACCTTTTGACCTTGGAGTCATGTCACGTGATGCCACTTGGGTGGTCAGTCCGTGTACCAAGTTTGAACATGATACGACTTACCGTTCCAAAGTAAGGACAACTACAATATTCCATTGACTGCCAGCTAAAGTCCCAATTTTTACGTTTTTTGGGGGTAAAAAGGGTCAAATTTCAAATTTAATTCTAACCCCCAAAAGGCACTTCCTTGGCGGAAACGACCATAATGACGTATTGAGCGTTGGGATGTGTCCAAAAATGCGACCTGTGGGCGTGGCAAAGAAACGAAAAAAAAGGACAGAAACTTTCATGCGTCAAACTGACTCTTTGGCCAGACCACCCACGTCGACATAGGCCCCTGAAATTTTGCATGCGGGGTCATGTCCTGGAAGTAGTTATATATTTCAAGTTTCATGAAAATCGGTCGAGGGGTCTCTTAGCTGTGGAGGGTCGAAAATCTCCCTCTCCCATTGACTTGGCCCATGGCTTATACAACAGCTTGTACTACCGTACAAGCCGTGATTCACTGATGCAGGTTTATGAGCCAGCCACTAATGAACGTGTGTGTGTGTGTGTGTGTGTGTGTGTGTGTGTGTGTGTGTGTGTTTCGTTGTAGCAACGTGAGAAATTAGCGAACGAGTTGATAACGGAGGAGGAGAAAAAGAAACGTCAGCTTGAAAAACGACGTCTTAAAAAGAAGGTGACGACTGCTGCAGTAGACGCGTGTTTTCGTCTGTCTCTTTCCCGACTTTCTGTACTGCCTGCAAAATGACTTCAGAAAACACTTTAATCGCTTTTGTTACATACTTACTTGAGTATACTGTGCAGTGTCATGATGTTTCAGTTTTCTTGACAGTAGATGCCACAAATGATACGTTTGTGTTGTTAATACTAGCGAGAATGACATTTACACTGAGCTGTTATTGCAGTGTATTTTACTTAGCTGCCTGTGTGTTAATGTTTTCATTGTTCGATTGCAATGTGTCATGTGTCGTGTGGTCGAGTGATTGATGTATTCATGTTGCAATGGACAAATCACTGTCAGTGGGTGCGTGAGCTTGGAAGTTGATTTCAGTGTTTGCTACAGCAGTGTGTTTGGCTGTGGATCATCTGCATTATGTTATGAAGAGCCAGAGATAAAATGCAGACTGCATGACTGTCATTTCTGACAATATAATCATTCTTTTTACTTACTCACGTTACATACTTATGTAGTGTGATGTGTTGTGGTGGCGTAGCAACGCCGTGAGAAGAAGCGTCTTGAGAAGCAGGTGGTGGAGCCATCAAAACCAGTAAGAGCACGTTCTATCACCACGTGCAACAAACTGCACATGTTAACTGCAGATGTAAACGTCTAGTGATTTTTTTGCATATTGTAGTTTGCAAAGCATACGCGCATTGTAAGCCCCATTAGAGCCACTGTGCGATAATGCGCTATATACATCAACATTGACAGTTATGTCAAAATTTAACAATTTTGTGGTCCAAAATCCAAAGTCAAACTCTCAGTGTCTAACATTTTTCCATTTGACAGCATATCTGTAGTGCGATTTTCACGATCATTAAGCTCTGTTCATTGTAAGTGTTTAATATTTATAATACAAAATTATAATAATGCAAAATTTATAAAATGCCATAGGCGTATGTTTTGGTGTGTAAGTGTCGAAGTTTGGGAGAAATCAGTGAAAGGTTGGGGAATTAGTGTAGTCAGGGACAGTTGATTGTGACAGCTCAACAAAATAACTTACCTGTACTTTATTCGTAATGTAATTCATTTTTTTATATGGGATGTTCACGGAAAATTTGGATCAGTAAATGTGCATTTTATTGCCTGCAATTCCATCTAGAAAAGTCTGGGATTTTTTTCTGTTTGGAGAATGGTAACCCTGCAAAGATCTGCTTTACTAGGCTGTGATAATTATGTAAGGCCGGTCGTAGCATTGCTGTCAGTTTTGCATGGTCTCTGATCTGGTTTTGATTTCTAGTCTGTTGCTGTTTCTTTTGTCGAAATGCAAAATTTCATTGGCACAGCCCTTTAGATGTTGTTAGTTTATTTGTTGATATTGAAAAGCTGTCTTATCGGTTGATTTTAAAATAATTTCGCAATCGGAAAGTGATTATTGTTGCTTGTCATGCAGGAGACAACATCTAAGAAACCAGAAAAACGAAAAGATGACACATCATACAACAGTGCGTCATCGAATAGAACAAATAGAACGAAGTTTGTGTCATTTTCATTTTTTTTTAAAATCTAGTTTAACCGTGATGGACTGCTAAAATAGTCGGTGAAACACTGTCAGATGATGGCCTGGTTGTTGTTGATATAAGTCAAAATTATGCGATGTTTTATTGTGTCACTACAGAGGCACTGTAGCACTGGAAATGAATAATTGATTATGTGCTTGTTCGTTTTTCTGACAATATGTCTACAGTGCAGTTGTTTTGAGTCGCTTGTGAGAAGTTTTGAAAGTGAGTGATGGCGCAGGATGCATTACATTAACAACATTGTGATTGGTTTTTTGTGTGTGTTTGTGTTGATGCAGTAACGACTGCAACGTCTTGCATCCCGTGACAACGTCGGAAAATTTGGAGGTAAAAGTTTTGACACGCGTTTGTTCAACCACCGTTCAGTGTTAGATGCTGCCCGTTATATGATGCATGCATTCAATGGATTAACAAATGTTTTGCATGTTTACTGATATCACGGAGCCTCCATGTTAACCAGTCATTTCATTACAGTCTAGTCAGACTATGATTATTGGCAGCCGAGCTTTCCAACTTTCCGCTGTTAAGATTTGGAACGTGCTGCTGATATTGTCATCGTGGCATCATCCTTTCACTTGTTCCAATGTCAACTGAAAACTTTTCTCAGTTCCAGCAATCGTTCTGCTGTTTGCACCTTAGTGGACCTATTAATTAGGCCACTCTGCTAAATATTGATTGGTTGATTGGTAAGACACTGTAAGCTTTTGTGGTGACATTGGTTGAAGATTGGTGTTGTTAGTTATTAGTATGACTGGTTGCATTTGTTATCAAGGCTTTGCAATATTTTGCTAGTTACAGAACCATGGCTGCAGTCTTTTGATATGTGAACAGTCTGTCATTTTTCGCCGTGTTTTTGCTGCATTGGATTTTGATGAGCGAGTGATGTTGTTGTAGAGTCGTGGTGGTTCATTGGCAAGTCGATCATCGTCGGCTGTCACAAGCAAATTAAAAAACTCGTTGTCGTTGGATCAGAACCATGTTGCAGCTCCGTCGCCATCACACGCCAAACATCGAGATGTAAGACATTGCTGAACATAGAGTTGTAAGACGTTGCTGTGTGTCAATATGCTTGAGCATCGTTAGCAGGTTGGTCCAAGCTATGTGTGTGTCTAGTCGCACCGTGGCTTGTATTACTGTCTATGCACGTGTTGGCTGCTGTTTCCACAAAACGGTGTTGTTTATGCTGGCTAGAGTCAACTTTGCTGTTAGAGCCATCTGCCATGAAGGAAGTGTGAGCACTTGTGGTGGGTTTCTGCAAGTGCTGTTGATGCTGATTGTTAAGACACAATTTGCTGACAGTGAGTCAGCACTGTCGAAGTGTGTTACATCAACTGGTATCCGCCACTGTGTTTGTACAGTTTGGTCCGTTATTTATCTGTATCAGTTCATCTGCTTGCAATTTTAGTTCCAACGAAATTACAGCTGGTTTTTCTCCGTCCAGATGTCATCAAACACTGTCTAACTCGTGCATGGTTCAAAACATGCTGTCCGTACACACACACAAAATCGATGTCGTTAACATAGTTGCTTATACAGTGCACGAACTCCTTTTGCTGAAGACATTTCTATTTGGTCACTGTGAATTGGCCATTTAACAGTGCTTCAGAAATACTCTTACTTACTTACTTATTTGCTTACAGCGAGATGGCAGTTGCTGAGTTGTGAGTGAACGTGTCGCGTTTTTGTCGTGTGCAGACTTCGTCGGACGAGCTAGACTCGGTAGTATTACGAAGTCGACAGTTTGCAAGTCAGTTCGTCTTTCATTGCCTCTTGTTACTTACTTACTGTGTGCGCTGTAGAGCTTGTGTGGTCTCTTTAGCGGTGGGTGGTCTGAAAATACCAGTTGTTTTTGGACGTTTCTCAGAGACCGATCTACTATAAAATTCTGAAAGATTCATTACTTTTTTTTCTTTATTTTTTTCTGTGCCTTTTTTCATGAAATTGATTCCTCATATCTCAACAGACCGTTTTGTCTTCAGTGCTGTGACATTGTTGGTTGGCTTTGTAGCCTGTAAAATCGTATCTGAAATGAGCTGCTATGTGCAACTGGGTGCGACGTTAAACTCTGCTCACTTGCTCGAAGACGTTAGTTGCACCGAGCTATTGCCGATGAAGTGTCAGAATTGTGACAGATTACGTGTAGTGCGGAGTTTGAAATGGAAATTGTCAGTTGATCTCAGTTGATGTGAATTGTCCGCTTGTTCTCATCCAAGCTGTGACTGGCTGTCGATGTATCACTGTGCAAGCCTGTTATTGTTGCTTTCTGCCACTCGCAGTGTTGTGGTGTGAGACTATAATTGGTCTCTACTTACTTACTTACTAGAAGAATCTGCTTGATGTTGGGCGAGTTTAGTGCAACAGATGCGTCTGTAACTATGTCTGTTATTCGAACTCACTGTCTGTGTTTGCCAAATGAACTGAAGAACAGTTTTCTGCTTAAGCAGAATAGCTGTCATAACCAAACTGTCTATATAGTGCATCGTCTTCAATAGATTTTGAAGTTTTGGGAACGAATTTGAATTTGTTGTTTTTTACAAAGTTACGTCATTCTTATACTACTATAGTATGAATTCTGATGTTCTTTGCATTGAGAACGTCGACACGTCGTATGCTCGTGCTTGTGTGTGTGTGAATCAGTACAAGGCAATGCAATGGCGTGTCAAGGACAGTACTTGTCTGCTATTGAACATTTTACAAAAGCCATTCAACTCGACAGCTCAGACTACCGGCAAGTAGACGCTGCCTCTCTAAAACCAGCAACTCAACTGACATTGCTAGTAATAGTGATAACAATAATAATAATAACAGTATAATAATACAGATGGCCAACAAGTTGTGAATGATGGTGGTTGGTAACTTTTCCGCGACAATTTGTTGCTTCAACTCGGTTAAACACCGATGTTGTCTACTTCTGTTTTTTTTTTGTACAAATACCGAAAAGTTGTAATTCAAACTAGCAACGCAACTGTAGCCGAATAATTGTTGATCTAATCCAGTAGTAATTGTTCATAATGTAATTGCGTTATAACTGATGTGCTAAGCTACTGACGGCATTTGCCGATGTCGGGGAAGATTGATAATGTATATTGATTCGTCTTTGTGTTGCCTACTACATTGCATTCACAGTTGCTGCATTGGCAATAGTTATCATATTCTGTTGTAGCAACAGATTGGTGTGCTAGAAAATCGAGTTTTTTTCTATTGCAAAACGGTGAGATGTTCTGTGCGTGACAGATTGATAACGACTAAGACTGAAGTAACGTGATGTTGTTACTCTGCTGGAATATGTTGTTTTGTATCGTTTCCACTGCACATGCATTGTTTGCTTTGTACACTCGACGACTCAAGTCGCACACACACACATGCACACACACGTACAAACGCATATGGCAGTGTGACCATTACAACCTAAAGTAATACGAATATGTGTGCATCTCTAATCCTAACCCTAACCTTACTGCTAAACAGTGAACATTCAACTACATATAGTCACATGTCCTACGTATCCAGATAAATTCATATGAGACAATGTTGTTGCACTGTCTGCGACTTCAGTTGTAATTGTCACACTGCCCGCACACACACACACACACCTACGCGCATGCACGCACACACCCACTCATCATTGTTTTGATACTGAGCTGTTGATCTTCTAGGCCTGTGCTGCTGCTGCTGCTCTTCTTTGCATCTGATCTGTGTGACAGGTGAACTCGTGTGTTTTGCAGGTTTTTCGGAAATCGATCGTATTGTTACGAACGACTGAGCCAGTTTGACAAGTAACGACTTACTCTGTCTCAAACATACAATCAGTTATAAGTATTTCATTAATGTTTGACTCTTACAGACACATAGTGCATTCTTGAGGCTTGAATGTTTGTAGGTTTTCATGCTAATTTTTATTGCAAATGCTTTAAATGACAGTCGACATTGTGAATGTAGAGTTGTGTGTATGTGTGATGCAGGGCTTTAAAAGATGCAGACAAAGTGATCAGTCTGGCTGCTGATTGGCCAAAGGGTTTCTTTCGGAAAGGCAAGGCTCTGGCTGGATTAAAAGTGAGCGAGCGTAACTGCTTTATTTAATCTGATATGTAGTCGTGTTTATGTTGATTAGTGAAGTTGAATGAATTAAAAAAATTAATCACTGTTTATTTGTTTCTTGGTTCGACTTTTTGATGTAAATAATAATCGTTCTTTGTTTGAACATCAGCAGTATGACTTTTGTTTGTTTGTCGTACAAAATCTCGGCTTAAGCTCAGTTACCGTTACGGTTGCAGCTGTTTGTGATCGCAGAGTGATGGATGATGTTTTGCAGTGTAGCCAGCAAAGTAAACTGAATGCGACTAACACTGCTTACCTCGCGCACATGCTCAAATGCTTATTCCAGTATTAATTTCATTTAATTTCAGTTATATTATTTGTAAATTCATTTTTACTTCAGTTTTTATTTTAATTTTTTAAATGTTTACTATGTCTCATGTGGCATACTCTCATTGTAATAGACACTACAAATTTCTGTTGATGATGATGATGATGATGTCGATGCATAATGATGATAGTGGTGATGCATAGAAGCTGCACACCAGGCAGTAATGTGTGTTGCTGGTTGGTGCTCTGAACACAATGTTGTCCAACGTCTGCAGTCTTGAATAGCAGCTGCGACAGTGCAGCACATAGCATTATGATGTGTGACACTTCACTGTTTGTGGTCTCAGTCTCAGTGTGTGGTCTGAGTGTGTGTTGACGTTGAGTTGTTGGTTGGTGGTTAGAATTATCAGGCGGCCGAGGAAGCATTTCTGCAAGTTCTGAAGCTGGATGCAAAATGTGAAGATGCGCGACAAGAACTGAACATCGTTCGGACAAATCAGCTTGTTGTAAGCGCACTGACTCTCTGTTACGTGATGTGCTCAAGCTTTGCACTGCTGTTGGTCATGCTGCCAGTGAGTAGATGCAGTTTCAGTGAGTCGTTTGTTTTGTCGCTGAAGGCTGAGCAAAAAAAGACGATTCAAGTGTCGTGTTTTTTTGCATAGCTGCAAAACTGCTGTTGTGTGATTGATCGTAGGCCAGCAACCGAGTCATTTTCTGTCGTTTGATAGTGTCTTGGTAGTAACGGGAAACCAGAAAGGTCTCGAGTCGTTGTCTGAAAACCGTTTGAAGTGTCTTAATAATGTCGCACCCATGTACGAATGGCATTTAACAGATGCTGTGTCACTAATGATTTCCTGCTGGTAATGATCATGTCACGTATGCATGTGTGTGTGTGTGTGTGTGTAGGAGATGGGTTTTAGCCAGCATCAGGCGCACAGTGCAGCAAGTCAATACGAAACTGTTCAACAGGCTTTGGACTCTTTGTTGTCAGGACTAGGTTTGTCATTGTTCGTCCACTGCTTAACAGTGTGTCTGACCGTCTGTCTATCTAGACCGCCGCTAACTCTGACTGTGCTGCTGTAGCACGACACTTTTTAAGACACGTTTCTAGCATAACGCGAATTGAACGTGCTTTGCTTCTGTTGCAGTTTTTACCCTCGTGTTTATGACGTCAATTTTAGTTCGGCATCTCAGGTGCTTGTTATATATTGTCGTGTTGATATTGACAGTGGTGATTGGTGATATGGCAGATATTGTACTGTAGTGTGCAATGTGCGTGTGTATTTATTGTCAAGTGTGACATGTCCTCGAGTACGTCGTGCGACGAATTTGTGTGTGCAGTGACTGACAATCCGATGCTGAACGATGTATACATATCGGACGAGGATGCTGTGTCGCTCAGCCAGCCGTCTCCATTGCCACTCGCCAACAATAAACACACGACCTCATCGTCAGCATCAGCGGCTGCACAACCGTCGGTGTCGAGCCGCGCCCAAAATCAACCTGTAGTGACAAACCGAACAAACAGTTCTCAGAAGAAGAACAATGAGCCTTTGCCGCCAATCCCGCAACATCACTACGACCAGGCTGCGCGGCAAATTCAGCAGAGCAGGCACAGCACTATGCCTGCGTCTCTGTACGACGATCTAAAAATGGAGTGAGCTTTTACTGTTTGCATATGTGTTCTAATACCATTTTAATTCCATCCGTTGTTTAACTGTTGTTTCACTGTATGTTCATTACTTGAAAACTTTTTTGTTCCAGACTGATTACTCTGGGATCGCACTACTTAACTGGACAGTGGAATGCGTCGTCGTATGAGGCGCACTAAATCAACTGTTGGTCATGATCATTCATGAACTGTAATGAGCCATTGCATTGTGGTAATTCAGTCACTCGTAATGAAAATACTTGTGATAAAATCGTGTTTGCAGTCGTATTTAAATTGCTGGAATGCTTTGAATTGATGCTGTTGGTTATGTGTGACTTAACAGGCATTCGTTAGCTGAACAGCAGTAGTGTCCACAGAATATATAGTGTGTCTGACGACATTGTTGTTTTCGTATCAGCTGTCTGATATTACGTGCATGTGTATGTGTGTGTTACGATATTAGTCCTACAAACCCTGAGGGACTGACATCGCTGTGGGTCGGCAACGTTCAGCCGGTTGTAACTCAGGCAGTTCTCGAGGAAATGTTTGCACAGTAAGTTGACAGCTGTGACATATGATATCTTAATTGGCTTTATTAATTTATTAATAGTCATTGATTATGTTGGATCAGTGAACGTCGCTTGAGCAGTGATATCTGACAGAAGTAACTTTAAAAATTTCTGACATAGAACGACTTGTTTGTGGTATAATTGTGTAGTTTGGTGTTGGTGTGGTCTTAAAGAACTTGTCATCTCAACTGGTGAACTGATGTTTGGACTATGGCTTTCTTTCTGGCGATTGTTACAGTAGTCATGAGTTGCATGTGCTGTGTTGCCTGATGTGCAGACTAGTTGATCGGTTGATGTATGTTTTGTTGATTAGATTCGGCAGTCTGCAGAGCGTTCGTGTGCTGCCGGACAAATACTGCGCGTTTGTAAATTTTGTGTCAAAAGAAGGTGCGGGCCGAGCGATGCAAGGTCTTCAGGTTAGTAGCCACTCGACGATATTGCCGAAGCCAAGAAGCCAAGACAAGTAGAAAGTGTTTGTCCATAGTCAACAACACTGTACTTATCATAATGTTTAGTATGCAGCTGTAAATCTTGATGTGTTTTGGTTTGTGGTCATTTATGCTGTTTGCAGTGGATGTTGTATTGATTGGCCTTGGTGAACATTTTGCCGAGTTTCGTAGTGATATTGAGAAAGCAGCGTTAATGTTTTTCAATTAATTTTTGCCCAATCACACAAGTTGGAAGCCTTAATGACAAACAGAAGAAAAAGTTTTATCTTTCTGTGTCATTATTTCTTAAATGCTGCTGCAGAGAATCGGCAATTTGGTATCAAATGGCAAATTAGCAGCATATGCATAAAGAGTTTTTTGAATATGTCAGTTGATGACATTGCTATTTTTGATGTTGATCAGTGATTCTAATCACTGTAGCCTCTGTAGCTGCCTAATGGCATTATGGCGCTATATAAATTTTGTATTATTATTATTATTATTATTATGTAATGCAGCTGCTGTGATGTGTGTGTTGCGTGGCTGTAGGGTCACATGTTAGCTGGTCAACCATTGTTAGTAAAATTTCCCGACAATCCACTCACGTTGTCTGGTGGCGCCTTGATTGAAAAACCAGCGAAAAGGTAACGTACAGGTGCCCAAGTGTTATTTTTGTTTCAGCCACAATTAATGTATTGCTTTGTGAGTCTGATGGCTAACTCCGTTGACTAAGATATCACTACGGCAAAGACATCATCGTCTGAGTGTTGACATTGTGATGTGCCAATCGCACTGTTTCTGCCTCTGTTGAATTTAGCCGTAAAACAAACAATTCACACCGATTTCCTATGTACCTGTGTCGACTGACAATACCTGTATGTTGATTGTAAAATAGAAACCTCTTATCATGTATGACAATATTATAATACTAACCATTCATAATAATTATAATTATTGTTGTTATATGCACACTGATATCTGGCAATAGGTTTAAAGTCTTTAAGTTGAAATGGTTAGTTTGTTATAGCTGCAATCACTAGTTAAGGTTAGATGTGAAATTCTTCGCATTGCAAAATAGCGTTTACTGAAACGCTGCATAGGCTTGTCAAGTGTTTGCATCATCAGTGTTCTAGCCAGTGGTGTTGACAGACAGTTGCTTTAATTACCATTGTAAGTAAGTAAGTAAGTAAGCACACTTGCATAGCACACTACAAGCAAAAAGTCACGAGGTGCTGGAGTCTCAGTCAACCAAACAAATACGTCTTTAACGCCCGGTGGAACTGTTGCGGAACTGCTGAACGGTGAAGTCAGACTGTCGTAGGTTGGACGGAAGGCTGTTCGACAGCCGTGGTCCTGCAACTGGAAATACCGATCGCCGAGGCGGGTGTAGGTACGTGGAATAACGAAGGTAGCGATGATGGCTACGACTGTGTTTGTGTAGCAAGCAGCCAGCAGCAGCACAGCTGATTCCAGCAGCAGCGATTGCAGCGCCTGCGTCAACATCGTCGTCGTCATTGACCACATCTTCATCAGCGACGAAACTGCGCGGTCCTGTGAACGGAGACGAATGTTACTTCTGGCGCACGACTGGCTGCCAGTTCACCACCGGGTGTCGCTACCGGCACGTCCCCGACAACAAGGGTGTTGATAAGAAACCGTGGCAGAAGACGGCTGCCAAATGAACGGCAGACCATCTGAACGCAAGCCACTGTGCGAGTCGGTCACTGAGGTTGCTGTGGCACTGGTGACGCTGGTGAACTGCGGTGGACTCGTAGCACATGTTAATAAATTAATTGTTGTTGGCGAATGTTTTCGTATAAATTTACAGGAGAAAATGATTATGATTTGTTTCTGTGTTGTGTTTGCTGCACCAATTCAGACGCCCACCACTCGGCCTTGACAAGTGTATGAACCTCATTCTGCGGCAGGCTGGTATTGGTTTCATGTGAAATACAAATCGCAATTGAGCGATTGAGTTTAACGGAATTTGAGAAACAGCACGGAACAGTTTGTTAACATTGGTGGTCACTAGTAGCATGTTACTTTTTTGTGAAAAAAATGTGCTTAGGAAAGATTGAAAATGGCTGTTGTATTTTTAACATTTGGACTAGAAAAAGTACAAGGTTAATGCTGAACATAACAATTGGAGTACTGCATGTAATATAGTGCAAACGAAAGCTGATATGCTGCGGACAGTAAAAAGGGAAGTTAAGTTTAATTGGAGAAAAGCATTGAGGACACTATTACTGCGACAGACTGCCAGCGAGTAGATGCGTTTCTGCGCCGCAGTAAGCGATGCGGCTTCTGCCCAGCCGACCTCCCGGAATTTGGCGAGCTGCTGGAGAAGTGTGACGATCAGCTTTT
>Ga0056115_1001121_pt1 | contig 12335 bp, 6 predicted proteins | sample WorMetOlspDAHAB1_FD_77007 | JGI IMG/M metagenome (GOLD analysis project Ga0056115, IMG submission 77007) | Marine gutless worms symbiont microbial communities from Max Planck institute for Marine Microbiology, Germany - Olavius sp. DAHAB.1 ... | reverse complement strand
ATTTATAACATTTAATTTTTGCTGTTTTTGAGCGTCGGCTTATACAACATTGGATAGACTGTATGCAGTTTTTTCTATATAATTTATTCATTATAAACGTCATACACACAGTACAGAGGATCCTAAAAAGCTACTATTAAAAATAATAAAATCACTAGAAAAAGCTAAAGAAATAAACAATACAAACAGTGACAATGATTTAAGTTATATTTACACGATGCAGATATAACAGCGTTCTTTTGCTCGACGGCACCTGTAATACGACTCTACAGCAAGTACACTGTACTGTTATATTTGATAATGCGTTACGTCAAACTCCGTTGCGTTGTAATTGTGTGACAACATACTCGTAATACTTCATACCGTAGTTTATTCAGTGTCAAACGAATAAACGCACTAAACGCATGTGCAGTCGTCGACTTTGTCAAGCTGAATAAAAATATCCGGGATCTTATTCCGCGGAAGTCTGAGAAACAAGTTAATTTACTAAGTGATTGAGCAATCAGTATGATATGTCGATGGTTTTTTAAATTTCATAATTGGCAACATTTGATAATTAAAAAAGTGATATTTTGTGTGTTGCAGAAAATGCACCTATGATTGGATCAAGCACGACATATCCGTTAGGTGAGTTTGCTGTTTGTGCTATTAATTGATAATCATGCTGCTGCTGATAATGATAATAATAATCATCATCATCATTTACTGTGCTAATGGCAGCAGATACATCGTACAGCCATAAAACGCTGAATAAATCTACAATACAAATACACAGCAATAATAAAACAAAAAAAACATTATAAAGCCGATTGTATAATAAGCTAAAAATAATATTATAATCGTTGCAAAAATTTAGCGCACAAAGGCAACAGTCAGAACTGAAGTCGAAAATCGAAATTGTCGGCAGTTGTCAGGTGAGAAATAGTATAGTGAATTCTATTAATTCCTATAAATACTTAGCGCTATAAAACGGTGCTAGAAACTGTCAACAGTTGATTCACAGTTCATTCAAGTTTGAACATTCCAGATGTATTTATCGGAACGCAGAGAGAAGGGGAGAGTTGCTAATATCGTTGTGCTTCATGATTTTTTTTTGTTTTAGCAGCATCCAGTTTCGTCGTTATTATCATTGCTGTCTTCGTCAGTTCTGTCATTCTGCTCATCGGCATCATCTGCATCAAGTGGTAAGTTTAGTCTGCTAAATTCACTTGCCCGACTTGACGGCGTTGGTCATCGTCATCATAATCAACGTCGATAACTGTAATTTTTTTCTGCACCTTCTACAGGAAGACTGCAGGTGAAATACAGGGTAATATTATTATTATTTATTACGCCATCGGCAGCAGCATGTCTATAAGTACCAAACTTTTCGCAGTTAAAAAGCAAGACGGAATAGAATGCCTGCAGTTTACATGTACAACAGTTACATCTACAGTGTATACGCGGCTGTTGCAGAGTTTTGAGACTTTTCGCTGTTTTCACGAAGTCTGCAGTCTGCACTGTTAATAACTACCTACCACTAACCAGTTGGAACTTTAACAGGCAGCTTGCTATCCTCCTGGTCCCTTAATATGTCACATCGCTAAGCGGTATGGACGACCATAAGTTCCTGCAATTGTTATGTGTGCCATTGTATGGCAACAGGTACAATATTTGTCGATACAACTACAACAGGCGCCATAAGCCCTAAAGTTAGGCCTAACAGGAAGTCAAAAGATCAAACACCAAGATCATAGATAAAGTCATTTCTGATGTCTATAACAAAGTCGGCTGTGAACTACGCAGGAAAATGAAGACAGAGACTGCAAGACGTCAACTTCGCCAGTCGCAATTTGACCAGTACAACGCGTCGGCGCTCTACGGACTCGCTACCGTCGACAAGACCTCACACGACGTCTCGTACGAGCCGGCTGGCGGCGGCACTGGGTCGATAGCTGCTGACGCGGTCGGTATGCGCAACAACGAGTATGCTCGCATGCGTCTGCAGCGTCTCGCCGGCTCAGCGCAGTCCTACCGCGACGGAGTGCCGTACGGCCTGCCGTGTCGAGGCGCGCACCTGCCGACGCCGCTCATGCCCGGCGTCGTCGAGCACATCTACGAGAGCCCGGATCTCGTGCGCCGAGACGCATTCCAGGACGAACAGTACACGCCGACGACCGGACCTGGACGGCGTCATCATCAGCATTTGCAGCACGCGGCGGTGGCACAGGCGCCACCGCCGCCGCCGCAGCATCACGGATACTGGCCGATACCAGGGGCAACATCACAGCCGGAGCCGACGTCGCCCGGCGCCCAGTGCTGCAGCCCGACGCCGAAGAACAGCCTCAACGCTAAGAGCACCGGCAACTATTCACTGTAACTGCAACCGTGACGACGATGACGATGATAGCAGACGGTCCTGACTTTTTTGACTGTTTATGTTCGCTTGCGTCGCTACGCAGATCTCGTCTTCTCGATTGTCATAACATCGTCGTCCAGATCGCCGCCCCGAATCAGCTTCAATTTATGGCGTACGGTATTTCAGTGACAACGGAAAGTAATATAAATACGTGTGCATAACCACTAACCAGCCAGACACTAACCTAACCATACTACTAAACGTCACGCAATGGTAAGTATCCCGATGCAGGGTGTCCTACGTATCCAGAGAAATTCATACGAGACAATGTTATTGTACCGTTTTTATTACTATCCGTTGTCATTGTGCTTCAACCCTCTTGATGGTGTATCCCAGAACTGCACGACGCGGACGATTTGTACATACATCTTTTCCAGTATTGTGAAGTTTGTGTTGCCACAAGGACAACATCGGATATGAGTAGAAACGTGTCACCACGGCATAAGAAGTTTCCTGGTGACAATAATAGCGCGCTATTATTGTCACCGAAACATTTAACACTCGTTTATATTACATACCTTATTTGATGCCACCGTCGTGCTTAGACGCACAAGCTGCGACAATTGTTTTTATTCTGTTGCATCGTCTGCATTTTCCGTTTCGTAATATTATGCAAATTTGTATGACAACTTTTGTTGCGTACACGTATGCATTAAAGCATTCTTTTATAAAAAAAAACTTCATAAAAACAGATAGATCGTCGTACCCCAGGCGTCTTAGCCATTTACATCTCTCAAACACGTTAGGTAATACTCCTACCACGTTATCAATAGGATGTATTGAATCGTATTATATGAATCTTTATTCGACAACAGTCAGAATCAGAGGAATACACAAAACACATCACTAAAAGTAAAACAGTAAAAAATATACGAAAAGCACATAAAAATACAAGCATGCATTACAAGCAATAAGACTATACTACCACAATTTACAACACACACCGCTATAAAACAAGCAAACTACAAACACGATTCAAAATGTTTATGGATTACAACGCGTAGCTGTGAGTAGGAATAAAACTGGTCTACTGCATATTCGTGATATAATGTGTGCACTTCAGACTGATGTGCATAGACTTTAAAATACATAACGAAACTGAGATTTTAGAAATTTTAAACGAGCCAACGCATAAATGTGTTTAAATCAAGTCGGCTTAAGCCACATATTAAAACCAGCCAATAATATTATATATTTTTGTCGTATTAAGCTGTCAAAGAAGCACTATAACTATCAGGAGTATTAAATATTCTATATGCATTACCTAATTTTGTGACATCAATAATATTGCTCGCGACCCCCGAAGCTGCGTCACGGGTCATAAAATATTACTGTCGTTAACGCTCCCTTCTTGCGCTATCAAGTTATGAAAGCCACTCCTAAATCATCCTTTATATAGAATTTTTATTTTAAAAAATCTTCGATCCCATCTCTTCTTCGGGTTTTTGATCAAGTTTTTATCATTTACACATATTTTACCCATATCGCAGCTTCAGCACAGTAACTAACGACGTCACAAATTAGGTGATGCACAGAATATTTAATACTCGCATATAATATTCTTGTGCTTTTTTACATTAAAATTTGACTAAAAAATCTAGCTTTATTGGCATGTTTTAAAAAGATCTATCATTCTGCATAGGGGCTGCTATTTCTGGGCCACCATATATCTACAACGTAAATGTAATGACTTATTACTAATTCATAATCATCATCAATAAAAATGTGTGAAGCGCCTATCATAATAAGAAAATAAGCGCTACATAAAATGTAGTAATCCTTAAAGACACAAAGTTAAAATAAAAACATTGAATAGAAAAATATATTTTTTAAACAAAATGAAATTAAAATAATAATAAACAAAGTCACGGAATGTCAAACGCGCTTCTAAAGATGAATGTTTTAAGAGATGCTTTAAAAGGGCTAGAATTCTGCTGACAGTGTATAGACGAATGAAAGTTTCGAGTTTCGCGACGGGGCGAAGTCGAACAATTGAAGCTAAATTTAGTTTTTTTCCGGCAGAACAGACACAGCATTTACGGTTCTTTGCAAAAGCAACTAAAAGAGGGTAATCTAAAAGAGAGCTGATGACCATAACGTTAACCTCATCTAAGGTTGAATTATAGCGTGAGCGACAACGATGTTTTTGACGGTACCATCTTCGCTTGTTCAATGTCGACCAATCCACAACCAGAATCACGTTTCCTCTGTTTTGTATTACTTGTTCTTCATATCCGAATGTTCCATATTTGTACAGGATTGGGAACAGCTGGGACTGTGCTGAAGTGTTCGTTTGCGCCTACACCTTGTGGAACCAAACAACACATGGAGGAGCTATACCCAGTAAAGTATTTTAACATTGAAAAACAGGCGGATACCGTTGGATGCTCCCTGACATTTCGAAATTGTAAATTTAATATTTGATATTTTCATCTGACTGAGAACGGAGTCTGTGATTTCGTACGACATAGACCTCTCACATATTTAGATCTAATAGGCATAATTACAGACAAATCACCCTAGCAATGACATTTTCAGAGAGACCAAACTTCCTTTCACTTGTGTTAACCTTGCATGCCATCTCCGACACATTATCTTTCGTCTGGTGCACACAGGCATGTCTAAGCTGACGACAGCTGACAAACTTCAAGGTAAGTCAAGGTCGTCACGAAGTTCGGGTTAGAGAGCTGCGCGGGGACGACAATTTATCCCCATCCCCGTTAGTCGATCCCGCATACTTGAAATCCATCCCCAACCGTTTCCGCTGAACCCTGTCCCCATCTTCATCCGTCCCTGCACAAATTTCTTCCATCCCCATCCCCATTACCGTACATTGCAGCCTGTCTCCGTCCCCTATCATAAAATCCTGTCAGAGTTCCAATAACTCATTTGCCGCAAAACACTGAAAATGCGACACTTTGAAATCGAGCAAAGTTCAGCAAATGGTGCAATGTTGGCTGACATGTCACAAGCAAGACGCTTGATGGCAATGTTGAACGGCTGCAGCAGTGATTCCTTAATGTCTGCGATCAGACGTAGCAGCTTCCTGTTGGTTTTATCTTCAATTGCATTGACTACCGCGGGATACCGCAAATAACCAGCTTCACTATCGCTGTAACCCTTCAACAAGTTTCTCCATCCCCGCGGTATTACCGCAAGATCCACGGGGAAATCCGCGGTATTACCGCGGTTACCGCGGTATTACCGACGACCCCAATACCGTGCAGCTTTCTAGTTCGGGTACCGCCACTCATTTCATGACTACTGCCGGTGGCTCAAAAATACCCCCACCAGACAAAATGCAATTTCTAGGCGACCGCGTGAGATTTTATACCTAATTTTCTCAAACAGAATTGTCGTTGTATATACTGTGCACAGGTATCGAGATCATCGTTTCGTTAGTAGTGGCTGCATAACAAACTCCAAACGCTTTTTACATTGTCCTTTCCTATTTTTTATCTCGTTCTTGAAACACAGTCACTAGATGGCAGCATGTTGACAGACTGCACCGACCGGCGAGTGACAAGGACAATGGAAAGTAGTAAAAACGGTGAAATAACTTTTTCTAGTATGAATTCTCTGGATACGTAGGACATGTGACAATAGTGAGCTAATGCTAACTATTGCATACTGTTTAGCAATATGGTTATGGTTAGGGTAGGGTTAAGATTAGGGTTAGACTTATTGCCCCGTTGTTTAGAGGTTATGCACACGTATTTATACTACGTTACGTTGTCATTGTCACTCTCCCGCACTGACATTCAGGAACTGTGACATCCTGGTGTTGATAGACATTTCGCTGTCATTTGACACCACTCGAGTGTCTTCCAGGAGAGATTGACATGCAATACAGGGTGGCCCAAAACAGTAAGCCACTACCAAACGATCAAAAAATTGTATTCAATCGTATTAAAGCCTGTCACTGAGATTAGATTTATTCGCCAAATTAAAGTGTGAATCAAGCACTATAATATTATTCGTTGGTATTAGATATTCTATGCGTGACCTACTTTCAGACCTCAATAACTATGCCGGACCCGCAAACTTGTGATATGCGTCAGAAACGGTAAATGATGTCAGCGCTTTATCTGGCATCAGCTCGCATTAGCCAGCTGTGAATTCTATGTCTAAACGATATTTGGATGGAGATTTATGTAAAAAATTCTTTTATATTCATGTTTTCTCTTTTTTGGTTTTCAAACGTGATTTTATCATATGCGTTGATTTTACCCGTATAGCAGCTTCAAACACAGCAAGTGATGACGCCACAAATTAGGTCATACATAGAATATTTAATAAAGACTGATCATATTATGTTTTTCATTTTGTAGTCGAAATTGATGAAAAATCTAGCCTTAATGGCGGGTTGTAATACGATTTAATGATAGTGCTTACTGTTTTGGGCCACCCTGTACACATACTAGAGTTTCCCGACAAAACTACTGTTGAAAGGACTTATAGGCCAAACGGATAAACGGAAGCGCTGCAGTCACAGAGTTGAAATGTTGGACTAACAGTGTGCATAATTCCTTCTCGTTTTCTGTCCATCATTTTTGGGTCTGTTTTTAGGTCGTCTTTTTATGAATAAGTGCGTAAGCTGTGCAAATAAGTAAGTAATTAAGAAAGTAAGTATAAAAAACTATTATATTGCACGAAATGATGAAGTTACTGCACTGCTCAATGTCACAGGCAAACCTACAATGTGAAGGTAGACTGCGCCCTTCTTTTCTACGAAAGCTTTGTAAAAATTGTGCTCTATTTGATAATTTTTTGGCAGGAAGATACAAAAATCTCGTCATTTGCATCCTTGATATTCTTTATAGGACCTAATTGGAAACAGGGAACCAGCTTAAGAATGAAGCTTAAAGAAAGCACTTTGAACACATGCTATGACGTGTTGCTTCACAACTGTCAACAATTAATACTTAGTTGTTAGTATTAAAACTTACATTAGTGTTTTGCTTCTAAATTTTTTACGAGTCCTGACTTTAAATTTCGACTGCCTTTCAATAAACGATTCGGAGAATTTTTTTTATTGAATTCGATACTGTGAAGAATAATGAGAACAAAAAATGACATTTTAGGACCCTTTTGTTAAAAAATAATGTAGGTAACAGTTTGCAAAGAATTATCAAACTATGATGATTGACTTGGTTGTAAAAATAAGAAGGGTGCAATTTTTATGGCTCACTGTGTACATGCGGGTAACTCTATCATTGGCTTAGCCAGAAATTTAGTTTGGGGACATTTGTTGATTGAAAGGACTAATTAATTTCCTATTGAACTTCGAGCATCAATTGCAGACACAGCATAGGCCTATCTAACTTATGTGACATAAAACACACCAAATAAGCAGAGGCAACTATAATGGTATGCAATTACAGTGTGAGTCAAATAATTGCAACATGACTGTGACGTGCTAAGTCGGGATTTGAAAGATGAGATGCCTGAACCCTATCCATAACAAACAGCACACAACCAACGGACTGCATCGCGCGTGCCGAACGTATTCATAATATTCACATAATTCTGTACTTCAAAAGGCTGGCATTGTGTCACTACCCAATGCCCATAAAAGTATCTGACGCTCAACTACTGTGTATGTGTCTCGTTGCGTCGAGTTCGCGACATCGATGCATTTTGGACAATGTCGTCATTTTGTATACACGGTGGAATAAAACTGTCCGCTCAATAGAAATAAAACTGAAATAAAACTTAAACGAAACCGACACAAAACTGTTTTGTTTCAGCCAAAACAACACGCCCTGCCGTGAAACGTTTTAGCTGTTTTAGCCAATCACTGTCGGTGTACGCTGTTTGAGCACAAAATCAGAGGCGGGGGGAAGATGACGTATGCGTGACGTCGTCGTAGTCAGCGCTGGATAGTAGCGCGTCACTGTAACGCGTAACTTTTTGGAACAACTTCGAGAGTTTAACGTTACATCCTGCCGAAAGTAATTATTCCAGTAACTAGTTCCTTTTACCGAAACTAGTAACGCACATAATCTCCATGTTCGTTGACTAAAGTTTGATTGACAATTTGATAGCATCATAGACAGCAGTTTTGCATAAACAGCCGATTCCGGCTTGGGATTGGCTAAAACAGCAAAAAAGTTTTGACGGCTGTTTTGGTTTAAACAAAAGTTTTGAAACTGTTTTGTTTCAGCTTCGTTTCAGTTTCGTTTCAGTTTTATTCCAATTGTGCGGACAGTTAAAAACAAAACAAAAACCTTACCGAATGAAAAATCACAATAAACTTAGTTTTTGCATCAAATTTGTTAACGAAGAACTGGAATACTACGATGTATGGGTTGGTATTAATGCTTTACAATGATCTAATATGTACGAATAAGTCAACAGTACTATTATTGTGCTTGAGGCAGCGATATGGGTAAAATAAGTGTATATGATACAAAGTTATGATTGAATAGCTATATAAAGAAGAACAAATGGGGATTGAAAATATTTTACATGAATTCCCATCCAAAGAATAGTCTATGAATAAGGGTGTCCCCAAAAAGCCACTATCAAATTAAAAAAATCTTTTTAAAGCGTATTGAAGATACGCTTTAAAGATATTGAGATTAGATTTTCTAGTCAAATTAAAAAATCAATCAAGTACTATCATATTATATGTTGGTAATAAATGTTCCTTGTATAACCTACTTTGTGACGTCATTAATACTGCCTGACCCGCAATATGCGTCACATACGGTAAATGATGTCAGCGCTCCCTTTGGCATCAGATCGTCTTATTCCATTCCATTCATAAACAAAATTTTAAATAAATATTTATGTAAGTATAATAATTAACGTCACGTATTGTGTCACGGGTATAATAATTAGTACCAACTGATACTAAAATTATGCTTCTTTAACACTCTATTTCGGCGAAAAATCTAATCTCACTGACAGGTATACGATTTAACACAATTTAGTGCTAATTCAGGAGGCGTTTTCTTTTTTGAACCGCTCTGTATATTGAAGTAGGATGAAATCATTTTCCTCATTGGTGAGAGGATCGTCGCTTTTATTACGTGCCAAAAAATAAAAACCCATGTAATTTATACATGAAGTGCAGTGAATTCATTGATTCGAGCATAAAACCACGTTGCCGTGTTGCTAGGACGCTTAATGTGAAAAGAGTGAGTTAAAATGCAGAAACCAGGAAACTTCTTATGCCGTGGTTATTCGAGGGCCGTGTGTATTTCTACACAACAGCAGTTTGCAAAACACATTGAGAGTTTACGACGTTATACTGCTGCAACAGTATATACTCCCATTATGGACCCGGTAACTATAATATTACACAGGGTGGCCCAAAAAAGTAAGCCATTATGAAGAATCGAACCGGTTTCGGACAGGATAGGACAGGGCCATTTACTGCGGCACATGTCGAAAAAATGAGCTCGGACAGATAATGAAATGTGCGACTGAGGCGATATCCGGACATCGTCGACTCCTGCCCCTGACAAAATGCGATGACCGTCTACATCATCTATAAAGGACAGCAGTCGACGCTGCTGTCGTCTGGCTGACAGTCACGGCACGTAGACGACGACGACAACAAAACGATTTCATACGATTATTTGATAATTTGGTAGTGGTTTACTTTTTTGAGTCATCCTACAGAATGACGCTACGGTCATCCTTCCTATGTATTGTACTTACGCCGAATCCCCTTCAGTGAAAAAGGATATTATCAAATTACGGTTACAAACTACTAAGCGCCGAACACTAATTCTAACGCTAACCCAGACCCTGCAGACTGCAACTAAAAGCAAGCAGTAGCAAGCATCCAACTGTAACTAGGCGCGTGTCCTATGGGTATTCACAGACATCGTTTCTTTGCCCTGTTCAAGGGGTCGGCGGTGCCAAGACAGCCGTCTAGCGGTGTCTGTTTCATTTATTGTCTCGTCTGTGTTTTCTTCCGACCGATCGCACGCTTTTTTGACGCGTGCAAAACGGTGCAGCTATTAGATCGACGATCGAGCGCGTCGCACGCAGCGTATTGACTGTTGATTGTGTACGTCGCGTGTCGGGACGGGGCCGTAGTTGTGCCGACTCGTTATCGGCAAACGGCACAGTCCTCGACGGTGCCGTGTGGCCCGGTGCCCGCCGCCGTTGCTGACGCAGTGCTTCAGTACGCCGTGTTACCACAGCTGGGGTTTTTACGCCACTAGATCTGGTTTTGGCTATCATCTCTTTGGTTTCTTGTAAATTTGCAAGAGTAGTGTCATGGTCCGAAGGCTCTGTCATCGAAGTTGTTGCGCGCCCGAATGACTTGAAACATACGGAAAATAAGTGCAAAAAAACTAGCATAACAGCTAAACGAATCGCGTAGCTAACAATTGCTGATAAAATTGTAATTCTATAACAAAGACCATATATCTTATCGTATTTTGATTTCAGAATTAAGAAGCATAATTTTCATTCGTTTGTTTTGTCTGGGTTTTTATTTATTATTTATGGTTTTTTTCGGAAGCGCCTCTGGGTTAATTTTTAAAACCTTCGGTGGTAACACTGCCAGTCCGTTCGATTGCTTCTGCAGCTGGCGCAGCATGCTCGTCCGGCGCCGCAGCTGCTCTGCTACAGATGCGCCGCGCCCGTCCACCGCACTCGCTACTGCTGCGTTGGCCGCCGCCGCCGCCGCCGCCGCTGCCTTGTATGACCGGACCCCCGGTGTCGATATGTGATAAAATCGTCGGTCGTGTGTTTAGGGACGGCGACACGACGGACGTCGCCTCCGCCGCCGCCGAATTGACCAGCTGCAGTGGTGCTCGTCGTCGGCCGGTCGCCATCGTAGCGCCACCGGCTGGCAGCGACTGACGGACGGGCGGCCACGATGCCGATCCGGCGAGGACACGTCGCGCCCCAGAATACGTTCATCGACACTATCATCCGCAAGTTCGACGGACAGAGTGAGTAATCACGGCGTACTGCGTCACCGCGTGTGTACAGAGCTATTCCTGAACCAGGCTTAGTTCAGCTCTGCAAATGATTGAATTACATTGCATTACATTAAACTCAATAGGCACAGAACGACCATGAATGACAACCGAAAAAATGAAACAGCACTTAAGCAGGTTTAATGTTAAAAGCATCGCAAAATGAATGTGACTCAACTGATCATCGGAATGACTATGATATGAGTCAATGATGCGAATTTCCGGTGGTAGTAAAATCCGTGCTAAGGACTTCCACCGATATCGTCGACGTCAAGATCAATCATATTGGGGGGATGGGTAATAACTGTCTAGAACGCTGTGCAAGACGCATGTACTCGTGTTGCGTGCAATCTGTCCCGTACTATATAGCTGTCATTTGTAAACGTTTGTCGCAAAACTTCTTGTTTACAGTTCAAACAGTGAAAGCGAAACGGTGGTATAGGATCTATAGGCTTACTGGTGTAGTACCGTTGCTCCGTGTTGTGCAGAAAGGTGGTACACCGTAAAGACAATTCGATGGTGGGGTTTTGGTTACTTGTTAATTAAAATTAAAATGCAGGCCAGTTAATAAAAAATCGACCCACTTGGTCTATTGTCCATATCAGGAATAACATAATGAAATTAAGATGTCGCCGTCTATACATACGATAAATGTAAAAAAACTTAGGAGTTTAAAACAGTGTTTAACGGCGACACGGCCTACATCACACAACTAAAACAGCAAAAATCAAAAAGGTGGTATTACTTTGGCAGCACGTCGCCATAATGACAACGTGCTCCTAAGTAATACCACCTTTTGATTTTTGCTGTTTTAGTTGTGTGATGTAGGCCGTGTCGCCGTTAAACACTGTTTTAAACTCCTAAGTTTTTTTACATTTATATTTGCTGTTTTATTGCAATTTGCTGACAGTGTTAAATTTATATCTGGTTTAAATACCGTCGTGTTCAGCGACTGCGATTTTCCATAAAGGGGCTAAAATTTTGGCGAT
>Ga0056115_1001120_pt1 | contig 12339 bp, 10 predicted proteins | sample WorMetOlspDAHAB1_FD_77007 | JGI IMG/M metagenome (GOLD analysis project Ga0056115, IMG submission 77007) | Marine gutless worms symbiont microbial communities from Max Planck institute for Marine Microbiology, Germany - Olavius sp. DAHAB.1 ... | reverse complement strand
GTCCAGTGACAGAGTGTTCCAGACTCGTGCAGCGGCGATCGGGAAAGCACGGTCGCCGACAGTGGACAGCTTCGACGTCGGGACGGCTAACATGTCTGACGACCAATTAATTACCAATTAATTACGGCTAATTAGGCCCGTCAGGCCGGCTTTTATTGGGCCGGGCCGGTTTTTAGTCCAGACCTCAATGAAAGTGTTTATCAGCAAATTTAAGTAATTAATGTACCAAACCGCAGTTTATACGCTAGTTAACGGCGCCATTACACATCAAAAACCCCAAATATAAAAAATGTGATATTACACGGCATGACATTGCCTAAGTGTCATGTACTGCTGAGCATTGAGCAACATGACATTTTTTATATTTGCGGTTTTTGATGTGTAATGGCGCCGTTAACTAGCGTATAAACTGCATTTTTGTACATTAATATTTGCTGTTTTATTAGCGACTTTCGCTCAGTGGTTAATTTCAATTACGTTAGTTAGCCTAAGTTTATGCCAAATCAAAAGGATTTCATAATTTTGGCCGCTTCCGTATTAAGGTTTTGAAGTTGTCAAAGTTTTTGAAGCTTTTCAACATCACCAAGTGATGGACAAACCAGATTACTGCCACTTTGAAAACAAATCCAAAACAGCAGCTGCCGCCAAGTTGTTTATTCAAAGATAATAATTTTTGCCACGCTATCTACTTTATGGTGTCCGTTTGCATCACCTTTTTGAAATACATGTATAAATCGTTGCAAGTCGTAGGCCGATAGAAAGCCGAACTGCACCATTCGCCACTGTAGCTATAATTGCAATCATACGTGAATGATTAATTATATGAAATTGTTTTTCGATGAGTTGCACAGTATACAGCAACGTAATGGTTGCTGGAACCCGTTATTGTATACATTTGTACACCAATAGGCTTATTCGCTACCACGCTGCATTATGGTGGTGCTAATAAGTTTTAAGTATATTTCGTGCAGCATTGCCAAAATAGAAATCACAATATGATAACTGCAGAAATTTCAATATTTATGGGCGAAGACGTGCACAGAAGTGCGTACATAGTTTGTTTAGGTCAATGTGGATGGGTACAATGATTTGGCATTTTGACAGCAGTTCGGCATAAATAACCGTACGTTTGGCAGTGATCGTTGAAAACTAGTTGACAATGCTTAACGCTGCAACGCACCAATGACGTCATTCTTCTATGACGTCAGTCTTCATTGGCGCGCAGCTAAGACACTTGGCAGAGCATATTAACGCCCAGTTTTGACGGTTTTGGGGGAATTTGACTCCCTAAATGTTTTCGGCCATTGTGCGGACCCCAACAAGGCACTTCCTTACGTGATTGCGCGTAATTTGAGCCACTGTGCGTGAAAATCCATCCACGGATCACTTCAGTAGACGAGTCCGGGAAAAAAATAAATCATAAAAAAAGATAAGGCCTTATATTTCACGTATTTGCCCAGACGCTCCCTTAGGGTCACTTGGTACAAATTTTGGGCTACGTGTTCGTCTTGTGGACGTAATCAATTGTGCAAAGTTTTATCATAATCAGTTAAGGGGTTTTGATTCTGTGAGGGGTCGAAGTTTTACCATTCCCATTGGATTGCGATATCGCCGTTAATACAGGGCGGACGGCCGTCGGCCTGTGATAGTGTGGATTATGTTTAATTCAACATTTGGTGGTGCTTGAATTCTATCATATTCCTGCTTTGCTATTTGGTTGACATTTGACGAGTTATTTCCACATTTGGAATGTTGACTGATTATATTTTCTTTAGCCGACATGCCTTCACGTGCTTTGCGATCATTATAACAATTGCTTTATATATGGTGCGGCGCATTAAAATTTTTAGCGCTGCTGATTATGATTGCAACAAAATTGATTTGTTTTCTCTGCAGATTTCGGAGAGATGTGGCCGGGAGGAGGTCAGTATCCTGGTGCTCGATTCACAGATCCAAACGGAGTGCCTGTGGTGAGCGGCCAGCCCGGTCAACCACAGATGACCGGTGCGCCACCACCACCCCCCCAGATGCAAATGCCTACGGACAGCACCGTTCAGATGATGCTGGCACGTGCAATGAGCATACCGCTGGCGACTGTGCTGTTCCAGTCTTTGATGGGTAACCAGCAGATGCCAGCCACCGCAGCTGCATTTCCGGCGCCACCGCCCATGCAGCCAATGCCGAGCCAGCCACTGCAGCCGATGCAGGCCCAGTCGCCCGTCATGCAGATGATGCAGCAGGTGTTCCAGGGAGCAGCTGCCGCACCTCAGCCACCGGTGAGCGGCCTGCTTCGCTCCAACGCATCGACAAAATATAAAACCAACAAATTCATTTTTTCCTTTTTACTATTTACTTATTTTTTGCTATATACGTCGTGGTTTATGTGTACATAAATTCTGATTGATTTTATTTGTCATTGTCATCTTTGCCACAAGGTTGTGTTTAATAGACCTACGTACTTACTTACTTATTTACTTATATACTTGTAAAATGCCATTTCATGAGAATCGGAGGTGCTTTGTGGTGTGAGATTGTGCAGTGTTTTAATGTTTTGCTGTATGCTTGTCAGACAGTCCATGAGTCCATTTTTTAACATATACCTGAATGTGTTTACAAGCTGAAGTATTTTGTAGTTACAGTCTCTGTTACACCTATTAAATATATTTTTTGCCATTGCAATTATGACTTCAGTTACCAATATTTTACAGTTATTGTTGCAGTTAAGTTAGTATTTTTTTTGCGGTAAACATCCTTTAAGTCATCACACTCAAATGTTGATGGAAAAAATTGTACTGTTTTTCGAAGCATTAATAAAAATTTTATTCAAATACTTTAACAACTGTATCGCTGTACAGCTTAATGTGCATGGGCAGCTTAATGTGTAAAATGTGAATCATTTTTCAGCAGTTTCCAAAATTTCAGTTAAGACATTTTCCAGGTGTTAGTTTAGTTACATTTAATGAAATATTTTAAAGTTACGGTTAACTGGTTTGCTCTTTCATTTAACCTAATGTAATGCATTTTTCTTACACCTAAATATGTTTGTTCTTAAAAATCCTTGTTATGAACCAAAATAGTAATGCAACATCAGACAGTGGAACATATTTGTGAATCAATGTCCAGTGACATGGTTTCCAGGCTTTACTGATACACTACACCAGGTTGTTGACAATGCTATTGTGTGGCTTGGTAGGATAACTTAAACACATTTTAATGGGAGTCCTACACTCACTAAGCGCCCTGGTATTCCAGCACACGGGCTTTCTCAGTCGCCAGTCCTACAATTTGGAACTCGCTCTCTGATTTGTTGCGTGATCCAGCCGTGGAGTCTGAATGTTTTAGGCGGGACTTCAAAATGCATGTCTTTGCCAGACATTAGAGATAGCAGCACATTAGAGATGTCACCATTTTGTGTAATGGCAGTACTGTATACAGTCATGATTTACTTACTTTATTACTTACTTACTTAGCACATGTGGCATGTGAAAGTAATAATTTTTACTACATTTCAAAATAATATCCTACAGTTGCAGTTGTTATTTGTAGAAGAAATACCGTCATTAATCTGAAAGTTGTTGGTTACTGTTGGATTTATCTTAACCACATTGTAGGCGAGCATTCCAACTCAGCACCAGCCGGCACCAGGCCCGTCGTCTGGAATTCAGCTCCCACAGATGGAACCGTCTGTCGCCAAGGAGATGCTGGTGCAGCTCGTCCATCAGCTTCAGCAGGCTGGCCAGCTCCCAGCCGATGACTCCGTACAGCGTCTGTTGCAGCCGAATGCTGCTGTTGACGCGTTGGGCCGCCCATCACCAAACGTCGAGATCAAAGTGGAGACCGAGTCTAGCAGCGCGGCATCGCAGCAGCCACCGATGTTTGTAATCGCCAAGACGGAGAGTGTAGAGGAAAAACAGCCACCGTACGTCTACGTCGACGTGGCCGAAGACCGCAGCACAGAGACCACGCGTGGCTCGAGACGAGATGCGCGACGTGGCGTGGAAAAAACTATGAAGGCAGCCAACCGGGATGGTGGTCGGTCAGCGAAAGCGGCAAAGGCCCGCGAGGCCGTGGCATCGCAGAGCAAGCCGCTGCCGCCACATCAGAATTTGCCGCGCCGAACACGCAGCACATCGCCAGCCGTCACCGACGACCCAAAGCTGACCAAACGCTGTTTGGTCACGGTCAACAGAGTGGAGTCCACTGCGGAGAAGACGACCAACGCAGTCGGCTCTTCAACCAGCTCTACATCAAATGCAAGCGATGTGTCGTCGTCTCAGAAGAGCCGCATCGATAAGCTCAAGAACCTGAAGAACCAGTACATTTCCGCCGAAATTCTGTCGAACCAGGGCAGGACAGATCCGACGCCGCCGTTTTGTACGTCCGGTGCAGCGGACAGTCTGAAATCTGTGTCCGATCGCCAGACTCAGCTGCCGCAGGAGAACATCATGCTGAACCTGCTGCCGTCCGGGCTGTTGACGCACATCGGGGCGCGGAACATCTTCAGCATATTTGCGCAGACGGTGACCGGGGCCGGATCACTTCAGGAGGAGCCAGTGGCCGTGGCTAAACCGTCGGACCCCTTGCCCGGGTCCATCGGCGCGCTGCTGCAACGCAGCGTCAACTGCGGCCGAGACTCGAACCTGTCGCTGCGCTCGATGTATCTCGGCTACGTCTCGCACAACATGGAGTGGCTGAGCCTGATCAGTGCCGCGTTCCCCGGCCGCACGAAAACGTACTGCCAGTGCACGTTCTGCCCGAAGGTCGGCGACTTTCCGCGCGAGATCGCCCTCCACATAAGCCGCGACCACCAGGAGCTGAAATTCGCTCTGAACAAGCTGCGCCCGGTCGCCGGCCCGGTGCTTTTCATCAAGTGCCGCCACTGCAACTTTGTGACGGTCGACTCGACGCTCGCGTGGATCCACTTCGACATTCACCACGGCATCTCGGAGATCCTGGACTGCTCGGAGCATGCGACGACGATCGACATGTCGGGACCGGACATGCCGGAGACGTTCATCGCAATCGACGACGTGATGGGGTCGGCGACCGCGTACGTCTGCTTTGACTGCTCGGCAGTCAACGCAGACGCTGATCTGACCGCGTCCGCGCTGCTCATGGCGCGCCATGTCACGCACCATCATCCCAACTCGGTTAACTGCAACGGCAACTTTGTGAAAGTTCTGATGCTGACGAGAATGGCGGGCGATCCAGACTCCATCAAGGGTTCGCCGACGTACCGCCAGGCGATCTGTGACCACGAGCATGTTCGCGGACGTCGCGAGGTCTACATATGCTTGTTCTGCCGGTAATTGTTACTGCCTCTTCCGTTTCAGTGGCTTGGTCATGATCCTGTGTGTAAAATATTCTGACAATTGGTTAACGTTGATAGAATTTGTAGCAGAAAGATTTTCGGCAGTTAATCTGTAATTGTGGGATCTGTTCTGTTATGAAAAACTGTTATTCACCTAATGTGGGAGACCAGTTACAACAGCCACACAATACTATTGCTGATGGAAAAGGCATATAACAGTTGTATAGTGTCAGAAGCTGCATACTGCTTCTGCAGCGGCGCTGTTTTGTTACAGACAGAGTGGGCGTACAGCTTATACTTCGTAGGCTAAGCCTTCGTCCACAGACTGATCTACGACCAACTAGCCATACGGACCAACCAGCCATACGCAGCCGTGGTCTGCCGTTTAATGGTCTCCGCCCATATAATTACATGGATTACTACACATTTACCGACCCCCAGAGGGATGGAAGGCTGAGTTGTCCTAGTTGGTTATCCCGTAGCGGACACCTTACCCATGAAGTGGTCACATGTAAACCGTAGATCAGGGAAAGTCTGCCTTCCCAAGATGTACTAATGCTGCTAACATTAAAACTAGTGATAATCGCAATCTTGCTATATATCAAGTAGTGGAAATACCGAACGTGGCAGCGTGTGAGTGGTCGGGTGCTTGTGTCGTGTAGATACTCAGCCTTCTCACCTTACCTGGCTCTTGCGCACAGCATTGCCGCACATCAGCACAAGCTGATGCTGTACGTCTGCAACGTCGACGGCTGCACCTACCAGTGCCTCGCCGACGTCGACATGATCCAGCACATGAAGGTGGAGCACAACAACCAGGGCAACTTGACACCACTGGTTGCCACGGTGACCCTCGTGACGAAGAAGTCCTCGGGAGATGGCTACGTTGAGTGCTCGGTGCTCGTGAAGCGCACTGGCAATCTGGAGGTGTTGTCGGGCCCGGCACGTACTCGGTCATCTGCCAGCACGGCTGCTCGAGCTAAGAGAAGTGCACGTCGTCTCAGCTCATCATCCTCCGAAGATGAAGACGACGATGATGAAGAAACCGAGTGCGAGGAAGAAGAGGAAATATCGTCGCCGAAAAGACGACAGCCGGCACGACAGGTTGCGAAGGGCGGGAGGGCGTCAAAGCCGGCCAAAGGTAGCAAGCAGGCGGCACCTTCCACGGCGGGCAAGACAAACAGTAAGTGTGGTAGGAAGCGATTGAGGTCTGAAGCTGCGGAGAGTGACGAGGAACTGCAGAGTACGATGGTGACGAGCACGAACGACGGTTCGGCTGTCACGGCGACGTTTGCCGCGACGACGGTTGCCAAGACGACTGTCGGCGGCAGTAACGAAGAGGAGCCCGGAGAGGACGGAAGTACGGCTGTTGAAAGTGATGATGCAGAGACTGAAACTGAGGCGGCAGAAGATGTGACAGAGACGATCGTTGGAGATGATGAGACGACGGAAGATGGGGTTGCTATGGCGGGTGCGGCCGAATCGATCGAGACTGGAACGGAGCCGCTGGAAACCGTGGCCGAGACGACTGACATGGCGGACAGTTCGGAGACTGAAAAAGGAGAGAGAGAGGTGACGCCAAGAGACGTGCCGATGGAGGCCGAAGCCGAAACAGTGGAAACGGAGAAATTGCTGGCGAGTGACGACAAAGCAGTGACGCCGCCAGTCATGACAGCAGAAGTCGAGACCACGCAATTGGAGGCCGTAGCCGAAACAGTGGAAACGGAGAAATTTCTGGCGAGTGACGACAAAGCAGTGACGCCGCCAGTCACAACAGCAGAAGTCGAGACCACGCATGTGGATGACATTGCCATGACGGCCACTGCCGCCGAGGCCAGTGTGTGACCACTGAGCGTCAACTTATGGAGGACACTTTCGATAATATGACAGTTGTTTTGTAAACTGTGAAGCTACTTTATTGTGATGTTCAGTTCTGCATTTGGCAAGATTTTTGTCAACATGCGTTTCTTTGCTCTGGCTAAGGCTTCTCAGGCCTCCCAAGGTGGAGCATGGTAACTCAGATGTATAGTGCAGTGTTCTTGTGGATAGAGTTGTGCATGAAACTCCAACTTACAGAAGTATTGTACTGAATAACTGCCGAGTACGAATATATCAATGTAATTCCATGTAAGTGTTCTTAAGCGTAAGCGTCTTTAAAATACTCATTACCAGATGTCGATATTTGAGCCTTCATTTCTCCTGCGGCTTCGTATTCTGTCTCGTTGGGTACTGATAGTGCTAGACAGTGAGCTGACTCGTGTTTTTGAACAATTGTTTTAAAAGATAGTCATTCATTTTCCATTCTCCTGAAATTGTGATTAAGTGATGTTGTTTCGCAGTATGATGTTTCTAATGTTATAGCAGTATTTGTTATGTTGTGCAGTAATGACCAAGTGTAGACCCCTCTATTTTGTCCTAAAATTTGGACTCGATTGCAGAAATTTTAGTCCACTATCCAGATTAGCCAAATTTGTGCAAAAAGTTGAAATTTCAGCCACATTACGGCTGAGGTCTGAATCATCACTAAAATATGGCTGAAGTGTAAGTGGCAAAAGAGATGATTGAACGTTTAAACAAAATTATGAAATTTAATGCTTTGAATTATAACTGAAATTTGAATAAGACGTGTTTACTGCCAAGTTAGCTATCTGTCTGGAATTGCTTTATTAAGCCTATACTCCATTACTTATATGCAATCTGCTCTCTAACAAACTTACATGTAAGTATGCCAGTCATCTAGGACAATTAACAAAGCCTCATTTTATTAATTGCATTCGATTATCCTAACGTTTTAAACCGATTTTTGGCCGACTGAAGATTGCGTGGATTTCGGCTATCCAATTTTTTTTCGGCGGATAAGAAATTTGGTGGCTAATTCAGCTGTGGGCGCCAGCTCAGGGGTCCACCCGGGTGTTATTGTGATCAGTGTGAACTATTGAGTTTGTGATAAGAATTTATGGTGAGGGAGTGACTCCCCGAAGATGATGGAGCACTAGTTTATCAGCTGCTAGTGTTTTTTGGTTTGTTCAAGAAGATTGAGACACCAAGTGGTATTATGCTCAGTTACTCCACGCGTATTAGTTATCATTATGTCATTGGCATCAATCTTTTAATATAAATTTCAATGGTTGGTTGTTGTTACTTTTTTCTAAAGATAATTTAACGTATACAAATGAGTGATAGTGATAATGGTAGTGATGTGACAGAACGAGTGGAAATCCGCACATTTAATATCCGGATTTGAATGCGGATTTACTGTGCCATCAACTTTGTTACAAAATATTTTTTAAATGAACTTAGAATAAGAGAGTAAAACTATCTAGAACTGCTTCAGTATTTAACATTGAATAGAGAAACTGAGACGGTCTTGGTTTTCAAGTGGTTTCAGCACGAAAACGCCTTTCTTTTTCATGCTCTGTGCAAGTCGGGTGCTCGTAATAAACTACCTATAAATATCGTCGTGGTTATTATTATTATTATTACCGTTTCTCAACACAAAACCAAATTTGAATCCGACCGAAAATGTCATGCCTCCGAATATCCGATGGTTTCAAGTGCGTCAATGTCGTGCAGAACGTTGACAACATTCGAATTTGAACTCCCGTCACAAGTCTCTGCAAAAGAATAATAGGACTGTTTGGTGGTAGTCTCCAAAATTGCTGTCCGGTGCCAGAGAAAAAAGCACCACTTTATACGTGGGCATTTTTAGGAAGGAAGCGTACATAGAAGGTGTGCTCGTTTTGTTAATGCATAACTAGTTAAATGACTACTGTATCTGTGTTAAGCTGTTAATGTTGAGGGGTTTGTGGCCAAGGTGGTAGGGTGCACTATTTTAATATGTCCCCGTTTGGGTGAATCATGTATGCACATGCGTGTCGTGAGGGACCGTTTGTTGAGCCGTGGGCAGCCATCACCCAATGTCTGATGTGTACGTTGATCAGTTCACAGCGTCACTGATACTGTAATTTGAAGGTGAAAATTCATTCACTCTGCACTGAATATGACTAGAATTTCATAGGAGTAGCAAGTTGTTGTCTGAAACTTGAGTGGTCGTTGAGCGTATGCACTTGGCATTTTGTTGACTGCTGCTGTAATTTGCATTACTGATAGTATGTGATACAGTCCGGTAAGGATAACGACAGTGACAGCAACAAGTACAATATAGTCGACCAGTAGTCTAACTCTTTTCTGTAGATTATACCTTTTGTTTCATTTATCGGTCTGCTGCATTAATGCCGTCAAAGTATGACTAAATTGTTGCAACTGGCCGTTTTTACATATGCAAGCGGTTATTCACAAAATTTGACTTATCATCTGAATCATAGTGTTGTGTCGTAAAGTTTTGAATGAAGTGCTTAGCGTCCACCATAGTGAGTTTTCTCAGTAGTGTTGCTAATGGCAACATTATCCAGACATCTACATTTTTAGCGGTTTTTTTGATCGTCCGTTTGGCTGCCAGTTAGCCTACTGGTCGAATGTTTATACTGTGGCAACAGATGATGGCAAATTTAATTGCTGGAGGTGTAAACTGACAGTTTTTAGACATTTGTGTATATATTTTTGCTTATTTGTTTCATTTTCAATTACTGGTCGCTATATTTTGCACTGTTAGCTAAGTATGTGTGCAAAATGTTGTATTATGCTAGACGAATGGTTCATTTTGCCAATGTTCCAGATTTCATTGAACTCTGAGAATTTAGACCATTTCTAGTACTGGCTCCTCAGTGCAGTTTTGGTTATCATTTTTTTACTGAATTTGATGATCAAGTTTAATAATTGGCTGATATCCACTGTTTTCATATATGTCCTTGGCTTACTGTTATTCGCAGGCCTTAATACAGTTTAATAACGATTCTGTAGTGGAGTAGTTTATTAAGCCAGCCAGAAGTAACCTAGCAGCATCTTGGATTGTGCACAATAGGTAAACACAAAAATGAAGCTGGAAACTATGGACAGTACTGGATGTTCCAAAAAACCGGCCATTGAGGCTGACATCAAATTTTATGGTCCAACGACCAAGAATGACCAAAATCTCACTGACAGGCTTTAAACATGAACTGTTGATATTTATGTGTGCTTACTTTTTTGTACCACCATATACAGTATACATAAAAACAGAGTTTACAGCATATTGTTATTCTTTAGAAGTATTCTTCGACACCATAGTCAATTACATGAATCCTACTTCCCAGACCTGTCCATAAAATTTACAATTTTCTTATCTTAAATTAATGCACTAACTAACAATAGCACGACACAATACAGTAAACACTGTCCAGCAGATTGCAATTATTCATCTTCCGTTATGAATTGAAACGTCTGTTTTGCACGTTAAATGGCAAGAGACCATCGTCGGCTACAGTTATTTATGCAGCCAAAACTTGGAACAGGAAGCTGTATAAGTTAGTCTGATGAGCGATAGTGTCAAACTGGAAATACCTGCACAAACACAGCACAACAGGTGAGTACTTTATCTGTGCACAAAATATAGCAACCAACTGACAGCATCACCTCATCATGTGTACTATGCTACACGTAACACGATAATTCACAGACAAACCAACTAAACGCCACGTTTAAGCAAGTTGCGGACTGAATGATTTGCAGACTAGTCAACTCGCCAATAGCGAGTTTTGGAAATACCATATTCAGAGCAATTATTCGGCGAGTTTAATAGTCCGCAACTTGAATGACCACGAGTTGATTTGTCTGCAAATTGTCTGGTAAACATGCTATATAATATGAGCATTGAACCATGCCTATTATACGCATAACACAGACTGTAGGGTAAGAATCAGGTACTTTCTTCTTAATTTTTTAAAGGTTGAACGAATCAAATGTCACTATTTTCCTGTTATGTAACATTTGGGATGCTGTTGGAAACGCAACGGAAATAGTGTAGATAAGTTCTGCCACCTGATGCTTTTTCAGCAGAACAAGTTTTACTGAATAAGCAACAGATCTGAGGTGGCGGAGCTAAACTGCACTAATACCACAGCGACAAACCAACTAACATGGTGAACATGGTGCACTTAAAATAAAATCCTGCAAGTGTCTGGTAAGCTTACTGGACAATTCGCCGACAAACCAACTCGTGGTCAATCAAGTCGAGGACTGGTCAACTCGCGGACTAGTCAACTCGCCGAAAGAGGATTAAAAAAAAAAATTTTTAATCACATGAAGACTAAACTATATTTTACACTAAACCTAACACTAACCATAACCCTATCAGCTACTGAAAGTGTTCAGTAGTGTAATCTGCCACAAATCACATTTTATAGTGATTATTTACTACAAATTTTAAATAAAACGTTTCGGCAACTCGACTGACCGAGAGTTGGTTTGTCGGCAAATTGACCTGTTACCTCTGTTCGTGAATAACCAACTTGCTGTCAGTCAGCTCACAAATTGGACAAATTGTGGACAGGAAAAATTGTTTAAAATCACATTTAGGAGAAATGTCTCATCTAAATTCTCTGTCATATTTTGGGTGAATATTTCCAGGAACTGACAGCAAGTCTGTCAGTGAATCATCAGGTGCCGGTCGATCCGCCCCGCGTGGGTCGATCCGCCCCACGTAGCAGGTCGTTCCTCCCCCAAAATTACAGGTCGTTCTGTCCCATAGAGTGGGTCGTTCTGCCCCACCTAGAGGGTCGTTCCGCCCCGCATAGTGTGCCGCACTCCTCGTGAAGTAGGGATAAGGTTAAAATTGACGGGGTTAAAAGTAAAAATATTTTAACCTAGGGTATAACCTTATAATTTTAACCTCAATTTTTACTTAACTTTTGACCTCAGTTTAACCCCTCCGTTTTAACCCACATATGTAAGATGTCGTATATATTCTCCTTTATTGGTTATTTGACGTACAGTCCACTCCACTTATAAGCACGCCGGATATAAGCACACTTCGTTTATATGCATGGTATTTGTTCAGTCCCGATTGAAATCAATGAAATGCAATGGGAATAAACTCCGGTTATAAGCACCAGCAATAAATGCACACTTCGGCTATACGCATGCATATATTT
>Ga0056115_1001119_pt1 | contig 12345 bp, 11 predicted proteins | sample WorMetOlspDAHAB1_FD_77007 | JGI IMG/M metagenome (GOLD analysis project Ga0056115, IMG submission 77007) | Marine gutless worms symbiont microbial communities from Max Planck institute for Marine Microbiology, Germany - Olavius sp. DAHAB.1 ... | reverse complement strand
TCATTTAGCTGTAAATCTCTTTCTTCTGGAAATTCGCAAGCGGACGCATCGGTTGCACAGGAAGTACACCCGCTACTGCACGAATTTCCTTTTTTATATTTTTTATAATAATGGCGCCCGAGCAAACCTGCTGCTACAGCGACAATGATGATAACAATCAGATTTTCCATTTAATGTCCTAAATTAATCCTGCGCATTTTTTAAGAATTTTTCAAACTTCAATCGTCAACCCTCTTCGGCATCCTGTATCTTTCAATTTTTCGCACGTCCGCTATCTGACACCTGAAATCTGACACCTCGCATCGCCAGTCGTCATTCCCATCGGGCACCCAGTATCCAGTATCCAACAACGCCGCTAGCCGACAAACAGCGATCCTACCTGATAAATCAAAATCGCCAAACCAAACGCCAGCAAGGTGTTGAACATGATCGCAAATGCCCCCCATTTCCAGGAACCGGACTCACGGGCGATACAAACCACCGAAACAAAGCAGGGAGAATAAAATATGGTAAAAACGATTAATCCCAAGGCCACCAGGGGCGACCAGCCGGGGTCTTTGGCCAGTGCATCGGATAGTGCCACGGTTTCTTCGGGATCGACCTCTCCCAGGGAATAAGCCGTACCGAGAGTTGAAACCACCACTTCTTTGGCCGCGAATCCTCCGACCAGGGCAATATTGGTGCGCCAATCGAACCCGGCTAAGCGGGATACGGATTCCAGCGTAGTTCCAATCCGCCCGGCAATCGAATACCTTAACGCGGTCTCGGCTTCCTGGAAACGAATGCCGTTTAATTTTTCTTTTAAAGACAATGCCTCGCGGGAAAGTTCAGCCCCTTCAGGGATGCTTTCCAGTTCACTGACGCTCGCGGTTGGAGCAGCATTCAATATGGCTTGACGCCGGGCCTCAAACTCGACCACTTTGGAATCGGGCAATGAGGGAAATGTCATCATGGCCCACAGAATCACCGAAAACCCCAGGATGATGGTACCGGCTTTTTTGATGTACTGCCAGGTTCGTTCCCAGGTATGAATGGCCAGGCCTTTAAAGGTCGGCATCCGATAGGGCGGCAATTCCATCACAAAGGGCGTGGCGCTGCCTTTTATCACCGTAACCCGCAGCAGCTTGGCTACCAGCAGCGCTCCGGCCCAGGCACCCAGGGTAATCATAAACATGATCAATGCCTCATACCGGGCAAAAAAGGCGGCGATCAAGAGCGCAAACACCGGCAGCTTGGCACCGCAATTCATAAAGGGTACGGTCAGCAGCGTTGCCAAGCGCTCGCGTGGGGATTTTAAGGTCCGGGTCGCCATTACTCCGGGGACGGCACACCCTCCCGCAATACCGCCGGATACGATAAATGCCATCACCGAACTGCCGTGCAGACCAAAAATTCGAAACACCCGGTCCAGCATAAATGCCACCCGGGCCAGATAGCCGGAATCCTCCAGAAATGCAATTCCGAAAAACATAAACATAATCAACGGCACAAATCCCAGAACCCCGCCGACACCGTCAATAATACCGGAGACGATCAAGGACTTCAAAAGACCGTCCGGTAAAATGGCAGACACCCCGGCACTGATCCAGCCAAAGATGGTCTCCAGCCAACCCACCGGTACTTCGCTGTAGGTAAAAACCACATGATAGAGCCCGGCAATGATTGCCAGCATAATGAGTGGGCCGAGAAACCGGTTGGTCAACACTTTATCGATTCTATCTGAACTGTAAAGCCGGTTTTGATCGTACTTCTGATAGATGACCCCCTGCTTCAGAATCGACTTGATGTACCCATAACGCTGGTCGGCGATCATGGCCTCCGGATAAGTATCCAGCGTATCCTGCAGGTGATGGGACACTTTTTTGACCATTTCCTGCAGCCTGGCAGCAAGTTCCGGATTTTGCAGCCGGCCCTTCTCCAGAATTTGCTCATCATTTTCCATGTATTTTAAGGCTACCCAGCGCACCGGATAGTTGTCGGTTAGCAGCTGGTGGGCTTCGATCTCTTTTTCCATCTCGATCATGGCGCTGTCGACATCGTCGCCGTAAGATATTTTGAGCGGAACAAATTCCATATTTTCCTGCACGATCTTAGCGGCGCTGGCCATCAATTCTTTTTTCCCGTGGCCGGTGCGGGCAATGGTGGGGACCACCGGGACGCCCAACAGGGCGGATAATTTTCGGGCGTTGATTTCAATGCCCCGTTTTTTGGCCACATCGATCATGTTCAGGGCAATACAGACCGGAATGCCCATTTCCAGAAATTGAACGGCCAGATACAGGTTGCGGTCCAGGTTGGAGGCATCCACAATGTTTATGACGACTTCCGGTCTCTGGTTGACCAGAAACTCCCGGGCCACCACTTCCTCCAGGGAATAGGCCGTGAGCGAGTATGTACCGGGCAGATCGACAATGTGCAACTGAAAATCTTTATTCGTGTAAGTGCCTTCTTTTTTTTCGACCGTCACGCCCGGATAATTGCCGACATGCTGCCGTGCACCGGTCAGTTCATTAAAGAGGGTGGTTTTGCCGGAATTCGGATTACCAGCCAGGGCAACCGTTGCTTGCATCAATTATTTACCTCCACTTCAATAGCGTCAGCTTCATTATTTCGTAACGTAATCGTGGCGCCGCGAACCCTCAATGCCACCGGATCGTAAAGTGGCGCCCGTCCCTGAATCTTTATCTCCGTACCCGGCACCAGTCCCATATCCCGAATGCGCCGGCCCAGGTCACCGGCCACTTTAATTGCCGCAATCGTCCCGGTTTGATTATCGCTCATTTTGCGCATGTTAACCCGCATAACAATTTATGCCTCCATGGAATAGATTATCTGACTATACCATAAACAGAAAAAGTTAGGTATAACAAACTTTGTACGCTGTCAATAAAAATATTGAAAGCGATAAACTTTTTTGGCGATCAATGGCGCGATCATCTGCAGGGTGCGAATTTTTATCGCATCTGTCTTTTTCTGCAATTCACTCTTCTAATTGCACTTGATTGATTCCGTCATCAGGTCCGCTCAAGAAAACGAAAAAATTAAAAAAATTTCTTCCTTTTATGTAGTTTATTTTTCAGAACGAATTGTTAATATTGATTAATGGCACATTGTGGCATAATGTTTGCTGATTAAAAAAAATTAAGCAGCATAAACGAATCAAACAGACGGTCAGGAAAATATTCAGTGTTTGACAGAAAAGGTGGGTATCATGAAGAATTTTCGTATGAACAGAGGGATAGCAACTTCAATCGTCATGGCTGCGGCCATCATTACGGCTACCCTGGCATTCGGTCACGGTGGCAAACATGCAGATAAATTTACTCAGTTGCAGGCCCTGCAAAAGGCTACCAAATTATTTGATCAGCTGATCAGCAAAGACAAACTGGACCAAAGCTGGGAGACTGGCCTTCAAAAGGTAACAATTTCAATACGAACGCATGAAGGCAAAAATGAGATAGTGGTTTCCTTTCAGCGCAAAGAAGGAGATCCAAAGGCGGTCTACATCTTCTTAAATTCTGACGGGAAGTATGCCGGATCCAACTTTACCGGCGAGTGAGATATTAACACCCGATCTCACCGATGTAGTCCGCAGGCTATTAGATTAAATTTTAGAAATGGAGAGGAGTTTTTACCAATTGAACACGAATAGTATTGAAGATAAAAACCGAATCTGGCCTAAACTCAAAACATTTCCGATACCGGCTAAAGCCCTTGTCTCTGGTGTAATTCTAACAATGGCTCTTGCAATGGCCGGCGCCATGGGGCAAATTATCGTGCATGATATTATACCTACCTTCTTTTCATCTTCACAGATGGAACATCGGGGCAGTAAATCGATGCCGGAGATGGAGCAACCTGATGATGACGATGCAAATGAGGGCCGTGGTGACCTGTTTGCCGAAGAGCTAACTGAGAAAGAGACTGAAAAGCCTTCGTTCTTTCACTCGGAACAGTTCGTCTGGCTCCTTAAATGGACCCACATTCATCTTTTCGGCATAAACATGATTTTTATTTTTATGGGTACCATAACCCTGTTTCTGGATCTTGGGATTAAAACTCGAACCTGGCTGGTCGCACTGCCTTTTGTCGGTGTCTTTATTGATATTGCCGCCATGTGGCTCAAAATCTATATCTCTCCGATGTTCTTCTGGCTTCACATACCCGGGGGAGGTCTTTTTGGGGTGCTGTTCGGTTTCGTCGATATCAGGGCCATGCAGGAGATGTGGTGGGTGCAAAATAATTTCGCAGAATAGCCGAATCAGTTTAAAAAATGCAGGTCCGCTTGCTCTCTATGCCTAATGGCATTTCATCGACTTACCGCCGGAAGTCTTTTCTAGTCTTGCTAAATAGCGTCCCCAGATGCCCTTCTTTTTTGCAGACTCAGAGCAAAGATATTTATGCGGATTTTCTTCAAAAGATTTTCGGCAACTTTCTGCACAAAAAAAGTAAATTTCTCCATCGATTTTTGCGGTTATGCCCGCTAGGTTTGTTACCACAGCCATTCCACAGACCGGATCCGTGATGGTTTTATTTTTTTTAGTGAATAGATTCATTAATATGCCTCCGATTGGTTTTGAATTGCAACTTTTAAATCGGCACCCATTATGCCACATAGTGGTAAATCAAGGCAAGAGAATAATTTTATCCAAAGGTTGAAAAAAACTCGGTCTCAGTCTCCGACAAAATTGCCGATTTCAAAGGCATTTTTTACTAATTTTTCCGTTAATGCCTTCAAGTAGAATTTTGCCCAAGGAGCAGATATCGACACACTGATCGGCTTTTCTGAAAAAAAAATGTACCAGTTATGTGCCTAACACTTCACTAGACAGTTATTTCAGAAACAGAATTTTAGTTACAGAAAAAATATTCGAACCAGAAACGGGTATCGAGACGTTATGCTTCTACTTTTTTAACACTGTTCATGAAACTTTCGAATAATGTATTACATTGTAGAATACACAATAATCTAAAAAGTAAAATTCATCTGCCAGGAGATTATAAAATGAATATTTGCAGATTGATAATATTGACCCTTATATTGTCATTGCCCGGTCAATTTTATGCTTATGCTCAACAGTCATTAAAGCTGGAAGCAAAGGAAAGCACTTATCAGTTTCCGTTTTTTGATACACAAACCCCGGTCTGGTCATACAATAGCCAGATACCGGGGCCCGTTGTTCGTGGTAAGGAGGGCTCGACCCTGGTAGTTAATTTTTTAAATAATCTCAAAGAACCATCGAGCATCCATTGGCATGGTTTACGCATCGACAATGCCATGGACGGGGTTCCGGGAGTCACCCAAGCCCCGGTCGGACCTGGCGAAAGTTTTATATATCGCCTGAAACTCGAAGATGCGGGAACCTTCTGGCATCATCCTCATTTCAATTCCAGCGAACAGCTGGAACGCGGCCTGAAAGGGGTATTCATTGTTGAGGAGGCCGTTAAACAGCCCTGGTCACGGGACCTGGTATGGCTGATGGACGATTGGCTTTTGCAAAAAGACGGCAGCATATACCCCCAGTTTAATACCGGACGGGATCTGATGCACGACGGCCGCTGGGGCAACGCGCCGACTATCAACGGCAAATTCCGGCCTGAATTCACAGTAAACCCGGGAGAGCGTATCCGTCTGCGCATGATAAATGGTGCCAATGCGCGCATTTTCGTACCCCGCATCGAAGGCTTATCAGCCGATGTCATTGCAGTGGACGGAAGGCCGGTAACGCAAATCTTTCCCCTCAACCGATTCGTGTTGTCGCCGGGCAATCGCATTGATCTGGATATCACAATACCAAAGCAATCAGGCGGAAAAAAATTCACCGTTGAAGATAGATTCACCAGAAAACCATTTCTACTGGCGACCATAAAGGTTGCACAATTAGAATCTGCAATAACTCCTGGGTTTACACCCCCAAATGAAGCAAATTTTATCCCTGCCGAAATGTTTGAAAACGTTCAGGTGGCTAAAACTTGGGATTTAAACGCCATTCGCGGCGGCAAATACGGCATTGGCTGGACCATGAACATGAAGTTGTGGCCCGATGCCGACAAGGTTGATTATCCGCTGGGAGCGCCACGGAAGATCGTTTTTAAAAACAGCAGTTCGCGGCTTCACCCCATGCATATTCACGGGGTTTTCTTCAGGGTTCTGGAGCGCAACGGCCAAAAAGCTGTTGAACAATTTACAAGAGATACGGTCCTGGTGGGCCCCAGGGAAAGCGTCACCATTGGTTTCGTGCCCGAACATCGAGGGATCTGGCTGACGCATTGTCATATCCAATCGCATGCAGAGGCAGGTATGATGACGACCATTGAGGTGCACGATTAAAGTCAAAAAACTGATGAACATCGAACTTCGAAGTGAGGTATTCTGACTCTTTAATTTTTTACAGGATCAACCGTATCAACAGGATAATCTACGACTAATCAAAGAAAGATCCTGTTAATCCGTTTATCTTGCCTAAATCAAAGTTTCATACGATTGCCGGTTAAGGAGCTCAAAAAAGGCTTTGAGCTTATCCGCAGCGACCGGTTCAATTACCGTACGCGCAATTTTTCGGATTCAGGCATCATTGGCGTAAAGAGTTTGTTTCGGACCACTATCGCAAATTCAAAGGTCTTTTTAAGTCCAAAAATGAAAAGATTCCCAGGTCTGTTGCTGGCTTAGATGGGATTTTTCCTTAAAACGTTTATCGGAAATCTAATTGATTTGCCGGATTAATCTTTTCCAAATGAGTAAGTATGAAAAAGCTAACTGATTTATACATTAAGCGGGCCGGATTGGTCGGCCTGTTCCATTGCGCCCTTCCCTCCTTCGGCTGGTTTTTGAGCATGGTACTCTTTGTTCCTTTCCGCGAAGTATATTTACTCCGTCTGGCCTTATGTCTGGCGGTTGGATGTCCGATTGGGGCCTATCTCAATCGATACAGCGTCGATATGTGGCTATTAAAACATCTTAGTGGCCAGGGTCCGGGAAAAATTATTCACGGCACACTTAATGGCGCCGCAGTTGGGATCGGCACTGCTCTTCTGCCGGCGCTCACCTCTCTGATCAGTACTAACCATCCTGAAATGGCGAAAACTTTTATCATCGTATCTTATGTCGCTTCTGCATCACTGGGAGCAATAGTCGGCACTACTTTCGCAGCAGTCGGGCGCAAATATATAAAGATAGAAAGTCAAAGTTAATAACTGAATCCTGCATGAAAATTAATGAGAAATTGAAAACTCGGTGATGTCATTGACTAAATGGACTACGCGTTTCTCTCAAATTTTTAGCCACACCGCCAATCGGACTTATTTGTCTTTTGGTTCGAAATCAGCGCCTTTCTCCAGGAGCCCCTCTTCGATCAACGCGTATCTTAACAACAGATCAGACACAGTGGAATGGCTGGTCTTGACAAGCTGACCGCTTACATATCAGAACAATCCCATTACTCGCTTGAAACTGCTGCCAATTTGCTGGGTATCGGAACCGACAATGTCGTTAAAATAAAATCAGATAAAAAGGGCCGAATCATACCTTCTGAATTGGAAAAAGCCATATCCACCTTTCCCGCTTATCCTTGTCAATTTGGCAACGGCTACGAAAAAATTTACCCAAACAACACCGGCATTGACAATTTCACCACTACGTGGCATATAGCCCCTTACAATTCAGGAGCCTCTATGAAAGAAGAAAGTCAAAAAGTTCGAAGCGTAAACCACCAATCCATTATACTGCTTTTGGTGTTGAGTATCGGTATTGGTGTCATGATCCTGCTTCAAACCAACAAATCGTCCTTCGATACAGCCGGAAAGCAACGGTTTAAAAAAGGTACGCACGCTCCGGATTTCACGCTGCCTGACCTGACCGGCAAAATGGTCAGTTTAGCCGATTACAGGGGCCAGGTGGTCCTTCTCAATATCTGGGCCACATGGTGTGCTCCCTGCGTGGCAGAAATGCCGTCCATGGAAAAGCTCTATCAAGAGCTGAAGGATGAAAAATTTGAAATTTTAGCGGTCAGTATCGACGAATCAGGGGTTGATGTTGTGCGGCCTTTTATGAAAAAAAACAAGCTGAGTTTCCCGGCGCTGATCGACAGCGGCGGTACCTTAAATAATCGCTATCGGACAACCGGTGTGCCGGAAAGCTTTATTATCGATAAGCAAGGAAGGATATTAGAAGAAATTATCGGCCCAAGGGATTGGGCCGCCCCCGGCGCACTTAAGTATTTTCGAAGTTTAATTCAAGAAAATAGCTGACATGGCTAATTCGGATCAAAGGGCCAACTCAAACTGGATGATTGTTTTTATATGCTGGATCATTGCCTGTGTCTCGACTCTGGGCAGTTTGTTTTTCAGCGAAGTCATGGAATTTCCACCCTGCGCCTTGTGCTGGTATCAGAGAGTATTCATGTTTCCCCTGGTATTGATTTTAATTGCAGGGCTCTTTCCATTTGATAAAAACATTATCCGGTATACCCTTCCTTTTGCTTTAGTTGGTTGGGGCTTCGCATTCTATCATTACCTTCTGTATTCCGGATTTATCCCCGAAAGAATACAACCTTGCAGCCAGGGCGTATCATGCTCGGAGACTTACCTGGATTTGTTTGGTTTTATAACGATTCCAATGCTTTCATTAATATCGTTTTCGACGATTATTGTTTTACTGATTGTGTTGAAGAGGAGAATTTCTTAATGAAAAAGCTTCATATGGTTTTATATACATGTATTTTTCTTGTTATTTTATTTGTTCTTGGCGCTTATTTCTACAAAACCCAACAGGCTAAAAACCTTGATTTTTTGTCCAGAGAAAACGCTTCAGTTTTTGTGAGAGATTATTCACAAACCCTGGGCAGTGATGATGCTAAAGTCTATCTTATTAAATTTTCAGATCCCGCATGTGAAACCTGTGCCGCTTTTCACCCATTTGTTAAAAAATTGATGGCGGTCAACCCGGGAAAAATAAAACTGGTTATCAGATACGCTCCTTTTCACGATGGGGCAGATTATTTTGTCAAAATCCTTGAAGCCGCAAAAAAGCAGGGAAAATACTGGGAAACCCTTGATATTATGTACAGAACCCAGGGTCACTGGGCCAGTCATCACAATCCGCAGCCTCAATTAATATGGCGGTTTCTGCCCAGAGCAGGGCTCGATTTAAATAAAATTAGACAAGATATGAATGATCCTGAAATTGAAAAAATTATCAACCAGGATCTTGCGGATACTAAAACGCTCAATGTCCGCAAAACACCCGGTTTTTTTGTCAATGGGAAACCCCTTACCAGCTTTGGCTACCAGCAATTGCAAAACTTGGTAGAATCTGAGATCAAGGAGAAGTATTAGGACTGATTGAATTCCCCGGCCACCTGCTCCCTCATCTCGGCCGATGTCAAATAATCGATCGCTGTCATGGCCAGAATTTTTGCGGCAGTGAGCAGTGTTTGGCGGCCGCGGTCACTGGTGGTGGCCTCACAAAACTCGACGGAATGACCCGGGATCTCAGGCTCCACGATGGCCAGCACCGGATGCATGGACGGCAGGTAGTGGCTGAGATTGCCGATGTCGGAAGATCCCCGCCGGCCGTCATCCGGATCAGGAGTTATTCCCAATGCCTCCATGTTGGCGGTAATAGCGGCTTCCAACACCGCATTGCGCTTCATGTGATCCAGCTTGGGTGGATCGATCTCGATCTTGCACTCGGCGCCCAGCGCCAAGGCGGCCCCTTTAGCACAATTGGTGACCCGCTCAAAAATCTCGTCCCGATAAGACCGGCTGCCGGCCCGTACGTAGAATAGGCCGGCCGCATAGTCCGGAATGATATTGGGTGCATCGCCGCCATTGGTGATAATACCGTGGACCCGACCGTCGGGTCGCAGATGCTGCCGGATGGCGTTGATGCTCGAATAGGCTGCCACCATGGCATCCAGTGCATTGATACCCTTGTCCGGCGACCCTGAAGCATGGGCGGTGCGGCCAAAAAATTCCATCTTAAACTTAGTGCGGCCCAGCATGTCTTTGCCCGCGATGTTCAACCCGCCGGGATGAAACATCATCGCCAGATCCATGTCGTCGAAAACACCGGCTTCTGCCAATCGCGCTTTACCGCCGCCGCCTTCTTCAGCGGGAGTTCCCACAACAACCACCCCACCGGATTCAACTTGAAGCAATTTATTCAGAACCATGGCCGCCCCTATACTGGCAGCTGCAATCAAATTGTGGCCGCAGCCATGACCAATCTTGGGCAGAGCATCATATTCCGCCAAAAACGCAACAGTCGGTCGATCTGAATGCCCGTCAACAGCCTGGGCCAAAAAAGAGGTTTCCACTTGGCCAACGCCTTTTTGCACTCGAAACCCCTTATCTTCAAGGAAACCGCTCAGGTGGTCGCAGGCTTTATATTCCTGGTAGGCTGTTTCCGGATTGGCTTTTAAAAATTCGCTGATGTCATACATGTCCTGCGCCAGTGCTTCGACCTCACTGCTGATTTGTGCTTTGACTGAATCCATAAGACTCCCTTCTAAAAGTGGTTCAATTCCCCCATCTAAGGCCATATGGCTGCGTTGTTCCGCCAATTGAACTACTCACGTACTAAAAGTGTACGCTCCGTTTTAAATTTACGGAACGCCTTGCCCTCTGGCCTAATCTGATGGTTTGAAACTGCTTTTGACTTAATGAATATTGAAAATTGAATATTTGTGGAATCGCTGCGCTCTGACTTATAAGAACAACCATGATAATATTTTCACTATCTACTGTTTTTATAATAAAATCGATAGAATGCCTTAATTCGTCATTAAACATTAGACATTCGTCATTCATAGATGTCGTTAAGGTGACACGCCGACCACCACCCCGGAGCAATTTCTTTGAGCACGGGCTGCTCCTCTGGGCAGCGCTTCATGGCAAACACGCATCGTGGATGAAAATGGCAGCCCGTTGGCGGTTCCAGCGGTGACGGGATCTCGCCCTTGATCGGTTCAAACTTGCGGCGGCGCATATCAAGACGCGGCACTTCATGCAATAATGCCCGGGTGTATGGATGATTGGGGATGCCAAACAGCGCTTCGGTAGGCGCCATCTCTATAATCCGCCCGAGATACATGATCGCAACCCGATCGGCCAGATGCTCGACCACGCCAATGTCATGGCTGATAAAGAGGTAGGTCAGCTCAAAATCTTGGCGCAGTTTCATAAAGAGGTTTAAAACCTGGGCCTGGATGGAGACATCCAGGGCTGCTACGGCCTCATCACAAACAATAAACTCCGGCTGAACCGCCAGTGCCCGCGCGATGCCGATGCGCTGGCGCTGTCCGCCCGAAAACTGGTGCGGGTAGCGCCGCTTGTAGCTCGGGTCAAGTCCTACGCGCAGCATGATATCATCAACATGCGCTTCCGTTTCAGAGTTTGCAACCAGCCCGTGGACCCGCGGGGCCTCGCCGATGATATCCCGCACCCGCATGCGCGGGTTCAAGGAAGCCAGCGGGTCTTGAAAAATCATTTGAATTTTAAGCGCAACCTGTTTCCGATCGGCGGACGATAACCTGCTGACATTCTGCCCTTTGAAGATAATGGCACCATCGCTGGGATCCAAGGTGCCGGCAACCATCCGCCCGAGGGTCGATTTGCCGCAGCCCGACTCGCCCACAAGGCCCAGCACTTCGCCCGTCGCCACCTTCAGAGTCACATTTTCCACCGCCTGTACGACCTGCTCCTGGATTCTGGCGCCAAGCCGGTTGGCTATTTTTTCCGATAGATCCAGTGTTTTGGTGAATCGTTTGGTTAATTCCTGCAATTCAATGATCGGTACATTCATATCGCATCACCCAGATGAGGATGGAAACAGCGCACCTGCCGTCCGTTCAGCGGAAAGGAAATCTGCGGTGTTTCGACACAGGCCCCGCTGGATCTCGGACACCGGGGCCGAAAGGCGCAGCCTGCCGGAAGATTAAGCAAAGAAGGCGTCATACCGGGTATCTGGATCAGCGGTTCACCTCGCCGGCTGTGGCCGGGTACGGAACCGACCAGTCCGCGCGTATAAGGATGCAATGGTTCATCCAATACCGGATCTACATCACCGGCCTCCACGATTTTCCCAGCGTACATGACGCAAACTTGATCCGCCAGGCCCGCAATCACGGAGAGATCATGGGTAATCCAGATTAAAGCGGTGGATGTTTCACGGCATAGTTTTTGGATTTCATAAAGAATTTGGCCCTGAATCGTCACATCGAGGGCCGTTGTCGGTTCATCGGCGATAATCAGATCCGGCTTGTGGAGCAGCGCGATCGCGATGGAGACACGCTGCCGCATGCCGCCCGAAAATTGGTGGGGGTAGGCTTTCATCCGATCTTCCGG
>Ga0056115_1001118_pt1 | contig 12346 bp, 11 predicted proteins | sample WorMetOlspDAHAB1_FD_77007 | JGI IMG/M metagenome (GOLD analysis project Ga0056115, IMG submission 77007) | Marine gutless worms symbiont microbial communities from Max Planck institute for Marine Microbiology, Germany - Olavius sp. DAHAB.1 ... | reverse complement strand
TCTAAATTGAGTACACACAGTTTATACAAAGTAGTTTGTCATTATTTCACTGATTCACAAAATCTATGTACACGAGAGTGAAGCTGCGACGGAAGACTTTTATCAACGAATGTTTCGGTGAAGGAATTCGCACTAAAACAACGTGACTATTTAGAGAGCACATCTAGCGGCAAGGATCAGAGGTGTTTTTCGTCCGGGTGAACAGGTGGCAGTGGCTCGCAGCGGGCCGGCTGCTGGTAGTAGTGCGGATGGTAGAGTCCCCAGCGTGGCGCCGGGATCTGCCCGTCGTTGTCAGTCGGCACCTGGTAGCCCCGTTGCCATGGCCGGTGACGAGGTTCCCGAACCATCCCGTAGACCCTCTTCTCGCTCGGTTTGGAGGTCTGCTCCCACGGCTTCCACATCAGCTCGGTCAGGTCACTGCCGCGGATTGTGCCGACGCGGCGGCTGTACCAGTCTGGCGTGGTCGATGACGCACTCCGCGCGTACCAGTCTGGATAATCGTGGCCCCACTTACGCCAACCGAGCTGCAAAAACCAGGCAACAACATCGATACAGGGTGGTCCAGAAAAGTATGAGCTCCAACCAAAATATCAACAGATCGTATTAAACTGGACTGACACTTTCGAGACAGTAAACAAATTACGTGAATTTTCCAGAAAAAAACTGCAATTTATCCAGGCACATTTTCAGCATAAAAACAGAAGAAACAGAAAAAATATTCACACTGATAACTGCTGGGAAAATATAAAAATATTCAATGACAATACAAGTCTCAGGACTTCCCCTGAGTTTTTGCTTCCTCCCTTACTTGTCTCGACTATTCTTGAATTCCCTGAAATATCCAAGTTTTCCAATTTTTCAGAAAAAGTGGTAACCCTGATTAAAATCAGCCAAACACTAGCACATTATAAGTAGTTGGTATTTAATATTCTATGCATGACGTAATATGTTACGTCATCAAGTAACTGAAGCTGCAGTATGGGTTATATGAAAATAAATGATAAAAATCTTAACTGAAAACTGACATAAGAGGAAAGATGGTAACCATAGAAATTTTTTTACACAAATTTCCATCTAAAGGATATCGAAAAGTGGACTTCAGCAACGACATATGTCAATTTCTGTGCATAATGCTGTATTCTCGCACCAACTTTGATATCCTACAGTCTATTTAAATTCCCTCTGGAAGCTCACCTCTACTACCAATAAAAACTGTCCTCATTTTAAAGCATAAAAACTCAGGTATGATCGCTGTTAAAATGACATTCTTATAGCAATATGGCATAACTGCTACAGCTTTTCATAACTGGCTGAAAATGTTTTTTATGTAAGAAATTTGGAGCACAACATAAATGCTTTACAATTCATTAAAGAATTGTGGTGACAGAACAATTGTGTCATTTCACAGGTGGGCTAAACATACAGTCTACATATATTTACGTTATCAAATTACAAACATCTCCAGAAACTATCACAAAGATATGTTACCTGAGCTCTGTCACAGTGACTTGTAAAGTACGGATTCGGCATATTAAGGTTTGGTTGCCTGTGTACACAAATTCGGGCAGCATAGGCTAGTCATGAGTCATCACATTGTCAACAGCGAAGAGCATTAATGAATAAGTAACATCACAATGTAAAGTTGCTGTACTAATGATATGCCAAATAGATTTTGCATAGAATAATATCAATAGTATTTGCTGTTGCTATCCCACAGAATAAAGTTACATTTCCACTCGCCATCAAACTGACTCATGTTCAGTCAATTTGTGGACTAGTCACTTCATGCACAAACTAGACAACATCCAGACCGGATCATATGCAGACTATGAGTCGAAAGGACAGTATATTAATTCTTCCCAATGACCATTCATTCAGTCAATGTGAATTAGTAAGTAAATAAATGCAGTAAGATCTGCATGTACTAAAGGCGTAATGTTTGTAGAATACATCTCGTTTTATACGCAATGTTGGAAAAATACTACAATAGACATCACGTTAGGTGCGCACTTAACGATCAAACAGTGTATTGGCACCCGTCGCTCTACCCTTTCATTGCTGTCCCATCGTCTGCCCTGTCTCGTCATTAGGACGACGATATGGCCGCCAGCTGCGGTAGGGATGCACCATCCTGTTCCGTCGTCGTCCAGTCTGTTTTTAGACTGACTGTAGGCAACAAGAGTGATAAGTTTCAAACGGTAACAGGACAACTCGCCGACAAACCAACTCGCTGTCAGTCAAGTCGCGGACTGGTCAACTCGCGGACTAGTCAACTCGCCAAAATGTTTGATTTATAATTTGCAGTATATAATAAGTGTTATCTCGGACAGGTTACACTATTTATATGTGAATGTTATTATCCGTCCATGAGGACGGAAAATAAGGATTGTAAGCGCTATTTTCCGTCCGTCAGGGGAGATGGGTTGATTGTTGCTTGATTGATTGGGGTTTAGTGTCACCTGCACCTCTGGTAACACTCGAACTATTGACAGGAATTCATGGAAAAGGCTGCAGATTGCATTAGATATGCCCCTATGACTGCCTCTCAATAATGACATTATTAACACTTCATGTTAGAAATTATACTATACTACTAATTGCGCTTAGGCTTCAGGTTCCTGTTATTTCGGATTTAAAGTTATAATCAATCCGTCTTCCCTGGCGGACGGAAAATAGCGCCTGTAAGCCCTTATTTTCCGTCCTCGCGGACGGATAATAACAATGACCCTATTTATACGCTGTCAATATTAATTCCATAGGGTTACAGTTATGGTTAGGGTTAGGTTTAATGTACAAATAAAGTATAGTAATTCCATGATTTTTAAAATTTCGCTGTCGGCGAGTTGACCAGTCCGCGAGTTATCCAGTCCGCGACTTGACTGACCGCGAGTTGGTTTGTCGGCGAGTTGTCTTGTAAGCTTTCAAACTAACCACATATGAGGCATCTGATATAACGGCGGTTCCCGTGTTCTGAGGTGTGCATATGTGGGATCCAATCTTGGTGGCGCAGACTTGCACGTCATTTTGGCTATTATAGACGAAGCGTATTACTCAAAAACTGAACACATACATATAAACAAATTGCCTAGCAACCGTCACGATCATAGATAACAGCTAAAATATATGTATTTTCTGCCATAATTTAATATAAGGTGAGACAGATATATAAATAATTTGTAGTAAGGTTGTTGCTAACATTCTTTTACAAATAAACAGTTGACATTACAGTGACATTGAACTTGATTGAAGTTTAAAATAGAAAATCGTGGATATCAAGATTTTTAGCCAAAAGAGATGGCCGTACTCTTGCATACTTCACAATATCACCATAGATACGTCGTCGCACGATTTGCCGCTTTGGCGCCACACGGCCTGTTGTAGTTTATGTTATGTTGTTGGTTGGGGGGTGAATTCGAAATTATTTAAATGTGTGCTCATTGTTTTGCAGTGCATGCGCAATACTAATTTCCATATCTCCACGCTTACTCTACAATTTATTAAGGTGCAACATCTCTAGGCAAGACTAGCGTATCGGTACTGCTCGAAAAATGCGGTGTATAGAAATACTACACCGGCGCCTAAAATACAGCCAGCCGGCCGATGTGGCAACATTAACAGTGTAGATCAGCTCCGCCACCCGAGATCTGTTGCTTATTCAGTAGAACTTGTTCTTACCCATCTCTTACGTATTCGGTCATTTGCTTTAACGAAATGGTCAAATGGTGAGAACAAACTGGTTTTTGCCCACTTGTTGACATGATGATGATCTGATCCCATTGTTGGATATTCAGATTCCGCATAAAGCAGTGGTAAAATTTGTAAATAATAGCGTTTCACTGCTGTATGAACCGAAGGGAGTGGGAAAAGATCGGCGACCGAAAAATTGAAATGGTCAGATCCAGTGACTGTTTCGCAAAATAGGAACAATGGGAACGCTGGCGAGCCAAGTGGAAATTTGTGTCTGGGTCGAAGCACCAGGTACACTTCTACATAGGTCTTTGGTATCACACCCAGAACATTTTGTATAATGTATAGACCTATGCAAAATCTTGCAATCTGGTGTATTTTGGCCAGGAAATGGTTCGCAAGCCTTCCATAATTGAGTTTTTAAACACTTTAATGATGGGAATGTCATTCCCATGCATTTTGGCAGCTTTTCAACAATAGGAACGGTGTTCCCACACATTCCCTGGTCAGATCGTGACAATTGCCGGCCAATTTTTATCAGTTTTAGGCATTGATACGTTAATTCAGCTCAACTTGTGTCATAGCATTTTAAACCTTTCACTCTATTTCTGTTTGCTGTTTCATTTAAAGTAGCCTACATGTACGTTGAAGTTTATGCAACTAGTTTGGTCAGAGTAGCAATGTAGACCTATGTTACCTGACTATGTGGCTGTTTAAACTAGAAAGTCCAGCAGATTGGTTTTGATAAGTTAAGAACTACAATACATTTACGCATGCAAGTAAAAGTACCAACATTTTCATGTAAAGTCAGTTATGACGATCTGACCTAATCAATTTGTCAGTAGCTTACAGTTAGATTGCTGATCTGAACCTAACACTGTGTGTGGAGAAATAGGATCAGATTGACACTTTCAGGTGCTGTCGTAGTTGTTTTGCTAATCTGCCTTATGAGTCTGTTCATGTGTGCTTCCTGTCACAGGAATGGGATTATTTGCAGCAGTGATTCTTAAATGAGTTTAAGCAAGTGGCTAATTTAGATCAACTATGGTTACAGCTGTTGCATTGTGTGCTCCATATAGAGTTGTCTTTGTTGAGTAAAAGCATTATATCTTGTATCCTGTCAGCTCTTATCAGCCAGTGTGCGCACACACACATTACAGCTACTTAAGTGGATAATTCTTGGACAATCCATTGTCAGGCATGGACTGAACGATTTGCCAACTGTGATGGCAAAGTGAATTAGCAAATTGCAAAATGTGTGAATTGACAGACCGTGAATTGTACCAGTTATTGTACAGCCAGTCGTAATACAATTTAGGGCACTACCTTGTATGCATAGTGCGAGTTCACTTATACAATGGCATTGCAGTGTAAGAGTTATTGCTCTTGTTTGGTTTATACTGATTTGTAATGTGTTGATTTATGATGTGAAGTGTAATGAAGTGATGTTTTTGTTAGGTTATAAATTCAAAAATGGAGCAGTCACTTGCAGATTCAACTCCAGTTGTGAAAAAGCTGAAACAAGGTAGTGACTTGTTGCTGTATGTTTTAATAGTTTTGACTCGTGTCAGTCATTAAGGTGATGCCTCTGGTTCATTGCAACATACAGCATTACATAAATTAGTTTTTGATTTTGTTAAAAAATGTAATTTCATATGTGATAAACTATATCAGACTGAATCAGATTTTCTGATAACTTGTACAAAAGTAATATAATTTTGGCTAACTGTAAAAGGTAGAAACTTTTACGGATTTTTAGTGCTGTGATGGAAACCGTACCGAAACCGAAAACCGAGATTTTTCCTCAGAACTGTGGGGAACCGAAACCTAGGTTTTTTGGAGCCAAGTGGATACGGTTTCACCTTCTGACATTTGTGTTTATATATGGAGACCTACTAAATGCAATAATATACTCGGCAGGACATAGGTGTCTCTGGATCACTGGTATAGGTGTATGCAGCAACAGTATTGAGTCTGCTACACAGACTAACAGGAAGTTTGCGCTGGCTTGACAGCTGGGCACTTTGGATCTTTGATGTTCGCTTTCGCCGGTGCTGTACTTCAGCCCTCTTCACCGTCGCGCTAACACCCGCTGTGACAGGCGGCCGGGAGCGCGAGCTAGTCAAGGTTCGACGAGATTTGTGATGTTAAATACTGACATATAGTCACATACTTTTATCTGTACTTATCTTTGGTGATGGTTTGTGACTTACTGATATTTATGTAAGTCAGAATATTGTAGTGATTTTGTGTAATATTCTTGGTTTTGATTGTTGCAGCATGTTTGCCATTCAAGCCTTGCACTACTCCGTCACCAGTAACACCTGTTGGCAGCTCAGGTGGCAAGAAACGACGAATTACGCCATCTTCCTGTGCTGCACGAGTTGCCGCAAAGAACATGAAAGTCGAGTTGAAGAAGTCGACTGAAAAGCTGTCAGACGACAAAGTAGTGAGCTCGAGTTGTGAGGTCGACTCCTCAAATGTATCCGGTTTCCCGGCTACTCCAAAGACTGTTCCGTCACGTTGTTCGCTGGATAATTTTGTACATACGACTCAGAAGTTGGAGGTGACAACATCCAGTATGGACGGCGATTTGGTCGACTTAACTGTGGAAGACGAAAGTGCCTCGGAGGCCGTCGTGTTGTCAACTGCCAGCTTTCCTGCTACTGCCGTGACTGATGCTGCTGGCGGTAAAGTTTCTGGTCCAGTTGCCACCAGTGTTAAGACTGTCACACCTTTGGTGCAGGTATCGACTCGAGAATCTCCAGAAGTGCTGACAGTGAATGATGAAGCCGAAAGAGAGAACAGCAGTAATGGGGCGGAAGTTTCGAATGAGCATTGCACTCAGCAAGATGACGCCTGCAGCATTTCCAGTAGTTCTCGTACTGCATCAGATTGTGCCAGTACAGAGTCAAAATGTGCCACGTTGCCGTCAAATTTACAGGAAGATGAAAGCTCAGATGTCATTTCTGTTGCTTCCACACCAGATCCAGTGGACTGCGTTGAACAGTCTCTACTTGACAAGTCATCTGGCAGCGATGCTGCGGACAGTGAGAGTGAAATGGTAGATTCGCCAGTGTGTGATAATGCCAATACGATCGATGAGAAGCTAAATCAGGCCACAGTTGTTCTGGTGAAGTTGGATGAACGTGACGGGAAGACACTTGTCAGCACTGCTGACAAATCTGAAGTGTCCACGACTTCTGTTTGCGGTGACGTGAAAGTTACTCCTAGCAGCAGCCAGAAACCAAAGGTGCAGTGAACTTGTTATTCTTATTATCACTCGTGTACTGATTACAGTGGCACCCTTAAAAATGCTGCACTGAGTGTATAGTCGTTCAACAAAATGTAGACTCGATATTCAGCAGTTTCACCATATATGTGTCAAATACATTTTGGTTGTGAATATGCGAGTGTTTCAATGGAGCTTCAAATGTAATATTTCATGTAGCTCATTATGATTTTATACTTTGCTATAAACTTGACGGGATACTGTGGTGGGTTACTTTAAGACTTCAGTTTTGGTTTCGGATATATATTTTTACTAGGTGTATGGCGATAAGCTCGTGATTCTGACTGTATGCATGTGTCGTAATTGTAATGTGTTTTCGATAACAGAAAATAAGTCGTGAGGAGAGAGATCGCTTGAAAGCAGAAAAGGAGAGGTTACGTGTGCTTGCCAAGGTATACATATATTTAACGATTTTCGTAATTGTTTTAGATGGTGAAGTATATCTTGCAGTGGTTTTTCTGTTTTACTTGCACTTACGATTAAGAGTGTGTGAACCTACTGATGTGCTTTGTTTGAAGAAATCTGTTAAGCGCAGTTTTTTTACTGGCAAAAGCTGTTGATAGTTCACTATTTAATTTATTTCAAAAACGCACTCTTTGTCTTTTCCAATTTAAACTTTCTCCACATTATTGTATTTCCAAAAGTTTAGCATTTTAAAAACTTTGTTGCTACGGTGCATCTTTCTTAATAAACTACAGTTTTTAAAGGCAAGATACAGCCTACTTTTGCCGAGTGCCGTCGAATCCCAACCAACGCGACCAACCTTTCTTGTGCTGTGAAATGTATTTCACCAGGAACGTCGAGAAAAGGAGCGACAGGATGCAAAGATGCAGAAGGAGCTGGAGCGAGCTGAGAAGCGGAAAGAGCAAGAGCAGCGCAAGAAAGAGAAAGAGGAGGAACGGCTACGGAAGCTGGAGATTCTGCAGGAGGACAAGAAGAAGAAGCTGGAGTATGCTTTTTTTGGCCGAAAATTGTGGCGCAAATTTTGACAGCGGTGTTGATTGGTCGGAATTCTTTTCCGGGAAGTTTGCAGTAACAGCAGCAGTGTAATTTGACGACTGTTTGATTGATTTGGTAGAAGTGAACATTATTATCAGTTTCCCAAGTTTGTGACCACTGTTTCTTGTTTTGGCATTCTGGGCTAATCTGATGGTATGCAGTAATGTGTAGGGCCACGTTTTTTACTGTTTGAATTTCATGGATTTTCAATAAATTTGTAACAGAAGTTTGAAGGATTTTTTTTCGGGGGGAGTGGGGAGCATGAAATGAGTTGCAGTATCAAATTGCAGGCATTATTACCCATGTTGTGCTTGGGATTGGTGTCTGAGTGTCGTAAGGGACAAAACTCCGAGATGCAGAAACTGTAGGTTGTTTTTTTGCTGTATATTTAGTTGTTTATGTTTATTGAGTCGTACTTGTGTATTTTTCTTGTAGACTTAATTTTGTCAGTATCTGTCGAGACCGCCTCCGAAATGACCCATTCTGTATCGTACCAGGGATTAAAGTCTGCTCAGTCATTCATTGTTTACCTGCTTGCAGTTGACGGATTTCTGAGAAATGAATTATGAAAATGAAATTGTTTTCACGTGAAATGAGTTACTGTACGAAAATGTCGGTAGCATAGAATTCTCATTTTCAGATCACGATCACGGGCGATTGGGATGATTGCTGATGCAGGTTAAAAGCTGAAGAGAAGAAGAAAAAGGACGAGCAAAAAGCCGAGGAGAGAAAGCTGAAGGAGGAGAAGAAATGTTCCCAGGAAACCAAGGTTTTATAGCCATCTGAAATTTTTTCTCAACAAAAAAACTTTTTTAGTCATGCTGTGGATGAATGAAAGTGTCCTGTCCACTGCAGGATTTTGGATGATTTGTTCTATGTTGACATAGAGTTTTGATCTATGCTGCATCGGCGCTGTTTTACAGTATAAAATTTGCTTTTTTATTGCACTTTGAAACGTTACGTATACTCTTGTATAGCAGGGGGACTCTAGATGTGCACCTTTGTAAGAATATTCCTTATTACTGCCACGCGTTAGACAATCATGTAGTTGAATTTGTGTTTTTCCCATGAACAGCCTGTAGTGATGTTTTTTTTTCAGTTTGGACAGCAATGCAGTAGTACTTGTGGATGCCATGACCATGCCTGCCAGTTTGCATTGCGTTTTGTTTCAAAAATTCACATTGGGCTATTTCACAACAAAGATAAGGACTACTGCTAACGCCAGACTGCTAATCTGATGGGTAAAACCAGTGTTCAGAGAAGAAGTGCTGAATTACTTCTTACACCTAATTAACATTCATGAGTATGCATGGCCATGGCAACTTAGCAGACTTGTTCAATTACCAAAAACCGCTTGCAGTTCGTTATTAAATTTGCAATGCGGAACCTCTGTCACTGCAGAATTAAAATATATGTCTTAAATCGATGCGATTGGCAATCTAGCGTTTAGCTGTGTTTGATTACTTCTGTTGGTGTTGGTCCAAAGTTTTGGTGTCAACTTTGGTGTTAGTATTACCTCTAATGTTTTTTTGTTAATTGACACATTGTGTTAGCTCGTTACAGCTTTGTCAAGTAGTGTTTTGATGTGTTTTGTGTCTGTTGTGTTTTGGTTCCTTACGTTGCTTAGGTGTCTGTGAAAGAGAAGGAACTAATGCAGAAGTTCTTCATAGCTTCAAAGGGGACTGCAGCTGTGAAACCTCAGGTTATTAGTCAGTAAATACAGCGTGAATATCATGTAATCTGCTGCAGTCAGTTAGTGTTAGCCCATTGAACTGTATTGCTGGCATCTGGATATTTGTTGTTCCTGCATGTTTTGTGAGATCATAAACTCAGATGCTTTAATGTTAGTGAGAATTTTAGTCATAAACTCATATGCTTTAATTTTAGTGAGAATTTGACTGAGGGTGAAACACATCGACTTGAGATGGCTGTAAACGGATTGCCACTTTTTCTGGAAAACCTAGATAAGTCGACGGATTCAACAATAACTTTAGGGGCAAAGCGTGGCATTTGTGTTTTGATGGAAAATCGGTATTCTCCCAGCAATTGTTAATGCTGTTATTGTTCCTACTTGGGGCAGAGTTATTACGTTTTACAAGCATAGTTGGAACAAGTTTCGTTTGTTTCCTATATTTCAGTTTGGAAAAAAGTCCCCCAGAAAAGTTGGGGAAGCTGTTCTCTCTGTGAAGTGTCAAACCTGTACAAAGCTGTACAGTCAGCAGAAACGACAAACATGATTTTGCCGCCGGCTACGTATGTTGCTCGATGGTAAATGTTGATGCGTTTAATCAGGAAGTGAAGACGGGTCCGTTCATGGAGTTCGAAGTGAAGAAGAACATGCGAGTGTCTCATCTGTGTCGTGTGCCGGACCTCGATGTTGCCAGCATGTCTAAACATCTGGACGAGCACCTTGCACTCCAGGTTACTTGCGGAATGCTACTGGTGTAATCTTCCTTATTTGGCTGGCATATTTGCATTTTTCAACTTACATGTGCGATACTGTAAAAATATGCGGATAATACGCTGAATTTTGACCTAACAATGCAGTCTTGAGGTGGGACCGTGGGGTGCATATTATGTGTGTGAAAAATTGCAAACCATACCATGCATATAAATAAACCAGTTTAAAACAAAAAGTAGAGCATATGTAAGGGTTAACTTTCTAGTAATTGTGGCCATTTGTGCCAGATAGGCGAGGCTGAGTGGCTAGAGACCACCAACAAGTTAGGGACTTAGTTACTTAGCAACGCACATTGCTAGGAACTTCACCCTGCATATTATGCGTGTGAACTAAACCAAAGCTGACCCGTATGTTATATGCACATGCATATTATCTGCATGTTTACAGTGGCTATTATCATGTTCACTATTTCTGCAACAATCAGAATGCTTTCTAAACATTTATGTCAAGGTGAATGTCTGGTGGCACAAGGTCAACACTGTCAGCTGAACTTGATTCAAGTTGGCCACACCAAGACCGCATTGCTTGTCTAATCCATCTATGGCATGACTTTAATACAGCCTGTGTCCCCATTCAATTCACAGATAACATAGAAGTTGGTCACAGAAATGTCCTGTTTTGCACAAATTGATAGTTCTTGTCCACATATTGAAATAAGCCTCAATATACTTTAGAAAATCCGCTGTTGATGTGACCATCATAATTTCAATTTTGGATTGTACATCGTTGTTCAGTTATTCTAAGTTTTATTGGCATCATGAGATGAAGCTATATGCAACCTTGTGTTGGTGTATTTTGCGTTGGCTTATGCAGGAGGCTGGTGTGTTATATATTGATGAGCTTAAATGTGGAGCGCGACATTCACGGACGTCTGCAGGCACGTGGCCAAGGTCAGACTGCTTAGAGCTTTTATGGTGTTGACAGATGGTGACATATTTCTTGTTACTGTTGGTCATGTATTTACTGTGTTAGTGGATCTTTATTTCACATTGTGCGTCGCACTGTCAATGGTCTTGCGGCTTTGTCTGGTGTCTGGCTGAGGGCTGAGGAATCCGAGATAAGAACACTATTGGCGGAGGAAGGACATGAACTTTTTTATCATTGTTGCTGAGCATGTTTTAGTGTTTGTATTGAAATTGGTGTGATACCTAGCGATACCTCGCGTGTTTTTAACATGGCTATTTTTACACTTTTGTAACGTAGTAATGTACATTATGCCAGAAGTCTGCTCTTCTGAGTTTTCTTTTACCCCCCCAAAAAAACGTTTGTATGAATGCTCATGATTTCTAGTCGTGAGATGTTCGATCTGATAATGGCGCCGTCTGGTGAATACGCGGGAGCTCTGATGCGGGCGAAGTTGCTTCAGTTTCACGAGAATTACCGGCCTGCGTACTACGGAACATGGCGTAAACGCAGCACGGTTATCAGCGGACGTCGTCCGTGGCGATGCGACGCCGGCTTTTTCGCTTACGATGTCGACTCCGACGACGAGTGGGAGGAGGAGGAGCCTGGCGAAAGTCTCTCCCATTCTGAGGTACTTACAGAGAATATATGAGCAGTATTGCCACTGATTATGGTCTTCAGTTATGATATAGTACACTACACGTACTTCCTGATGGCAGGGCATAGTGGTTAGAATGCCAAAGAGGCCGACCATTAGGATTTAGGCGTAATCATTACGTTTTTTGACCCCCCTCACTATGCCATTGTGCGTAACCAGTCCATAATTACGAAATTTGCCCTGTAAGTACATAGTGCTTGTGATTTATCAAACTAATAGCACTGTTTCATTAGCTCTAACTGTTGAGGACTGAAGAAAACTGCATAGTACCAAGCTCTTGCATGTCAGTAGTGTGATTTTGGTCAGCCAGTAACTCATCTTCTTTTCTTTATGATTTTGTTTGAAT